>Ga0114979_10001510_pt1 | contig 15761 bp, 13 predicted proteins | sample S_140625_EF_Meta_FD_87315 | JGI IMG/M metagenome (GOLD analysis project Ga0114979, IMG submission 87315) | Freshwater microbial communities from Lake Simoncouche, Canada to study carbon cycling - S_140625_EF_MetaG | ecosystem: Environmental > Aquatic > Freshwater > Lake | place: Lake... | reverse complement strand
ATGTGTTTTTATCATACTATAGTTACTAATAATAAATAATAAAATAATTATTACATATAATTATTACAAATAATTATTACAAATAATTATTACAAATAATATGTTAAATAATTATTAATTTATTTATTAAACATATATAAATATGTTAAATCATAGTTTAAATAGTTATTTAGAAAACTCTAAAAATTTGTTTTATGGAATTTTTTATGATAAAAGAAAACTTTTATTGGTAATAATATTAATTATAGTATTTATTACTGTCTTTTTTTTTGTATATAATAATTATATTAAAAATTTTATTACAAAAAATCATTCAGTAAATAGGGAATTTGTTGACTCAAGAACAAAAACAAATGATGTGTTAATATTATATTTTTATACAGAATGGTGCCCTTATTGTAAACAAGCATTAACAGAAATTAGAAAATTTGAAGATCATATAAAACAAGAAAATAATAAAAATGATTATATAATTACATTAACAAAAATAGATTGTGATAAAAACTCAACTATTGCCGATAAATATAAAGTAGAAAATTATCCTACTATAAAATTAATTTATAAAAGCGAAGTTTATAATTATGATGCTAAACCCCTTAAAGAGAGTTTAGTAAAGTTTTTAGAAACATCTATTGTTTAACTCTGAATTCTAGTTATTAATTGATTATTCTATATTAATATTTGTTTCATTAGCATTTGTTTCATTAAGAGTTGTTTCATTAGCATTTGTTTCATTAAGAGTTGTTTCATTAGCATTTGCTTGATTAGCATTTTTTTCATTAAGATTTGTTTCATTAAGAGTTGTTTCATTAGCATTTGTTTCATTAGCATTTGTTTCATTAAGAGTTGTTTCATTAGCATTTGTTTCATTAGCATTTGTTTCATTAAGAGTTGTTTCATTAGCATTTGGCATATTTAAAGTTAATAATATGTTATGAAATTTCTCTCCTTGTAATTCACCTAGTTTCACTAAATAATCTCTCTCAGTTTCTGTTTTAAATACATAGGTCCAATATTTTATATCTACTATTTGCTCAGTTAAAGATGTATTAATACTATTTTTAATTGCTATAGTATTTTCATTTTCAATAATAGAGAGTTTATTAAATAATGTTTTAATAATATAAATTAAATATTCAAAAAAATTTGCCTCTTCAGTTAATTGATAATTCGCAGAATCATAATTATAATTATTTTCTTTATAAAAATTATTAGACAAATCAATTGGTCCTCTTTTATCATTTGTAAAACATAATATTTCATCGTGGCAACATTTTTTATCAAATAAACACTCATTTATGGGACAATTTATAAAAATACCTCCATCTAAATAATAACAATTATTTATATATAGTGGAGCAAACATTAAAGGAACAGTTGATGACATATAAATAGCATCTATTAACTCTAAATTAGGTGTATTATTATAATTTAATTTTTCTTTTTTAAAACTTGTTAAATTACAAGTATAAATATTAAATTCAATAGCAGTTAAGTTATAAAATTCTAATAATGTAATGGTTAGTGGTATTTCTTTCGCCATAAATAACGGTTTTAGAGCATTAATAATAGTTTTTTTATTGACAATGCCTTTATCATTGAAAATATTAAAATATGAACTATAAGAAAAATTTACTAACTTTTCCCACGGTCTTTTAATTAAAAAATCATCTATCCATGTCCAATCAAAATTCAATATATATATAAGTGCTACAACACTTCCAATAGATGTAGAATAAATCGATTCTATATTTTTATTATTTATGATGTTATTAGTAGTTAGATATTTTAATGCGCCATATTGAACTAATCCAGTTGGGCCACCGCCCGAGAAAACTATATGTTTAATTATTTTCATTGATTTAATAATTAATGAAAATAAATTTTTATATTTTTATATTTCTATATTTTAAAATATAATATGTCAACAGATTTTTTTTATAATTTTTCAAATAAAATAGATAATGAAGATGAGTCTTTAAAATTAAATTTAGATGAATTATACAATAAAAAACAACAACAAGATTTAAATGTCTTAAATAATTATAATAAAATACTACAAAGAATACATAATAAAATTAAATATGTTTCCAAAAATATAGTTAATGATAATTGTTGTTGGTATTTAATGCCCGAAATGGTAATAGGTGTTCCTAAATATGATTATAAAGATTGTACGGCATACATAATTGATAAACTACGAGCAAATGGATTTGTTGTAAGATATACACATCCTAATTTATTATTTATAAGTTGGAAACATTGGGTTCCAACATATGTACGCAATGAAATAAAAAAGAAAACAGGCAATGCCGTGGATGAATATGGTAATATTATTACTAATAGTGATGATAAAAATATTAATATTACTCCAACTGTAGAAAGTAAAGACAATTTATTATTTTCAAATAATAAACAAATTAAAAATATTAACACTAAAGATTATAAAGACTATAAAGATATTAAATCTTATAAACCATCTGGAAATTTAGTATATAATAATAGTTTATTGGAAAAATTACAAATTAGTTAAATACTTTATTTTTGTTTTTGTTTGCGTGTATATTTTTTATTTTTTCTATATTTTTTTCTTGACTTTCCACCTGTAATATTTGCTTGATTTGGCTTTTCTATAGTATTATTATTATTATTAATAGCATTTGTAACATTAAATTGATTACCGTATTTATGTATTAATGTGCTTCTAATTATATCAATTATGTTATTTAATGATTTAAAAATATCAATATGTAAATCTAATATTATATTTTTTGTTTGCTCTGTTAGATCTACTATTTTGGCGTATGTTAAACTTTGAATAATATTTTCTATTTCTTTGGTTTTAGGATTAAATTTTATTAATTTTACTATTATTGTATCATATAATTTATTTCTATTTTTAAAATAATTATTTATCATTGTTCGTAAAATATTTTTAACACTATTTAAAATATTTAAACTAGATAAATCCACCTTATTGTTACAATAATTTGTTATAAATTCTATATTTTCCTTTTTAAAACATTTTTCTGATTTTTTTAATTTATCACTATTATCTATAGTTTTTCTTTTATATTTTTCATCTATATCTTTTAAATAAGATGTAGCATCAGTTTCACTTTCCGAAGTATCTGATGTTTTTAATTTTAAAAATGTAAAGTTATCATTATTGAATATTATTGAATTTTTTGAAATAAAATTTGAATCATATAATTTTGTAGTGCATATATAATTAAATATATCTGGGAACTTGTTGATTAAATCTTGATTATTTATTGTATCTAATTTGCTAATTATATAATTAGCAGTAAAATTTTTTGATGTTAATTCATATTCTGTATTTTCAAATAATATTACAAATATTGAATAAAAAACGTTCCTTGATGTTTGTAATTTAATTGCTTTTTGAGGTTCAATTTGCATATCTGTAATTTCTTTAGGAAAAGGATTAAATAAATCAAATAATCCACCACCAACCGGAACATTGGGTTGTTGTTGTATTCCATTTGTTGGTTCCATATTAGTAGGTGGTTCAGGATTAGCAGGTGGTTCAGGATTAGTAGGTGGTTCAACATTAATGGGTGGTTCAGGATTAGTGGGTGGTTCAACATTAATGGGTGGTTCAACATTAATGGGTGGTTCAACATTACTAGGTGGTTCAACATTAATGGGTGGTTCAACATTAATGGGTGGTTCAACATTAATGGGTGGTTCCATATTAATGGGTGGTTCAGCATTAATGGGTGCTTCGGGATCAGAATATTCGGTACTGCTTTTATTTTTAATCAATGAACTATAAATATTAAATGTTTGAAAAATACTTTTAATAATAATATAAATTTTAATAAAACTTAATGAAATAATTTTACATAATATTCTTTTTTTATTTAAAATTCTAGTTTCTTCATTATTCTTGGCTAAATTTTTTGATTGTAATATTCTAGTTAAATCTTTTAAATCAAAAAAATATAATACTTTATTATTATAATTAATACTAGATTTTTCTTTACCTTCACTATATATATTTATATCAAAAGGAATTTTAAATTTATTTATATAATTTTCAAAAATTTGGCTTGTCAATATATATAAACTTTCACACTCATCACATTTACTTTTATTATCATTTCTTCCATTATTTTTATAATCTTCAAAATCCGAAACAAAATTTAATAATAAATTTGAATTATTTAAATAATATGAAAATTTTTTATTTATAAATTTATCTAAATCTTCGTGTGTTTTTGTAGAACTATTTAGTAAATTACCAAATATATTATCTCCAAAAAAACTCATATTACTAATATATATTATTATATTATTATTATTAATTTAATAATAATAACAATATTAATAATAATAATTTAAATTGAATTAAATAAGTTTAAAAATAAATTATTTAATAATAGTGAGAGTTATATGTTAGAATCATCGCAATGTAATTATGAAACCTATATTAATAAAGGTCAAAAATTTAATAAGCAAGAAACAAGAAAAAATAAATTAAAAGAAAATAACAATAGAAAATTATGGAATATTTTTGATGAAGAATGTAAAACTAGCGAAAATATAGAATGTATATATATAAAAGAAGAGGATGCGCATATAAATGATAATTTGTGTGTTAATTGTAATGTTACCTTATGTATTGGAGACGATGGATTTTTAACATGTTCAAACAATAAATGTGGTCTAATTTATAAAGATAATTTAGATCAAACTGCGGAATGGCGATTTTATGGTGCTGATGATAATAGTCATAGTGATCCAACCAGATGTGGCATGCCAATTAATCCATTGTTAAAAGAATCTTCTTATAGTTGTAAAGTGTTATGTCCTGGTAAATCTAGTTATGAAATGCACAAAATTCGTAGATATACAGATTGGCAAGCAATGCCATATAAAGAAAAATCGCGTTATGATGAATTTCAATTAATATCCAATATTTCGCAAAATTCTGGAATTCCCAAAATAATTATTAATGAAGCAATGAGACTACATAAAAAAATATCAGAAACAAAAACATATAGAGGATTAAACCGCGATGGAATTATTGCTGCGTCAATATATATTGCTTGTAGAATTAATAATTATCCTCGAACTGCTAAAGAAATAGCAAATATATTTAATTTGGATAATGCTAGTGCTACAAAAGGTTGTAAAAATGCTTTGTCTATTATTAATGAAATTGAACATAATAATAGTGTAAATGAAGATATTACATCTTTAAGTAAAACAACACCATCATCATTTATTGAGCGCTTTTGTAGTAAATTAAATATAAATAACGAATTAACAAATGTATGTAAATTTGTAGCATTTAAAATAGAACAATTAGGGTTAATACCTGAAAATACTCCTCATTCTATTGCTGGAGGGATTATATACTTTGTATCACAAGTATGTAATTTAAATATTACAAAAACATCAATTAATAATGTTAGTAAAATTAGTGAAGTAACAATCAATAAATGTTATAAAAAATTAGAAGCCTATAAAACCACATTAATCCCAGAAACAATTTTATCTAAATATAATTAATAGTCTTAAATTACTATAAACATTAATTTATTATAATTTAAAAAATATAATAACAAAAAATATAAATCAAAATAAAAAAATATACAATAGAAGACAATATAATACACATAAGTCTCTAATAAATAGAAGCACGACACAAAGGACATGGAACACACATCTTGTTATGATTTTCTTTTTGTTGTAAGTATATACGTTTACAATCATCCAAACATGCCATATGGAATATATGGTTACAAGCAGTTCTAACACAATGAGAAGTAAACAAATTAATATGATTAACTGAATCAACTTCCAAGCAAATAGAGCATTCCCATTTTGGGTCATGTTTGAAGTCGCAAGCTAATACTTCTAATGGGATTACATTCTTGTGATGCGTAGCAAGATGAGGCAAGTGATAATGTGTTGACATAGTTCGTTTGCTAAACCACGAAAAAGGACGTTCAAAGTCTCTATCTATTACGCACTCTCCATTGCTTTGTCGATAGCGTTCTGCTTCGGCAGACAACTTGGCGTTGATATCCCAAAAATAGTTACTAGTAAATTGTGACATAGACACGCGAAGTACTTCTAAAGCCAAGTCATCTTCGTTGACATAACTTGCAAGTCCATACTCATACTCTTTCTCTCGTACTTTTAAAAGATCAATTACATGACGTCTCATTTCCCTAGATACTACGTTCCGAAGACAAAGCTCAAACTTTGACATTCTAGTTTTATGATCAATATACCATGAATGCGTTCTTATCCAACTATTCATAATGGCCTTCAAATGCCTAGAAAGATTGTGTGTAACAATATCCTTTTGAATAGTATTTACTAGTACATTGATTGCATCATTTATCATGGGTGCATTAGTCTCAGCATCATACAAAGCATTAATACGGGCATCCATAGTTTCTTGTTTTGCTTTGTATTACTAGTGGAGGCTAATAATTAACTAAATAAAAAATCATTTCAATTTTAATAAAGTATAATAATAATTTTTGTATAAAAAAATATGTAAGACACAAGACACAAGACACAAGACACAAGACACTCTAAATATTAACAAGACACATCTCTGCTAAGATCAACACAAACCCAATCCTCTTCTTCATATTCCAACTCTTCCTCATCGTGTTTGTATTTCAAGAAGCGATTTGGTTTAGGAACATGAGGCAAATGATAGCACACCTCCCCATTTATGAAGTCATAATACTGAAAATATCCACCGTCACAACTCTCTATTAGGATGAGCTCGTTATGTTCTAAAACCCACTGCTTAGCCTCTGCCTCCAGTTCGACACCCATAGTTGCCCATAAGTTCTTATGATAATAATACAAACAATTCGATGCGGTACTCAGAGCATAACACAAATCCTTTTCTGTGGGCATCTTGCCGTTATCATCATTCATCCACTCCACTAAAAGGTAAAACACCCGCTTCTTAAGCTCATGAGACACGACTTTCCACAAACACTTCTCAAACTTTGAGTCTCCATCATCGTCATACCAGCCAATTCTTGCCCACATATTCATTATTTCAAGCAAATCTTCTGGAAGATGCGCTACAACCATATAGCGCTGAATACCCTTTATAACAAAAGCAATAGCATCCTTCACCTCTTCGGTTTGCTCTTCAGCAGACATCAAGTCCATAATTTTTTTAGCAATAAGAGGATCCATAATTGCCTTGTATAGTTTTCGAGGCTATCACACAATTAAATAAAAAAGCAATTCAATTTTAATAAAGCATAATATTATTTTTATTATTTTTATTTTTTAGAATCTATAGTATCCATTTCTATAGTTAATATGGTAACTTCTTTGTTCAACAATGATTTTTTATTTATGAATTTTTTTTCATCAAGTAGCATTTTAATTGTAATAATTACAATTACTTGTTCTACTAGTACAGAAAATAACGCAATATCTATTTGTGTTACACTAATTAATATAGTAAAAATATATCTAATATTATTTATTAAAAACATAGAATTAGCATAAAAATATAATTGTGCTTTACTAAATTCAGTTATTTCTTTTTTATCCGGATTATAAACATTCATATATAATACTGGGTCTCCAAACTCTTGAATAATAACTCTAACTATATCATTTACAAATATTAACGTTAATAAACTACAATATTTTTGTGTAGTATTAATTTGCACGCTTATAAATATAAAATCATCACTTGGTCCAAATCGAAAATATTTCGATTCAGCCGCAAAATTAGTAATATAAAATCCTATAAATAGTACCAAACAAGTATTTAAAAAAAGACATAGTCTAACTTTATTTAATTGATTCATTTAACATTGTCTAATAATATTAATAATTTAATTTTAAATGATTATAATTTGTTATAAATATGTAGTCTTTGTAATTTGTTTGAGAGATTGTGCCATTTATTATTTTTTAAACATAATAAAAAACAATAAAAACGATGCTTAAATTATAATAAATTTTTATAGCTTTAGAATACTATATTTTATTTTTAAACTTCAAATATAGTATATACATATTATAAAAAGTATTATGTCTTCAATATTTAGTATTATGTCTTCAATATTTAAAAAACAGAACAAGACAAAATCATCTAAATCATCTAAATCATCTAAATCATCTAAATCATCTAAATCATCTAGAAAATCCAAATCACCTAAATTATCTTCATTAATAAAAAACAAGTTATATCCATTTTGGTATAATAAAATACCTTTTCCAGATCCAGGCGAAGATTTATTTGAGGATTCAACTTGGTATGAACATTTAACATTAGCAGATAAAATGTATGGAAAAAAATCTTCATTACCAAAAGGAAGCATATTATTTCATGGGTCAACTCTTGTAGATCCAGTTAACACTATTAGAATTGCTAACAAACCATATTTTTTTTTTGGACTAGATGCATTCATTTCAATATGGTATATATCAGAATTAGTATATAAAAAACCATCACATGAAAGAGATAGTACTCCTGGTTATTTAAATGTATATCAAACATTACAAGCTATTCCATATGAATACTTACCGCTACCCCATGGCGCGGATGATCATCCGGACGATAACGAAGCATGTATAAATATCGCTTGTATGCATCCACAATTAGGATACCATATTGAGGTTAATGAATTTTTACCCATTGAATTGTCCATAGAATTCACTATACCAATTAATAATATTAGTAATAAATTAAAATTAATAGGGGTATATGCTGTGGATGTTTCAAAGTTATATGATAATAAAGATAAAAATTTTAATGAATTCAAAGCAATTGAAGCAGTAAAATTTAACTAAATGATTTAATAATATTAGTATTAAAATTTAAAAAAATACAAGACAACACAATATGCCAGACTAAACTATTTACAAATCATATGGAGTAGGAGGCGGAATGCGACGAATCATAGCGCGCATTCTTGTCCTACAATGGCAATCACACAATTCGCGTTCATCCATACGACGCCAAGAGTTAGTTTGGCACCAATCTTTATAGTCTTCTGCTGAAAGAGTGTTCCGAGCCTCTTCTTGGGTTTTTGATATAGTTCTAGCATCTAACTCTGGGTCATGTTCATACATCAGCGGTCTCTCTCTCATATGTCTTGGACAACAATCACATTTTGCTAATGCCGCAAATAGTTTTTTTTTTGTTTCAGTACTTTGCTCATCCATATATACTTCTCTTCTACAACAAGGGCAAGTAATTATTCCACATAATGAACCTTTAAGGGACGCACTAGTCCATCGTTGTAAGCATTTTTTATGAAATATGTGACCGCACGCTGTAATAAGTCTTCGCTTAATTCTTCCTGAAATACAACCATCTACTTCAATATTCCCATCATTGTCTTCTAAACATATATTACAAGTCGCAATATCATCAATCATAAAACCACAAAATGGTGGCAATAGTGTTGTCAACTTAGGCAAAGGTTTGAGTTCTGCTTTAACGCCAATTAACTTGTTCATTGTCTTGCCTTGTGTTATGTTATGTTATGTTATATTGTGTAGTCTTTTTACATTAATTTATAATATTAATCAATTTTTTTTTAAATATTTTGTAAAAAAAATTGATTAATATTATAAATTTTACTTTATTAAAACTATTATAACTTACTTAATTTAATAGTTACTTATTTTAATAATGTGGGAAAAAGGCTATATTTATGTTAGAATACATGAAGCATATGATAAATACGATGCTTGTAAATTGGGTAAAACCGATAATATTATTAATAGAGAATCTTGTTATATAACAGGAGAAGTTAAACGAGGTGTATTTTTATATGTATTTGAAGTATCGCTTGAAAATATGTCTCGTGCTGAATTATGGTTACGTTATGATTTTAGAAATTACAATGTATATATTAATGGTGGAAAAGAATTTTATAAAAAAGAAATTATTCCATTAATCGTATTACAATTAAAAAAACACAATATTGAGGCAAGACAGATGACATACGAAGAAATTGAGAAAGTAAAACGCAAGGAATATTGTAAAAAAAACATTAATCGCTTAATTAAAACATCAATGAATATAATAGTTGATATGGCCAATAAAGCGTTAGAAATGAAACCAAATCCACAACAAGAATATATATTAAAAATTATACAAAAATTCTTTGAGCAAAATAATATTGGAAAATTAATATGGGCTTGCGGATTAGGTAAAGCTTTATTATCTATTTTAATTATTAAATTAATGAATTATAAATCTATTATAATTGGTGTTCCTGGAAAGAATTTACAAAACCAAATGAAAAATGAAATTTTGAAACTATTTCCAAATAAGAGTAATATATTATTTGTTGGTGGTGATGAAAATGATAATATTAAATCGACAACTGATAAAAATAAAATTTTAATGTTTATGAGTTGTAATATAACCAATGAACCAAAATTTATAATTAGTACATACCATTCTTGTAACTTATTAATTGATGATAATATTAATGTTGATTTAAAAATAGGAGATGAAGCACACCATTTAGTCGGTATAGAAACCGAAGAAAATAAAGGTTTTCGTTCATTTCATAAAATTAATTCAAAAAAAACATTATTTATGACAGCAACAGAAAAAATAATCGAAACTAAAAGTAATAAAACAGTTTATTCAATGGAAGACAAGAATGTTTTTGGAGAATTACTGGATAATAAGTCAGTTCATTGGGCAATAGAAAATAAAAAAATTACAGACTATAATATTTTTGTAGTAAAAAATACAGAAATGGAGGTTGATTTTATTATTACATCTCTTGGATTAAATAATGTTAATAGAGACATATTTATTTCTTGCTATATGTCTCTAAAATCATTTGAAAAATATACAGATTTGACACATATATTATTATATGCAAATACTATTGATGATGCCAATTTGTGTAAAAAATATATAGATGAATTGCTAATGTTGAATATTGTTCCGCTTGTGAGAGAGAACTTTTATAATAATTCACTTCATAGTGGAGATAGTAAAAATTTAGATAACGAAGTACATAAATTTAAAAATAGTGCTTATGGTATTATTTCATCTGTTTATATATTTGGTGAAGGATTTGATTTACCAAAACTAAATGGTGTATGTATTGTTGGAAATATGAAAAGTGAAATAAGGATTGTTCAGTCTGTATTACGACCTAATAGATTAGAATTTGGAAATCCAAATAAAATTGCCTATGTTATTATTCCATATATTGATTCGGATGATTGGAGATTAGAAAAAGAATCATATGAAAAAGTTAGAATTATTATTTCAAATATGAGAAATGTTGATGAAACAATAGAGCAAAAAATTTCTGTATTTACTAGAAAACCTAGAAAAAATAAAAAAGACATAAAGAGCGAAATTACGTTTGATACTATTTGGACTGAAAATTATGATGAGTTAAATAAACTTAAATTTAGACTAAGACACAGTAAATCACTTACTTCTAATTTTTCAGAAGAGCAAGACGAATATAATTACGTATCATCTATTAATAAAAGTTTGAATATTCAATCTAAAGCAGAATATTTTGAGAGAAAAAGTAGTCATATTAATTATATTGAAGAACCAGAAGAATATTTCAAAAGAAAAGGTGTTTGGAATAATTGGTATGATTTTATAGGAGTTGATACAAAAAAATTTATTCAAAGCAAACAAGATTGGATTAAGTTTTGTAAAGAAAAAAATGTAAAATCACATCACGATTATGAAAAATTATGTAATATATTTGATAACTTGCCAAAAGAACCTGTTTATTATTATATAGATTTTACTAATATTTCTAATGAACTGGGTATTATTAATCATGGTCGTCGTTAAATACTAATCTTTATTAGTCTGTTCGTGTATTAATATTAATTGTAATAATTTTTCTTTGTCTTCTTTTTTTGTATATTTACTATGACCTTTAATTTTATATAATTTACATTTTGCCTTTAATGCGCTCATTGAAATTGTGGAACTAGCGCTTGAAGTTTCACTTGGTGTTTTTATTTTAGTTTTTTTTTCATATTGACTTTCATCGTCGCCTTGAGTTTCATCGTCGTCTGGAGTTTCATCGTCGTCTGGAGTTTTATCTTGATATTGTTCATTAATTAATAAATTAGTTTTTGTGAGTGAAACACCTGGAATATTTGTTACTATTGCTTCAAGGGCTAATTTTTCAATAAGTTCTTTATATTCTGTTTCAGCTTCTTTACTTTGATTCTTCTTACTATATGCTTTGCCTAATTTATTGTTCCATTCATTTAAAGTTTTTTTGTATTTTGGAATTGGTATTTTTAAATTTTTCAATATTTCAGGACTAAACCTAGGATATGAACTACCATTACATAAATCATTTTCAAAATTTTTGGCTAAAATATATAATATTGTATAAACATAATGACATATTTTTGTATCTATTAATTCAATATTAGCCAGTCCAGACGTAAACACATAATCTTCTATATTTGTAAAATTTTCATCTATTAATAACATTTTGCTGGATTTAGGTCTAACACAAGATATCAATATGTTTCCAATTTTTGCTTGATTTGATGCTTTATTTGGTATATTATCTTTATCATATGTAACATGATTTAATAACATATTATTTGTAATATCACTAATTTCAACATATTTATAAGTTTCTTTATCTATTAAAGAACATTTTTTATTTATACTTTCACAAAGAGTACCTAATTTTACCAACTTAAAATTTTCAGTAACAAGCAATTCTTTTTTATTATAAATCTTTCCATTTAATGAATGAATAGGATTTTTCAATATTTCTTCTTTGCTTGCTACAGAAACACTCTCACTAATAACTTCTTTAATATCATTTTTATTTTCTTCCAGATAAATAACTCCCTCAATTTCTATAAATTTATCTTCTGTATATTTATTAACTACCAATTTACTAAATAGCACTTCACTTGTTTTTTCTTCACTTTTATCAAATATTACAATAGAAGTTTTTGTTGATGTATTTTCAAATTGATCTTGTGGAACACTAATAATTTCCCTTACATTAAAATTATTAATTAAACATTTCCTTAAATCTTTATATTTTGGATCAAAATATACGCCTTCTTTTAAAATTCCAACTGCGGTTCCGCCATCTAGCAACATATCCATTATTAGCATTAATGAGCAACTTTCTTTATCATTTCCGGTTAAATTATGATCTTTGGCAAATTTTTTAATTCTTGGACTACACTCATTAAGAGTAACTTTTGATTTATCTTGCTCTTTTTTTTCTTGTTTCTCTTGTGCTTCTATGGCTTTTAGTTGTATAGTTCTTCTAGTTTTTACTTGTTCATCTTTAGTATTGAGTATTTCATTTTTAATATGCTTTTTTATTTTGTCTCTTTTAACTTGAATATCTGATTTTTTATTTTTATCTCCACCATATGGCGGATTTGTAAAAATATATTTAAATTTTTTACTATCAAAATTGTCTGTAAATGAATTTTTGTATTGTAAATTATCTAAATTGGGTAGAGCACCCGTTAAACAAAAGAATTCTAAACCGGCCGATTTAATAACATCTTCATTCATATCAAAATGATGAATTTTGCTAAGTTCATTAGTCCAATCAATTGAACTATTTGTTTTATTTAAATAATTAATAAAACCAGTAGTAAAACCACCCGAACCCCCAAACATATCAATCATTGTTGGAAGCGAACCGTCTGCGTTTAATAAAGGATTTAAGTGTGTAAAAATATAATTTACAATATGTCTATCACTAAAATATGCTCCTAACTCACTAATAGCGGTCGCATCTCTCCCAATAAAATATTCATAAATTTTGCCAGATAATAAAACATTACACTTTTTCTCAATCGCAGTAATATTTTCTATTTCATTTATAAGAAATTCAAAAACAGTACTCTTAATATTTTTTGGTATTTCATAAAATATAATATAATATAAAGTTAAATTTTCTGTTTTTATTGCGCTAAGTCCATCAAGAAGTGGGCCTAAGATAAAGTTGGCTAATTCTTCTCCTTTATTTTCATTTGCCAATTTTAATAAATTTGAAAATCTACAATCATTTGACAAATTTACTTTATCAAATAAATTCATTTCTTCTATTCTTTTTAATCCATAAAGCAAATTAAACACTTTCAACGCATTCATACCATAACCTGCTCCATTATTTCTAAGGAAATTATGTATATCATGAATTTTATTTTTTAATGCTTCTTTATTTGAAACATTAGACATTAAATCAATATTCTTTAAAGCTTTATTTTCATTTTCGTTTTCATTTTGTTTCAATTTTTTTTTATTAATATCATTTAATAAATTTGGATTATATATAATAGTTTCTAGTTTATTAATAATTTCTTCGATAATTATAGAATTATAACGTTCTTGTAATTCACAAGGAACTAATTTAGATAATTTTAGTTCAAATAATTCACGCTTATCTTTATGTTTTTGTGTATCAATATGTGATTTATGATGAGAGATTTGATCTGGTGTTGTTTTACAAATTCCACAAGAATAAGTTTTTTGTTTTAACATTTTATATGTTATACTAATATTTTATTTTTATATTATAAACCTAATAATATAAAAATAATAATATAACATTAAAAATGTTTCCTAAAATATAAAGTAATTTATTTTGGTGTGATTTTAAAATTCATTGAATTTTCATTTTTCACAATAATATTAGTATTAATATTAGTATTAATGACGATATGGGTGTTTTGTTTTCTTGCTTCTGCCACGTGCTTGTTGTCGAAAATTTAAACTTGGAATCATTGATCTAATACGTTGAAGACCTCGACGTAATGTATTGTTGCGCACGTTGGCAGCAGGCGGCGGTCTATCGCGCGCGCTTGTGGGATTTCTTGAACGAATACATGGTAAAAGTGAAAGAATACGTGCTTCCTCGGTACGCATCATAATTTGTAACTCTATTATTTTGTTATTTATATTACTATAAATAGATTTAGTAACTATATTATCAGTTTGAGGTCTGCGTGTAATAGTTGTAAGAATGTGATCTAAAAGACTATTATAAACAGTAAAAGCATTTTTTATAAATCTTAACTCCTCAGTACACTCTGTCCCATATTTCATACGAATTGCCGATCCGCACGGCGCTATTGCTTGTTCTATTGTAGTATTGAGCATGCCATCATCCTGGTTAAACAAGACAAACTCTCTTGTGCGAATTTTTGAATCAATACACGGCAAAAGTGATTGAAGACGTGTTTCCTCGCCAGTCATCATATCTAGTAACGCTGTTACTATATTATTTAAATATATATGTAAAGAGTTAAAATTAGCAGTAATGGGTATGTGTATAATAGTTTCACGTATTTGATATATTCGGCTATTACAAACATTTAAAAATTCTTTTATATTTCTTAACTCTTCGATGCACGCCGCACCATATTTTGTGCGAATTGTCGAATCGCACGGTGCTATGTGAATTAAAGACATTATATATATATTTATATATACAAATATATAAATATTTTGCTAAATAAATATTTTATTGTGTTTTGAATTATTTAAGTTATTTATATACAATTTTACTGTAAATATTTAATAACGAAGAATTGATTTTTTATAACGTCTAGATTTGCGACGGCGATTTGTTTTTTTATGATGTCTATATTTGTGACGTTTTGATTTACGAGAGCCACCTTTTTTATATGCTCTTGCTGGTATATCCCCATCATCACCATCAATCATGCTTTGCAATCTATCTAATAGCTCATTTTTTTTATTACCTTGAGTAGCT
>Ga0114979_10001509_pt1 | contig 15763 bp, 14 predicted proteins | sample S_140625_EF_Meta_FD_87315 | JGI IMG/M metagenome (GOLD analysis project Ga0114979, IMG submission 87315) | Freshwater microbial communities from Lake Simoncouche, Canada to study carbon cycling - S_140625_EF_MetaG | ecosystem: Environmental > Aquatic > Freshwater > Lake | place: Lake... | reverse complement strand
TCCAAGTTTCCAGGCCTTCCGCTGACGGGATGGGGCGTTGGGCAATCTCCATCTCGAGGGCCGGCCATTTCAATTGCAGTGCCTGTTCGAACTTGTTCACGTGGGCAAGAAAGTGCACATGCTCGTCGACAGGCACTTTGTAGTAGACAAATAAAGTTAGCATGCCGGTCCAGTAGTGGGCGCGCCAGACTTGCCCATGCCGGCCCAACGTTTGGCCAGGTCGGTATCAATGTCAAACAAGTCCAGGCAACGCCCCACTGTGTGATTGATCATGTCATCCAGAGACGCAGGTCTGGCGTACAAGGCCGGCACCGGCGGCATGATGATCGCGCCATTTTCAGCGGCTTGCAGCAAGGCCCGTAAGTGACCGTTGTGCAGCGGTGTTTCGCGCACCATGAGCACCAACCGACGTCGCTCTTTGAGCACGACATCAGCGGCGCGGGTAAGCAAGCTGGTGGTCATGCCGTACGCTACTTCAGACAAAGACCGAATCGAGCAGGGCGCTATCACCATACCTATCGTTTTGTATGAACCCGAAGAAATGGTAGCTCCGATATTTTTGGCGCTGTGCACCTCGGTGGCCATTGCTTCCACTTCCTTGACGCTTAAATTTGACTCGGTGGCCAAGGTCATTTTGGCGGAGTCGCTCATCACTAAATGGGTTTCAATACCCGAGCCTTGCAGAACCTGCAAGATGCGAACACCGTAGACAACTCCAGAGGCCCCACTGATCCCAACGATCAAGCGTCGCTGCGGCAGTTTCAGTGGATGGGGATCAGCAATGAGCGAATCAACAAGAGCACTCAATTCAAACCCCCCTTATAAATTTAAAAGTTTATTTGGCCATTACCAAATGAGTCACGATGTCCAGGCAGTGAAGCAGCTTCAACAATTGCATAACGTACATTGCTCTTGAAGCAAGCGTTCATTCAAAAATGGCGAGCTGTTAGGCTTATTAAGAAGTTTTTAAATTAATGATCCAACCATTATTTCTGCAAATCTTGCAGTAAAGAGCCTTAGTTCTAATTGGTTGTCAAAATTCTATCAGGCCCACTTCAAGCCTAGACATCTGATAATGTCAAAGGATTTGCATAAACACCTTACAACTCCGGCATGCTGGGTTTACGAAGATAGACAGGAACACCACTAGGCAGTTGGACCCGGATAAGCACCGATACTGCGTTAGATTTGCTTGATGCCCCGCAAGCCTTTGTCGTCAGCGCTGTCACCGCACTTGCCACAACCGCTTCGACTTTAAAGGTAACAAACGCTTGGAAATCCTGCGTCGCCGTATCACACACCGCTCGTTGCTCGGTGATGGCTTGGCTGATTTCTGCATCACTTGTATCCAGGTTGTTCATCATGGACACAAGCATCACGGAATTCACCTTCGATCGTTAGTGCGTGGTGAATTGAGCGCTTACCAATCTCGGTGTCATCCCCCAAGGTGGATTAGCTCTTGAATTCGCCCGTTTCGTCGACGACAAAGTTAAAAAATGGTCGCGTGGGATGAGTATCACCGGCGCCACCGCCGACTGATTCAGCAGCGGTGCAAACGCGGAATCAATAATTGTGTGATGCCGTCGATAGCTGCGCTTGCATCTTTGCCGGCCTTCATGATGCGAAAGTAATTGATGTTGGCGGGGGGGAAGATGCTCGCTGTGCGGACCTTATAACGCCGGCATGCGGTCTGGGCGAATGAGGGAAAGACGGCAACGCCGAATCCTTTTTCAACCATGCCCAGGGCTGTGTCCAGCTGATTGACGACCATTCTGGAGTGGATGTCAGTTGTCGTCCTCTTGGCCATAGCGTTAACGACTTGCTGGACCGGACTCTTGTCTGACAAGGTAATCAGGGGATATTCAAAGACCTGCGGCCAAGTGATGAGCTCTTTAACGTCAGAAAACTGGTCGGTATAGACCAGCATGAGCGTGGCCGGTATGATTTGTAGGTGGCTCATACCCGAAATTTTCTGTTCGAAGGCACCAAAAGCTGCATCCACTTCATCCGTTTCCACGTACTGTTGAAGCTCCTCAGGTCCTGCGTCCACTACCTCCACCTGCACTGATGGAAATTGACGTTGGAATTCTTCAAGTACGTCTGGCACGACGTTCGAGGCCAGCATCGGCGTAAAACCCAACCTGAGCCTTGAGACCCCGTTTTGCCCAAAGTGTTGGAGCTGATGTGTTACCGCCTCCAGATTGCCCACGACGGTGGTTGCAACCGGCAAAAACACTCGCCCCGCGGCGGTTAGTTCAACACTGCGCGTCGTGCGCTCAAACAGCCGGCAGCAAAGTTGCCCCTCTAGCTCACGAATACTCGAACTCAGCGCTGCCTGGCTTATATGCAACTTTTGGGCTGCCCTGGTGAAGTTACAGGTTTCAGCAACGCCAAGGAAAGCCTTGAGTTGCCGAACGTTCAAACTCAGGTTCATTAGTGAATAGTCAGTAGTGAAAAAATCTGACTAATCGTAAGCGAAGTACGCGGGCATTCGATTTGCGTACTTCTGTGATTTAAACGGACGAGGACAGACGTGGGTAGGTTTGTGCAGGGTTCAGACAACCAAGCTGGAGTTCTGACCTACCGGCAACTTACTTCGGTTCAATGCCCGCATCCTTCATCACTTTGGCGAACTCTGTCAGCTGGGAGCTAATGCGCGAGCCCATTTGCTCAGGCGTGCTCATATAAATATCAGCCCCCAAATTAGCCGCCATTTCTTGCATACGAGCCGAACGCTGAACCTGTTTGATTTCCAGGTTAAGTTTGTCGATGATGGCGCGAGGGACACCCGCTGGCGCTACCACGCCGAACCAGGTTTCCAACTCCAGCCCTGGCAAGGTCTCAGACATAGTGGGAAGACCCGGCGTAGCGCGTTCATTTCGTTTTTCGGCCGAAGAAGCGAGTGCCCGCAGTTTGCCTTGGCGCACATGTGGCAAAGCCGATGCCCCGCCTTCAAACATCATATGGACTGTTCCCGCCAACAAGTCATTGATGGCCGGTGCGCTGCCTTTGTAGGGCACTTGCAAAATACTTACATTGGCCTTGGCCTCAAACATCATTGATATGAGGTTGGTAGAGGTGCCTTCTCCGATCGTGGCCACCGTGTAAAAGCCCGGTCGGGCTTTGGCTAAAGCTATCAGTTCCGCCATCGATTGGGCCGGCACCTTGGGATGAACAACAAGGAACAGCGGTGAGGAAAATAACATCGATACCGGGGCGAAGTCTTTCACCGGGTCGTAGGGCAACTTCTTGCGCGCAATGCTATTGAAAATCAGACCCGACTGCGTTCCCATGAACAAGGTGTAGCCGTCAGCGGGCGCCTTGGAAGCCGCCTCAGCACCAATAGCTTGGCTGGCGCCTGGCATGTTTTCGATGGTCACTGGTTGCCCCAAGCGCTCGCTCAGACCCTGTCCTAGGCCGCGTGCAAAGCTGTCACCCAGTCCACCGGGCGTGTAGGGCACTATGAAGCGTATAGGTCGGTTCGGATAGTCGGCGACAGGACTTTGCGCCTGGGCTGATTTGGTAAATCCGAATATGCCACAAGCTATCGTCAGGGCAAGGCATAAGCTTAACCTGCGATTATTTTTAGAATTCACTAGGTTCACGATTTGTCTCCTTGGGTTTATTTAATTTTTTACTCATTTCCCCAAAAAGGGGACTCAATCTCTCAGTCGAACAGGTAACGCCCTTCGCCATCTCGCACGATCGGGCGGCTAAGCGCCACGTCTTCCAACCAACGCACCACCTCGCGCCCGTCGCGGCTGCTGCTCGCAGCCATCAATTCGACGAACAACTTGGGGCCGTGCTCAAGCGCCGCTTCCATAGACTCAAATCGCACGCCATCCAAGTTCGGCGGTGCGGGAATACGGTGCTCCATTGGTCGCTGCGCATCAGATCGCAAAAAAGGCAAGGTCAGGTCAAATCCTGCTTTAGCGGTTTGGTGCGAGCCCTCAAGGGACGGGTCTAGGGGCATGGCTCGCATCCCGCTTTGGAGCACAAAATCACGGTCGGCCTGAAAACGCGTGGCCAGCGCCCATTCCATTTGGTCATCTGAAAAAATATCGATGTCGGGATCGACCACAAAAACATGCTTGACGTTGGCCAAACAGGCAAACACAGCCGCGATCGCATTGCGCGCTTCGCCAGGCACGCGCTGGCGCATCGCCACACGCACATTGAAGATACCACCACTGGCCGGGCTGGTGTACACAGCGGTGACCTCGCGAACGGCCATTTCCAGTGCACGCCACACCGTCACCTCGGTTCTGAATGCCGAGAGTTGAGCGGTATCGGTATGGGCCATGGTCGGGCCGCTGATGCTGGCTGTTTGGAACACAGCGTTGCGCCGGTGCGTGATCGCTGTCAGATGGAACACCGGGTTCTTTTTAACCACACCGTAGTAGCCTAAAAATTCGCCATAGGGTCCTTCAGGCTCCACGTGACCGCATTCGTCTAGGTAGCCTTCCAAAATGTACTGGGCATCAGCCGGCACCAGCAAATCATTGGTCACGCATTTGACCACCCCCAGCGGCTCTCCGCGCAGAGCAGCCATCAACACCAACTCATCGCCTGCGATGCGCTGGGTGGCGGCCACATGATCAATCGGATGGGTTCCCACGGCAAAGGCAATCGGCAAGCGTTCGCCGCGCTGGGCCTGTGCGATGTAGATGGCACGCAGGTCAGACGGCGCCATCAGGTCAATGCCCGCAGTGCGACGTCCGCGCAGCATCAGGCGACGTACGCCCACATTGGTCAAGCCAGTGCTAGGATCAATCACAAAATCAATCGATGCGGAGATGTAAGGCGCCCCGTCAAGGCCATGCTGTAAATGCACTGGTAAGCGAGTGAAGTCGCACTCATCACCCGTCAAGACCACCTGCTGCACAGGCGCAATGGAACGCGGAACCTCCACCACCTCCCCCTTATTTTTTAGGCGGTGAAGTACCTCAGCCAACAGTTTTTCAGGCGTCGTGTTGAAGGCTTTTGCAAGGCGCGTTCGGCTGCCCGCCACGTTGCCGCAAAGGGCTACATCTTCATCAGCTGGACGTTCAATCCAAACTGCCTTAGGGTTGCCTTCCAGGCACGATGCTACTTTAGATAGGTCGGTAGGCTCGCTGATCCGCTGGACTTCATCGGCGCCCAGATCGGCTAAAAAACGACGAAGGTCATGGCGATCCAGGTCCGGAGCGATGGCCGGAAGTGAGGCCGGTAAAGGGGAGTTACCAGGGCATGCGACCGAATCAAGATTGGGGCTCAAGGAATGTCTCCAAAGGGTGGTGTTAGTTTTTTTGCGATGCTGTCATTCAGGCTCTATGCCGGCTAGTTTGACCAGTCGGCCCCAACGCTCAGTATCTTCAATCACTCGGCGTGCCAATTCTTCGGGGGTAGATGGTTCAGGCTCGGCACCAATGTTGCGAAGAAATTCGACCATCGACGGCTCCCTGAGCGCTCGTTGCACCAGCGCAGACATTCGCGCGTTATTTTTTATCGGTACCCCAGCCGATTGAAATACGGCAAACCAGCCGGTTAAGTTGTAGCCAAATAATCCCGACTCTGCCATAGTCGGCACCTGAGGCAGTGCAGCCATACGACGCTGGCCGGTGACGGCCAAGGCGCGCAGCTTTCCATCGCGCACCAGGGGGATGGCGAGGGTGGCATCGGCAAACACCATCTGAACTCGTCCACCAAGCAAGTCTGTCATGGCTTGCGGTACGCCCTTATAGGGAACGCCTAAGAGGTCGAGACCGGCTTGACTCTTGAACATAGCACCAGCAACCGTCCCCGTGGCATTACCGGTTCCATAAGCCCAGCGCCCTGGCTCACGTTTAATGGCCTGAATTAACTGAGTGACATGGGTCGCATCAACTGCCTTTGGATCGCACACCAGGACAAAGCTCAGTGTCGCGACAGTTGCTACGGGTGTAAAGTCTTTGACCGGGTCAAACGGGAGCTTGCGAAATAGGTGAACATTGGCCGCGTGGGTCGAATTCGGAGTGAACAAGAGTGTGTTGGAATCACCACTGGCTGCAGCCACGGCCTGTGCGGCAATGTTGCCAAATGCCCCAGGGCGGTTGTCGACAATCACAACTTGCCCGGTATACACCTCAAGCTGACGCGCGAGTTGACGAGCAACACTGTCTATTCCGCTTCCTGCCGGGTAACCAACCAACATGCGTAAGGGCTTATCGGGCCATTCGGAGGCAGCGACGTTTGTAACAGTCCATACGCCAGCCATCGAGGCAGCTAGTGTGCTTGCCAGCAAGCGCCGCCTATCCATCTGGGTTAAAAGCTTGTGGTTCATGTGCATGCGTCTCCTCGTGGCAATTCGACGGTAGGTTCAGTAACGTGCCGACAGCGCGGTGCCCGCCAAATGACCGGCGAAAGCGCTTGCTGCAGCAGGGTTCATTCCGGGTGCATGACTCAGGTATTGCTTGCAGGCGCGCAGCGCTACGGGTGCGCAGACCACTAGCGTGCTGATCAGCGATTGCGCCTCGACTTGCAACACTTCAGCGGGGCAAGTCACGCTGACCAGACCCGCACTTTGAGCTTCGCGGCCACTCCACGCACGCCGGCTCAGCACCAGATACGCCAGGCTTTTTAGAGGCACTCGGTCACAGAGCGCGGCCATCACCAAGGTTGGCGGGATATCGCGCTCCATCTCAGGTATCTGAAATTGGGCATCCTCGGCTGCTAGAGTCAAATCACACACCGCCGCAAGCGCGGTGCCAACGCCAATTGCGCGTCCTTGGACGATCGCGAGTGTAGGTACCGGCACGGCTTTGATTGCGTCGTACAAAGCAAGTGCTGGTAATGCAACCGTTTGGCGCAGTCGCTCTCCCGATGGCGGAGAGGCGCTAGGCGGTGGCGTGGGGGAAACCCGGCCAGCACAAAAATCAGCGCCTGCCCCACGAAGGCAAACCAGGCGAACGCTTTCGTCTAGGGTTGAGAGTGCCCTAATGATGGTCGCCCCCATCTCAGCATCGATGAGGTTGCCATTAGTCGGCGAGTTCAGCGTCAGGGTTAATATTGCGTCGGAACATTCGACCAGCACGCTGTCCTGTAATATGGTCTTACTCATTTTGAATTTGCTCCTCGGGGTGGATAGCTTGCCATAGCGCCAAAGCCGTAGCCGGCATGGGGAGTTCTTTTCGTGTGTAGTCCGATAAGGCGTCGGCAAGCGCGTTGAAAGTGGCGGCGGTGGCCGGGGTGATACCGCTTTCTCCGCCACCCTTCACGCCTAACGGATTACCTAAGGTCGGGTCGTTGGCAAGCTCGATGGACAGTTTTGGCAGCAGGCCGGCGCGCGGCAAACGGTAGTCCATGTAGGAACCCGCCAATACTTGTCCGCTGCGAGTGTCAAGCGCATAGCCTTCGCAAAGTGCCTGTCCGAGGCCTTGCGCGAGTCCCCCGTGGATCTGACCCTCGACGATGAGCGGGTTGATTGCCAGTCCAACGTCGTCAACGGCAGAGTAGCGCATTAGCTCGACATCGCCCGTATCAGGATCAATTTCCAGTTCGCAAACCGCTGCACCAGTTGGGTAGGCCGGTATGCGCCCGACAAATTCCGCCGCCGTTGACAGCTTGCGCTGATTGCGATCCTCAGGCAGTCCGTTGCGGGCTACGTGTCGCGAGATTTCGGCCCAAGCGATGCGACGGTCTCTCCACCACCATCGGGGTAGAACGAAGGCGTCGCCCTCGCGATGCAATCGAGTGGGCGCAACATTCAGTCGATCAGCCGCAGCAACGCGCGCTTTTTCGATCAATTGCGCCGATGCCTGCAGCAGCAAAGTACCTCCCAAGCGCATGGAGCGGTCGGAATGAGAACCACCACCGACCTTGACAAAGGATGTGTCGCCCGTGCACAAGCGAATGCGCTCCAAAGGGACCGCAAGCTGGTCGGCCACCACCTGCACAAATGTGGTTTCGTGTCCCTGTCCAGTCGACTGGGTACCCGACACGATGTCGATCCGCCCCTCGCCATCGACCTGAATTTCGATGCGTTCACGTGCCGCGCCGACTGGCGATTCGATGTAGTTGGCCATGCCGATGCCGCGCAACCGACCTCGCGTGGCAGAGTCAGCTCGCCGTTTTGCAAAACCGTACCAGTCGGACAACTGCAGCACCCGCTCCATATTGGCAGGAAAGTTCCCAGCGTCGTAGGGAAGGCCCATCGGACTATGGCGCGGTAGCGTGTGATGCTGGATCAGATTGCGACGCCGGATCTCAATCCGGTCAATACCGAGCTCAGCTGCAGCAATGTCGAGAACGCGTTCGATTGCGTGTATCGACTCAGGTCGACCAGCACCGCGGTAGGGTCCAGTGGGCACCGTGTTGGTCATAGCCGCCGAGATCTCTATACTCACCTCCGGTACGTCGTAGACGCTGGTAGCGACCCGGCAAGCATTTGACATAGGGACATAAGACACCGCATGGGCACCGATGTTGCCAATCAAATGGTTGTCCAAGGCTAAGATGCGACCCTCCGCGTCAAACGCCACTGCGGCACGAATGATCAGGTCTCGACCTTGGTAATCGCTAACAAAAGCTTCGCTGCGATCACTGGTCCACTTGACCGGACATCCAACGCGGCGGGCAGCCCACAGCACCGCAACTTGCTCCATGTTTAGTGAACTGCGGGGCCCAAAGCCACCGCCGACATCCGGTGAAACCACGCGAATGCGTTCGGCAGGAATTTCAAACGCATCAGCCAAGCCGACTTGCTGACGGACCACACCCTGGCTGCCTGAGATCAGCGTCCAGCTGTCCGTAGAGGCGTCGTAGCTTCCAAGGGCTGAGCGGGGCTCCATTTGGCAATTGACGATTCGACTATTTCGGAACTCACGTCGAACCACATGGTCGGCCTTGGCAAAAGTTTCCAGAACCTTCTGACGGTCGCCAAGCTGTACATGAAAGCACAGATTGCCGGGAAGATCCTCCCACACCTGCGGCGCATTCTCAGCGAGGGCGTCATCACCCCGAACCACGGCTGGCAGCACCTCGTAGTCGACCACAATGGCTTCGGCAGCGTCGCGAGCCTGTATCTGTGTTTTTGCCACGACCATCGCCAGCGCCTCGCCAACATGACGGACTTTATCCACTGAAAGCGGTAGTTGTCGGCGCTGATACACGACGCCCGTTGTCGAAATAGTGAACGCCTTGACCTTGTGGTCTACCGCATCAAGGGGGTTGGGTACGTGGTCGACGCCACGAAAGCCCTCAGCCAGATAGTCGTTACCAGTAAGAACGGCAAGCACACCCGGCATTTTGGAGGCGGCGCTAGTGTCAATGCTGCGAATTATCGCGTGGGCGTGTGGCGAGCGTAAAAACACGGCCCAGGCCTGACCTGGCAGGACAAAGTCGTCAGTGTATTGACCGCGTCCGGTGACCAGTCTCAGGTCCTCCTGACGTGGCACAGGCTTTCCGGTAAAGGTCACGATCCTGCCTCCGCTTTGTCATTGCCGCGGGCAGCCTGATGCACAGCTTCAATGATATTGACATAGCCGGTACAACGGCAAAGGTTACCTTCTATGGCCTGATGAATGCTTGCGTCAGTGACTGGCCGGCCGGAGCGAAGCAAATCGTCGGCAGCCATGATCATGCCGGGTGTGCAGAATCCACACTGCAGAGCGTGGCAGCGGTTGAATGCCTCCTGCAGTGAATGTAGGCTGCCTGCTGGTGCTAAACCCTCAATGGTGACGACCTCTCCCCCACTGGACTGGGCCGCTAAAATACTGCATGATTTAACGGCTGCGCCATCCAGTCGAACAGTGCAAGCGCCGCATTGGCTGGTGTCGCAACCGACATGGGTTCCAGTCAGGCGAAGTTCCTGGCGCAAGAGTTCTACAAGCAACATGCGAGGGTCGACTCGCCGCTGAACAAATTGGCCGTTAACGGTCAGTGAGACGTCACAATTGCTGTCGTTGCCATACGCCTCCTCCGTCCCGTCCTGGCCATCGGCAGAATCCAGTCGGCTTAGTGCCACGCTTACAGGCTGACTCAGCAGCTGGTTAAAGCGCACAAAAAAATGGTCCGCCATCTTTTGAGCTACACCACTCACCAAACGTGAGCCGATTTGCGCAAGCTTGCCGCCGACGCTGGCTTCAAAAGCGTAATCGAGCCGTGTATGTGTACCGTCGTCCTGCAGCGTGACCGTGGCCTCCATCCGACCGAAACCGGCGATACCCCCCTCGCCCTCTCCACATAATTGATAGCCAAGAAGCGGCTGGCGTTCGTGCAAGGTGATGCGGCCCTTGAATCGGGCCTTGACAGGCCCCACTGAGACCAACACAACGGCTTGCCAACGACCGTCGCCAATCTCCTCAAATTTTTCACATCCTGCGATGCATTGCTGCAATACCATCGGGTTATTGAGGCCGTCCCAGACCGCGGCCCTAGTCGCATCGATAGTTTGACGTCCCTTGAATTGCATGCTGTTTTTCCTCAGTGCCCGCTGGACTCAGCCATATCGGACAGTTGTACAAAGGCACGGCGTAGAAGTACGCCAGCTAAATAAGCACGATAAGCGGCTGTGGCGCCTAGATCGTCATTCAAGTCGACTGACGGCAAGCGGAGACCTTCGAAGCGTGTGTGTGACCAGTCTCCAGCTGACGCCAGCCTGTCTTCAGCAGCAGACCATCGCATCACACAAGGTGCAGCGCCCGTCAGCGCGATCCGTGCACCGCCAGATGTGTCAGCCATGAATAACCCCACCACCGCATAACCGGAGGCCGGATGTCGGTGTTTGATGTACAAAGCACGGCGCGGCTGCGGAAACTCCACCGCGACAATGATCTCGTCGGGTGCGAGCGCCGTGGAAAACATACCTGTGAAGAAGTCCTCTGCTCGTATTTTGCGACGGTCGGTGATGATGGTTGCATTCAAGCCCAGTATGGCGCTCGGGTAGTCAGCCGCAGGGTCGTTGTTGGCGATAGAACCGCCCAGCGTTCCACGGTGACGTATTTGTGCATCTCCGATCAGGCTGGCAAGAGTGGCTAACGCAGGCAGCACTCTTCGTACAAGCAGCGATTCAGCGACGTCAGAATGCGGTGTGGCTGCGCCAATGCGCAGCATTCCGTCAGCGAAGGTAATCCCCTGAAGCTCAGAGAGACGCGATAAGTCAACCAAATGCGATGGGTTGGCCAGTCGTTGCTTCAGCGTGGGCACCAGCGTCATGCCACCCGCCAGCGGCTTGGCCGCAGGGTGTGCGCCCAGTAAGGCAACCGCATCAGCGACGCTTTGGGGTCGAGAGTAGGTAAATGGATACATGAGATTGAGCCGAGTGCTGATCGTCAGGGTTTAAGGTTCGTAAGCCAGCGCTCCACAGCGCTGCCGACCGAGGCGGGAGCCTCTTGCATAAGGTAGTGACCTACGCCAAAGACTTCCTCAACGCTGGCGTGCGGATGATGTACAAGCCAAGTCGTTGCAACCGAGACCATATTGATGCTGGGGTCGTGCTGGCCCACGATCACCCTCGTAGGTAAGGCTAGGGTGCGGGCCTGCTCAGCGAAGTCGCTTTGCCCCCATTGCATCAGGTAGGCAAGCATGGCCTGCGGCAGGTGCGCGCTGCCGGCCGCACGCGCCATGGCAACACACCAAGCGGCCGACAGCCGCCCACCTGTCGAAAAGTCAACGATGCGTTGGCGGACGCATTCATCGGTAACCGCCTGTTCAAAAAGCGTCAGCCGATCACCCGATAGGCTGGAACCAGCGGCGGACACCGGCGCCAACCCAAGCAAACCGTCCACGCGCCCGGGGGCTTCGAGTGCGACACGCTGAATGGCCATTCCGCCCATAGAGTGCCCAATAAGAGCAAAGCGATCCCAGCTCATCTGATCCGCAAGCGCAAGAACATCTTGCGCTGCCTCCTCGAAGGTATAGGCTCCTACAGTATCTCGCCGCGTTCCGTAGCCTCGGTAATCGAATACGGCCAGTTCGAAAGCAGTTGGATCAACCGCTTCGAGCATGCTCTGCCAGTTCGCTGCACAGCCGAGCCAGCCATTCATCACGATGACTTTTCGTGGGCCGTTTCCATATAGCAGCGCCGGCTTCATGTTGCGACCACAGGAGTAAGTGGGTAGGTAAATGCTGGCAGGATGCGTCCGCTGCAGAGACCGAAACCGATCGATATGCGATCAGGCGCACTTGCGCGTGCCTTCAAAGTGACCTCGTCGCCATCATGGAGCCAGAGACGCTGTTCTCCGTTAGGCAATGACATTGGCGTCCGGCCAGCGCTGGTAATTTCCGTCAGACAGGCTCGCTCCTCGTCACGCTCGCCCGAAATGGTACCGCTGCCAATCAAGTCGCCCGGGTTCAGGTTACAGCCATTGGAACTGTGGTGTGTCAGCATCTGAGCGAAGCTCCAGCTCAAATTGGACAGGTGGGTCGAGGTCAGCCGCACAGGTTCAGCACCCACCTCGCGCATGGACTGGGTCGACAACCAAGCCTCCAATGCGATATTCAGCCCACCTTCACGATGGTCAAGCACGCTGTCCAAGTATGGCAGCAGGGGGGGGGCATCGGGGTGGCGGCTAGGACCGGCAGTAGCAAAAGGTGCCAGCGCCTCAGCAGTCACCACCCAAGGTGAAAGCGTACTCATAAAGCTCTTGCCGAGGAAAGGGCCGAGCATCTGCTCCCACCACTGCACAGACTTAGCCGACCAGTCGTTGAGCAACGCGAAGCCGAAGATGTGTTCTGACGCCTCATCCAGAGAGACAGGATGACCCAGAGCGCTGCCCTTGCCAACAAACGCGGCGAGCTCTAACTCGAAATCCATGGCCTCAACCGGGCCAAAGCGCACGGTGTCGTCGGACTCCCGCCACTGTCCATTAGGGCGGCGCACACCCATCCCAGTTGATCGTATCGATGATGCACGGCCGTGGTAGGCAACGGGTAGCGAATGGAACACCGGGGGTACGGGGTCGACCAGTTGCTTGAAGCGGCCATGGCGCTCGGTATGGTGATAAGAGGTCAGAAAGTCTGTGTAGTCGCCGATCTCGCAGGGCAGCGTCATGGTGACCGTCGATATCGGTTGCAGCAGTACTGCGGCGCGCTCACGTAGCGCACCATCCCCGTCAATACGCAACAGTTCAGACAACCGCATCCGAAGGGCCGACGCAGGCGCATGCCCCAATGCCATCATCCCGTTGAGGCCTCGGCCCACGGCTCGAACGGCGGTGGCTGCATCGCCGCCCAAAAGGCCGGCGATATCGAGAGCGCGTAAGTCCACAACGGAATCGCCGATGGCAACGCCAGGTTGAGCAGGTGCATTGGCCGGCAGGCCGGCAGGCACGAACATGCCTAGCGGCAGATTCTGGATCGGAAAGTCAGCTTCGACATCATTAGCCGCAGTTACCCAGCTGCGCCTTGCTGCATCGTGGGTTGGGTTGATGGCAATCATCTGACAGCTCCATCGCTGGCACTGGGGTTGTGGCAGCGGGCCGTCCACGCATCCAATTGTTTGCGGGCATCAGTGCGGCAGGCAAGAGTCTGCTCTTGAGTCATGGTCGGTACCGCAAACTCTAGCCGAAGGCCATTAGGATCGAAGAAATAAATTGACTTGCAGATTTTGTGATCGGTAATGCCCAAAACTTTCACACCATGGGCGATAAGGCGCTGCCGCATAGCCTTCAGTTCGTCAACTGTGTCCATGCGCATTGCGAGATGGATCACCCAATCAGGTGTGTTGGCAGATGGCAGGGCTGCCTGGCCGTCGCCGAGGTCGAAAAATGCGACCGATGATCCGTCTGTCATCTCGAAGAACAGATGGACGTAGGGGCAGTATTCACCTGTGCTCGGGACATGATCTAGCCGGATAACGTGGACCAACGGAAGACCCAGCAAATCCTCGTAGAACTGGCGGGTCTCCTCTGCGTCGCGGCAGCGCCATGCAAAGTGATGTAGACCACGGGCAGGATTCGGTGTTTTCATGACGAAGAGATCTTATGACTCTTGAGTGGACGCGCGTCAGACCGGTACGGTCTCGGCGTTGTATGAGAACAACCAGTCATAACGCTCCTTGACTCGCGCCTCACTCCATTCTTCGTCAACGTACTTCGCTGCACCCTCCGAATGGGCGAGCTGAGGGTTGTGGAAGCGAGCCGCGTTGGCTGCTGAGCCTTGCACGATACGGGTGGTGCGCTCCATACGGGCGCGCTCATAGCGTTCTAGCGCAGTGGACGGATCGCCAGACGAAGCCTCAAGGCAGCGCGCAAGAATAAAGCCGTCTTCCATCGCCATAACAGCACCCTGAGCCAAGAAAGGCAGCGTCGGGTGACAGGCATCTCCCAATAAAGTAACGCGGCCGTAGCTCCACCGTTGCATGGGCTCGCGAACCATGAGCGCCCAACGAAAGGGAGTGTGCATCGCACGTATCAACGTCTGCACATCGCCGTGCCAACCGGCAAAATCTTGCAGGCAGGCGTCGATGCTCCCTTTTTCCGTCCATGACTCCACCTCCCAACCCTGCTGTTCAAAGACCCCGACAAAGTTGACCAGTTCGCCGCCGCGTAACGGGTAATTAATCACGTGCCCCCCAGGACCAACCCAGTTGTAGCCATAAGGCTGACGCAAGTGTGCTGGTAGCGCTTTGGCGTCGATGACGCCGCGCCAAGCAATAATGCCTGAAAAGCGAGGTCGGTCCTCCCCAACCAAGCACTTGCGTACTTGGGAGTGCACGCCATCCGATCCCACGACCACATCAGCAATTGCAATTTCACGGCCTTCGCTAAGGATAGCGACCCTATCGCCACGGGTCTCCAAGTTGTCAATACGTACACCGGTGGTAATGGCTTTAGGCTTAAGTGCGGTCACTGCATCAATAAGGACTTGGTGCAGATCACCACGATGAACTGTTAAATAAGGAAAACCGTAGTGCTCGCGGGCAGATTTACCAAGATCGAAAAGATTCCACGTTTGACCACTGTTCCATAAACGAATTTTCTTTCCCTGCGGTTCAGATGCAACTCGAGCCATGGCCTCAGTCAGACCAAGTGCCGCCAAAATGCGATTACCGTTCGGGCTGATTTGTAGTCCTGCTCCTAATCCTACGAGCTCTTTTGCCTGCTCAATAACCTGAACATCGACACCCTTTTTTAGCAATGCCAGCGCGGCGATTAAGCCACCAATGCCTGCACCAACCACGACAACTTTCACATAAATCCCTTTTAATGCCAGCTCATTCAGGGCAACGACCAAATGGCGTAGAACGGTACACGCTGGCGTAGCGGACTCGAACCCTCTGCTCAATTCGGAACTCTAGTTGCGAGGGCTTTAAAAGCAAAGCGCAAATATTCGTTCAATTGATAGCTTTAGTTTATGAATGGTAACCGTCTACGTTGGGGTAAAACTTAATTGCAAAACCTGGGTCAGGTTTGAGTGCAATTCAACACTATGAAGGGATGAGCTCGAACCTTGCTAAGCCACAGGCCACTCGACCAGTCTGGATGCCAAAGCCACGCGCCAGCGAATGGCCTCAGGACAGCAAGAAAAGGTCTTGGCTGGCTTTTACAGTTAGCTTGAGAGGGGAGGCAGGAAAGTGCAATTACGGCTTGCAAAGAACCGTGAGAAGCGCAAGCGATGGAAAAGAAGGATTCTTCAGCAAAAAGGGCTCCTAAATAGAGGTTTGAATCGCCCCGGTAATTGAGGAGGCTCCAACCTTTAAGAGAATGGGGTCATGAACAAATCATCAAACAAGTTTTCCCCCGAAGTCCGAGAGCGAGCAGTTCGTATGGTGCATGAGCACCGTGGCGAATATCCATCCCTTTGG
>Ga0114979_10001508_pt1 | contig 15765 bp, 13 predicted proteins | sample S_140625_EF_Meta_FD_87315 | JGI IMG/M metagenome (GOLD analysis project Ga0114979, IMG submission 87315) | Freshwater microbial communities from Lake Simoncouche, Canada to study carbon cycling - S_140625_EF_MetaG | ecosystem: Environmental > Aquatic > Freshwater > Lake | place: Lake... | reverse complement strand
AGGCTGCCCGACCCGAAGATCGTGTTGAAGGTCTTGTTCGTGACAGCGATCGGGTTGGTGTAGGTCACGCGCATGTCCAAGCCGCGAATGAACTGCATCATGCCCAACGTCACAAGGAAGGACGGAATTCCGATCACCGTGACAAAGAACCCGTTCATGGACCCCACGATCAATCCGGAGGCCAGGCCTGCAAGTACGGCCAACGGCCAAGGGAAGCCCGCCTGCATCACCAGGGCGCAGGTCAGCGCCGAAAGGGCGGCGGTCGAGCCGACCGACAGGTCCAACTCTCCGGCTGATATGACAAACGTCATGGCAACAGCGATCACGGTCACCATCGCCGTCGTGCGGGCGATGTTGAACAGGTTGGTCACCGACAAGAACCCCTTGTCACCGATCGTGATCGCAAAGAACGTCAGGACAACCGCGAAGAAGATGTAGACAACGTAGTTCTGCAACTGAACTTTAGGCAGCGCCGAGGTCTGTCGCGGTATGGCCTTGGATTGCATGATGAAGTTCCTCCTCTGTTGCCACGTCGCGGCGGTTCATACTTTGGGCAATGCGTCCGCCATGCAGCACCAGAATGCGGTCACTGATTGCCATCAGTTCTTCCAGCTCGGATGAGATCACCAGAACGGCCATGCCTTTGTCAGCCATGGCGCGCACGGTTTCCACGATCTCGGATTTTGCGCCAATATCGACGCCGATTGTCGGTTCGTCCAAGATAAGAAGGCGGGGCGCGCGGACCAGCCATTTACCGATCACGATTTTCTGCTGATTGCCGCCGGACAAAAGGCGTGCCAGCTTGTCAGGCCCGTCCGTCTTGATCGACAGATCGCCTATCGTGTCCTGCACGACCTCAAGGGCTGCGGCATCCTGCACGAAAAGGTGCCGGGTAAAGCGGTCAAGGTTGGGCAAGATTATATTGGTCGCGACCGAATGATCAAGAACCAGACCGAACTTGCGACGATCCTCTGGCACCAGGGCCATGCCGCGCTCGATGGCATCGGCCTGGCTGGTAACGGGGGTTCCGTCAAACAGAACTTCGCCTGAAACAGCACGGCGGCGGCCAAAAAGGGTTTCGGCAATTTCGGTCCGGCCCGACCCCATCAGGCCTGCAAGGCCCACGATCTCGCCCTCCCGGATATCAAAGCTGACATCCTCGATCCGTGTCGCCAGCTTCAGGTTGCGGACCTGAACCACGGGGCGTGCCGTGTCCGGCACGTGGCGGTCCTTCCAGATGAAAGAGGCGGCATTGCCCGCGCCCAGCATCGCCTCCACGATAAGCGCTACCGACATGTCGGCGCAGTTCGCGGTCATCACCGTTTCACCATCGCGCATCACCGTGACGCGGTCACAAAGTGTCAGGATCTCGGCCATCCGGTGCGAAATATAGACGATGGAAATGCCACTGGCCCGCAGGCGGTTCACCAGTTCGAAAAGAGCAGAAGTCTCGGCCTCGGACAGGGAAGACGTGGGTTCGTCCATCACCAGAATCCTTGCCTTTTTTGACAGGGCCTTGGCGATTTCAACGATCTGCATATAGCCGACGCTTAGTGTACTGACCAAGGCGTCCGGGTCGATATCGACACCCAGTTCCTCCAAGATCGCACGCGAACGGCGGACCATCTCGGCCCCATTGATGAAGGGGGTGCCCTTGAAATGCGGCTCGCGCTTCAAAAAGATATTCTGGGCCACGGTCAAGGTGGGTATCAGCGAAAATTCCTGAAAGATCATCGCAACGCCGGCCCGTTCTGCCGCGGCCGCGTCATCGAGGTCAGCCGATTGCCCCTCGATCGCCACAGTGCCACCGTCGCGGGTATAGACCCCTGTCAGAATCTTCATCAGGGTGGATTTGCCAGCGCCATTGCCGCCCATCAGGGCATGAACTTCGCCTTTGCGCAGTGTGAAACCCACACGCTTCAGCACCGGAATCGAGCCGAAGGATTTGGCGATGTCCGTCATCTCAAGGATCAGGGGTGCGGTCATGAAGGTATTCCCAAAAGAAAAGGGGCGCAGCTTTTGCCGCGCCCCCGTCGGTCTCAGTTGGCCAGAGCGGCGGCCATTTCTGCCGGCAAGTCCACACGATAAATCGTCTTGTACGCTTCCGCCAGATTGCCGCGCACAACTTTCACCGGCGGCACGACGACGTAGGGGGGCGTCGGTTCCCCGATCAGGGCCAACGCACCGACCTTGGCTTCGGCAACACCCTGATCGTAGGGGCGCTGCGAAGAGATGCCCGCGATGAAGCCGTTCTGAGCCATGTTCAGCGCGACGATCTGGTCGAAGTTCTCGTTCACGATCCTGAAGTTCTCGGGCGTGCGGCCCGCCACGGTCGCCGAGGTTACAGCCCCCATCGCCGGAATGGACCAGCTGGCATAGACGCCATCAAGGTTCGGATAGCGCGCCAGCAGGCCGTCAGCCACTTCCTGACCCTTGTTGGGGTTGTTGTGGCCCGCAGCGACGATCACGTTCAGGTCGGGATACTTGGCCATGACGCGGGCGATAAACCCTTCATAGCGCAGGTTGGTCACATAGAAGTCGGCGGCATAGTACATCGCCGCAACATTGCCTTTGCCACCCAGCGATTCGGCCAGCGCGTCGGCAAGATACATGCCCAGTTGCAGGTTGTCCGACGAGATGATCGAGGCGTAATCCTTGCCCGCCGTCATGCCTTCGACCGCCTGGTCGATGAACACGATCTTGGTCCCTGCAGCGGCGATCTTCTGATAGGCCGACGCTGTGGTCTGGCCATTCAGCGGGATCGACACCAGCAGACTGGGCTTCAGCACGCCGATGGCATCAAGATCGGAAATCTGCTTGGCGTCATCCCAGTTCGCGTTGGTTTCCGCGACCACCTCGATGCCCATCGACTCGAAGGTTTCCTTCAGACCAATCAACTGCTGCGAAGCCCAGTCGTCGCCCATCCAGCCCATGGAGATGGCGACGGTAAAGTTCCCGGCCTTGACCCGGGCGATCTGTTCGTCGGTCAGCATCAGTTCTGCTGCCGGAAAACCCGCAGCGCCGTCCTGTCCATCCGAGACCACGACGCCTTCGAGATTGTCCAGTTTGGCGAATTCCATCGTCTTTTCAGTGGGCGCCTTGTACCACAGCGGATGCTGAATATCGGCCGCGATCTCTGCCATGGCAAAGCTCGGCAGAACAGCAACGGACAGGGCAAGTGCCGCGCTCTTGAAACTCAGGTAGTTCATTGTCTTCTCCTCCAGTTTTATGCTGTGACAAAGCCTGCTCTCTCCAGAGGCCTGTCGGTTTGGGGTAATTCAGGCAGTCTTGGTTTCGGCTCAGGGCCGGTTCAGCATGAACTCGCGCAGTGTCAGGGCCAGGCGTTCGGGCATTTCCAGAGCGAGGCTGTGGCCACATTCCTGAAACACTTCCGACCGTTCAACACTGACAGCCATCTTTTCCATCTGATCCCGCACCAGTTCGCCAAAGAATTCCGGCGCGCCAATGGTAAGGATCGGAAGTGTCAACTTGGACTGTTTGAGTTCCCTATTGATGCGGGCGTTCTTCATGCCGGCACGGTAGGTTTCCAGACAGCCGCGCAGGCCGCCAGGTGCTGAGAGACGGGCGATCCATTCATCGATCGCCTCATTGGTGATTGCATTGGGGTTCCAGGTTTCCGCCTTGATCCAGAATTCCCAGAACTCGCGCTCGCGTCCTGTGATCAGCATTTCGGGCAGATGGGGGATCCAGAAGAAGGGGATATGCCAAACCCAGACTCCGCGCAGGTTGAACTGCGACGAAACGTTTTCGGGCGTGAAATTCGACCACTCTTCAAGCCCCTCGCCCGATAGCAACATCTCGGAAAACGACAAGGTCTTGACCCGTGCCCGTTCGGTGGCGGCCAATGCATAGGCAAATTCCGCGCCCCGGTCTTCGCCGTGCAGATGGAAGCTGTCATGGCCCAGATGCGTCATCAGCGCCGCCATGTCGCGGGCGTTGGTCAGGCTGTCATAGCCTTCCTCGGCTGGGGGTTTGTCGGTATCGCCAAATCCGCGCAAGTCGGGTGCCACCACTCGGAAATAGGGCGTCAACAGCGGAATCAGTTTATACCAGTAGAAATGCGTCTTGGGTGTTCCATGCAGCAAGAGCAGCGGCTCACCTTGTCCGGCAGTGACATAGTGCATTCGGATACCATTCACCCTGGCCCGGCCATGCGTGACGGGTGCACCCGTGTGATCGAAGATTTCTGCCATGCTGCCCCACCTCCCGAAGGAACATTTATCACTTTACCGTAAACTATGTTCAAACAAGCTGTCAATCTTGAAAAACTCGGCTGGTAGGAGTTTCCGCGAAGTTGCCCAGATGCCTGGCAGGCTGCGTCCCTAAGAAGAGACAGGTGTCGGGGTTCGACCAAAGGTGCAACCCGCTTCAGAATCAGGGGTTTCAGGGTGAAATCCTTCATGTTTCCATGCAGTATCCTCAGGTTTTCCCTGTCTGACTCCGTCTTGGCCCAACGGGCTGTTGAAGGCCAAAGGCGGGCATGCTGTGCAGGGCTGGCCTCGGGCGTCTGGCAATCGAAGGGTTGCCGTACACTTTGTCAGGCGTACGCATCTATGTACAAATCCCTGCCGGATCCCTGGCAGTGCCTGTCAACCGCTGTGCACGGGTTGCCACTGTGGCGCAGCGGTCCAGCGATGCGATCCTGCGGAAACCCCGGCACCCCGTTCCGGGAAAGGTGATTCGAATGTCGCGATGAGGTCAGCGGTTCTGCAGTTCCACGCTCAACCGCGCGCGGAAAACGTCCGGCATCATCCAGTTCGGTTGATGACCCAGCAGCATCTGCAAGAAACCAACCGAAAATGCCGCATCCACGGTGGCGTTTTCCTTGAAAGACCACCAATGCCGCAGATCGTCGATGGCGGGGGATACCTTTGGCTTGTCCTTGAATTCCTGCTGCAGGGCTGCCGAGTGCACGGTCAGACAGAACATGGTGCAGGCATAGCCTTCGGGCCAAAAGGCTGCTGCAGAATCGGTCGCAGCCTTGCTGGGCTGCGATACCGCGACCAGCGGCATGTCAGCCGTCAATTCACGCAGCATCAGACCGGCGGCAAACTCGAAGTAGTCATGGCGATCTTTGGGGTCGATGGGTTTTTGCCGTTCGACCGCGCGCAGCCAGCGCACGAAGATGGCCGCCAACTTGGCCTCATCGACCTTGTACGTACAGCCAATCCTTGCCCCGATGGCCCCGACATAGGCGTCAAAGGCCGCACGGAACCAACGCATGCGCCGCACCGCAATGCGCAGCGGCTCATTGGTTGGCGGCAAGCTGCCAGACAGCGGCGGCAGATCAGACATGGGCGGCAAACTCGGCATAAAGCGCCGCAAGCCGGCTGCTGTCCTGTGCAACAAAGGCTGCATCCGCCTCGGTTGCGACGGCAACGGCCAGACCTGTCGCCGAGCCAAGCGCCGCCTCGTCATCGGCTTCGCTGCGATTGGACTGCATCCACAGCATGACGGCAAAGATTGCCGTGTGCTCCAGCGAATTGCCCGGCACATGGGCCGCATCCTGTGCCGAGGCGCCACGCATCACCTTGGCCTGCGCCAGGGCCAGTGACAACGCAGCTGCGACAGCCGCATCCGAGCCACGCCTCTGGTCATCCGTCAGCCCCAGATAGGCCAGCCGCGCCGCCGTTTCGCTGATATAGACCGATGGCGCGTTCAGACGCCGCAGAACCAGCCGCAACGCAGCATAGACGCCCTGCGCAAAGGCATCCTCCGCACCATCCCGCAGCTTCAACGGCTGCGCCGGCAACCCGTGCGGGCTTTCATTCGCGCCCAAAGCAAACCGCGCAATGCCAGACGCAACCTCGTTCACGCCCTTGGCAAAATCACCGACTTCCCGCAACACCATCCCGGCAAGTTCGGCTGCAGGGCGCGGCAACTGGTCCACTGGCATCACGTCCAGCAAGGTCTCGCCGCCGCGCCTTACGGCATGCCGCAACCCACGCAGCGCATCGCGCAGCGGCATTGCATCGGGCAGCGGATTGGGCAACGGATTTTGCATGTGCTCTCTGGTATTCATGGCGCCACCATAAACCATCGGAGGCGGCGCAAAAAGCTAATCGTTGCGACGATGCGGCGTCGTAGTGATGAATTCCATCGTCCGAGCCAGATCGCGCACCCCGGCTTGGCTGCCCAGACCGGTCGCATTCTGTGCCGAGGAAGCCTGCCCCAGTTGCACACATTCCTGCGGTGTAAGCTCCAGATGCAGGCCCGTGGCAAAGCCGCCGTTGAAGCAATCGCCACAGCCGCAGGTGCATTTGACGTCGACCTGAAAAGAGGGTGACAGGAATGCTGTGCCATCCCTGTGACAGTAAAACGCGCCCTGCGCCCCAAGGGTCAGGATGACGCAACCCGCCCCGCGATCCAGCAGGAACTGCGCCAGATCATGGTTTTCGTGCAGGCCAGACAGCGCCCGCGCCTCTTCTTCGGACGGAATGAAGTAATCGGTATAGGGCAGCAGTCGTTCAACCTTCGGCAAATCAGCCGCAGTCGAGGCAAAGACATCCAGCGTCGTGATCACGCCACGCCGTTTCGCCTCGGCCATGATCTCAGCCGTCCGCCCGGCATCATCCATGCGGTTCATCAGGCCAACCCCGCCCACATGCAGGATCCTCGTGTTCAACACGCGGTCGATCTGGGCATCGTCAATGAAGAAGCCATCCGTCGCCCCACGTTTGTGCAGCGCGGGACGCTGCCCGTCGGGCCGCGTGGTCACAATCGAGGACGACGTGGGAAAATCTTCACAACGCCGCATCAACTCTGTGTCCACGCCGAACCGCTTCAGCTTCATCAAGACCCAGTCGCCCATATCGTCACAGCCCACACCGCCCACGGCCTGAGTCTTCAACCCATGCTTGGCCGCCACGATGACAGCACTTCCCGCCGCGCCCGAGACGGCCAGGGTAAGCTCCTCGACAAAGTAGGTATCCCCTTTGGGGGGGATCTGGCTTACCGGCCGGCACAGCGCGTCAAAGGTGATGAACCCCATTGCGGTGTAGTCAAATCTTTCTGTCATGCTTCCCCCATTTGGCGCGCATTATCGTTCAGTCGTTTCATGGGCCCTGTTGAAACCCAAGACCTGAAGCCAAGTCGATATCTGAGCTGCACCACAGCGCGCCGGTACTTTCAGATCAGGCTGCGGTCGCTTCCCTTTGTTGCCGTAGTGTCAAAGTCAGCGATCTGCCCGCTTGCACACTGACAGCGCTTGACAGGAGTGTGAACATTGACACCGTGTTCTTATTGTGTGTGCAGATGATTGGGCGTGTCAATCAGACTTATGGGCAGATCGCTCCTGTAAATGACTGAACTTATGATTGACAGAAAGGCAAATGTACATGTAACAAGGCTCAACCCGATACAGGAGAACCCCGATGCCCACCAATGTCGCCCTGACGGGCCTGGCCAAGGATCTGGCTGCACGTGCCGAGACCGGAAAACCGGTCAGAATTGGACTTGTGGGTGCGGGCGAGATGGGAACCGACATCGTAAGCCGTGTCGCCCACATGCGCGGCATTGAAATCGGGGCGATCAGCGAACTGAACCCGCAGGCGGCGGGGCGGGCTGTCACGATTGCCTATGGCGACCCGGACCGCGCGATGGCCACCGAGACAACCGATAGCCTGAACGCCGCTATTGAAGCCGGCCGGATCGCCACCACAAGAAATGTTCACACGCTGCTGGACTCTGGCCTGATCGACGTGGTGATCGATGCCACGGGCATTCCGTCGGTTGGCGCGGAAATCGGCCTGGCGGCGATGGAGTGTGGCAAGCATCTGGTGATGATGAATGTCGAAGCTGACGTGACCATCGGTGCGTATCTGCGGTCCGAGGCGGAACGCCTTGGCGTGATCTATTCGCTGGGTGCAGGCGACGAACCTTCGTCCTGCATGGAGCTGATCGAGTTTGTCAGCGCGATGGGCCACCGCATCATCAGCGCGGGCAAGGGCAAGAACAACCCGTTGAACTTTGATGCCACACCCGACGCCTATACAGAGGAAGCTGTCCGCCGTCACATGAACCCGCGTATGTTGGTCGAATTTGTGGACGGGTCCAAGACCATGGTCGAAATGGCGGCCATCGCCAATGCTACCGGCCTGATCCCGGACCGCCCCGGCATGCACGGCCCCGCCTGTTCGCGGGATGAGTTGAACAAGGTGCTGATCCCGCAATCCGCAGGCGGCGTGCTGTCTTCAGGCGAAGGGCGGGTCGACTATTCCATCGGCAAGGGTGTGGCACCCGGCGTGTTCGTCGTGGCCGAAATGGACCACGCCCGCATCCGCGAACGGATGGAAGATCTGAAGATGGGTGAAGGCCCCTATTTCACCTTTTTCCGCCCCTATCACCTGACCAGCCTTGAGGTGCCGCTGACCTGCGCAAGGGCTGTGCTGTACGGCAAGGCCGACATGGTGCCGATGGCTCGCCCGGTGGCCGAGGTTTGCGCCTTGGCCAAAAAGGACATGGCCGTGGGTGAAACACTCGACCAGATCGGTGAATACTGCTATCGAGCCTGGATCATGACTGTGCCCGAGGCGCGCAGTTCGGGGGCAATTCCCTGTGGTCTGCTGACCGGGGCAAAGGTCACAGCGCCAATCAGGAAGGGCGACCTGATCACCCGCACCAACACCGTTGTGCCCGCCAACAGCAAGATTGCCGCCCTTCGGCTGCGGCAAGACGCGATGCTGGGGTTGTGAACATGGCCACCCCAACTCCTGACAACCGTCCCTTCGCCATCCGCCACTATGCCCCTGCGCAACTGCGCGAGGCGCTGAAACGGATGTATCTGATCCGCCGCTTTGAAGAGGGTGCCGAAGATTGCTACACCCGTGGCCTAATCCACGGCACGATGCATCTGTCCATCGGGCAGGAAAGCAGCGCAATGGCAAGTTGCATGGAACTGACTGACGCAGACAAGATCACCTCGACCCACCGTGGCCACGGGCATTGCATCGCCAAAGGGGCTGATGTGGGCAGGATGTTCGCGGAATTCTTTGGCAAGGAAACCGGCTATTGCCATGGTCGTGGCGGATCCATGCATATTGCCGATGTGAAAACCGGCAATCTTGGGGCCAATGGTATTGTGGGTGGCGGGCTGCCCATTGCGGTGGGCGCTGCTCTTTCGGCCAAACGCTTGGGGAAATCCGACGTCACGCTTTGCTTCTTTGGTGATGGTGCCAATAACGAAGGCGCGTTCCACGAATCGCTGAATATTGCCAGCGTCTGGAAGCTTCCAGTGATTTTTGTCTGCGAAAACAATGGGTACGGCATGTCCACGTCGACGGCGCGGTCAACCGCTGTCAAGCATATCTCGCAGCGTGCGGCGGGGTATTCCATGCCGGGCGTCACTGTAGATGGCAACGATTTTTCTGCCGTGGCCGAAGCCCTGTCCATCGCCATTTCCCGTGCCCGCGCGGGTGAGGGACCCAGTCTGGTGGAAAACCTGACCTATCGCTGGCGCGGCCATTCCAAGTCCGACCGCAATCGCTACCGGACCAAGGACGAGATTGAAGACTGGATGAAAAAAGACCCGATCGCCCGCTTTCAGGCCGAGTTGATCGCCCATGGCATTCTGGATGATGCGGCGGCTGAGGCCGTGGCAGCCGAGGCCGTCGCGGATGTGCAAAAGGGCATTGAATTCGCCAAAGCCAGCGCCGCACCGCAATTGTCGGAAGTCACCCGCTATGTCTACGCCGAGGCCTGAACATGAATGTCGCACTCAATGCCGCAATGCCGGGCGAAGCCGAACCGCGCATCCTGTCTTATGCCGAAGCCATCCGCGAGGCGATGGCCATCGCCATGCAGGCCGATCCGGCCGTGATCCTGATGGGCGAAGATATCGGTGTTTATGGCGGGGCCTTTCAGGTCACGCTGGACTTGATCGACCGCTTTGGCCCTGATCGGGTGATGGATACACCGATTTCGGAACTGGGTGGTGCCGGGGTTGCGGTGGGGGCGGCGCTGACCGGCCTGAAACCGATCTTCGAATTCCAGTTTTCCGATTTTGCGATGCTCGCGATGGAACAGATCGTCAATCAAGCGGCCAAGCTGCGTTACATGCTGGGGGGAGAGGCTTCGGTGCCGGTCGTGTTCCGAATGCCGTCCGGTTCGGGCACCGGGGCTGCGGCCCAGCACAGCCAAAGCATCGAGGCATGGTTTGGCCATGTGCCGGGGCTGAAGGTGCTGCAACCCTCGACCCCCGAGGATGCCAAGGGGATGCTGCTGGCGGCCTTGGCCGACCCCGACCCCGTGATGATCTTTGAACACAAACTGCTGTACAAGATGCGCGGCCCGGTTCCCGAGGGCAGTTACCTGACCCCCGTCGGCAAGGCCTTGGTTCGCCGCGCCGGGACCGATCTGACCATCGTCGCAGGGTCGATCATGCTGCACCGCGCGCTGGAGGCCGCCGAGAAGCTGGCCATCGATGGCATCGAGGCGGACGTGATCGACCTGCGCTCGATCCGCCCGATTGACCGCGAAACCATCCTGACCTCGGTCCGCAAGACCGGCAAGCTGCTGGTCGTGTATGAGGGCGTCAAGGCCTACGGCGTTGGCGCAGAAATCAGCGCCATGGTCGCCGAGAGCGATGCCTTTGATTATCTGGACGCCCCGATCCTGCGTCTGGGGGCCGCCGATGCGCCCGTGCCGTATAACCCCGATCTGGAACGCGCGTCAGTGCCGCAGGCGGGCACAATCGAGGCTGCCGCCCGCCGCCTTGTCCGGCGCGAGGTTTAGGGCATGCCCGTCGAAGTGATCCTGCCCAAGGTCGATATGGACATGACCCATGGCACCCTTGCCACCTGGCATGTGGCCGAGGGGCAGATGGTGCAGAAGGGCGCTGCGCTGTTTGACATCGAAACTGACAAGGCCGCGATGGAGGTCGAGGCTCCCGAAACCGGTTATCTGCGCCGGATCGCAGCGCAGCCCGGCGACAAGGTAGCTGTGGGCACCACGATTGCCTGGCTTTATGCCGCAGGCGAGGCCGATGGTGCAGCCCAACCCGCACCAGCCCGCACCCTGAAAGCGCAAGCGGGTCCGCAGCCGACCGAAGTGATCCTGCCCAAGGTCGATATGGACATGACCCATGGCACCCTTGCCGTCTGGCATGTGGCCGAGGGGGAGATTGTCCAGCAAGGTGCCGCCCTGTTCGACATCGAAACAGACAAGGCAGCGATGGAGGTTGAAGCCCCCGCCACCGGGCGCCTCTATCACATCATCGCCCAGCCGGGCGATAAGATCGCAGTCGGGTCCGTCATGGCTTGGCTTTACCCAGAGGGCGCGATCCTTGGCCCGGCACCTGCGGCCGCCATATCGGCACCCCCACAGCCCGAACCACCAACGGCCCCCGTTCCGGCACCGGCACCCGGGGAGACCCCCGCGACCACCGCCAAAAGGGCAACGCCTGCCGCCCGAAAAGCAGCCCGTGAACTTCAGGTGCCGCTCACCGACGTGACCGGCACAGGCCCGCTTGGCCGCATCCAAAAGGACGATGTCAAGGCGCTGACGGCGGACTATCCTGCCCCTGTCATTTCTGATGCGCCGCCCCTGTCCGGCTGGACACAAGAGACCGGTCCCTTGCACATCTCACGTCGCAAGGGTCAGGGCTTCCCCATCGTCCTTTTGCACGGCTTTACCGCAGACAGCCAATCCTGGGCCCCGCTGGAAAAGGCGCTTGGCCCTGCACGCCCCCTGATCCGTATCGACTTGCCTGGCCATGGCAAGTCACCCAAACGGCAGGTCCGCAGCTTCAAAGACCTTTCCCGCATGATCGTCGAGGCTTTTGATGAGGCCACGCGTGATGTCGAGGCGGTTCACATCATCGGCCACTCCCTTGGCGCGGCGCTTGCCCTTGCCCTGGTCGATATCAGGGGGCGGCGCGTTGCCAGCCTGACGCTGATCGCCCCGGCGGGCCTTGGCCCCGAGATTGACGCAGCGGCATTGGCTGGCATTGTGCGCGCCAGCCGTGTCGAAAGTCTTGCCCCGTGGTTGCGCAGGCTGACGGCAACACCGCAGGGCATCAGCGACGATTATGCCAAGGCCGCGATGCGCCTGCGTATGGATCCCGTCCTGCGCGCCTGTCAGGCTGACATGACACAGGCCCTGTTTCCCGATGGCGTTCAGGCCTTTGACCTTCGCCCGGCCCTTGAGCGCGTTGAATGTCCCGTGCAAATTCTATGGGGGCGCAGCGACCATATTGTGCCCCCCAATCATGGCATTGTGGCAGATGGTGAATTCGCGCTTCATCTTCTGTCTGGCACAGGGCATATTCCGCAAATGGAATGCCCAGACCGGGTGGCGAGGATCACCAATCGGTTGATCAGCGCCGTTGAGTCTGTAAGCTGATCAAAAGGTTTGTACCTGTCATGCAAATTGCACTTCAAAGCGTCGGTATTCAAAGCGAGGCAGACAGGCTGCGGGCGCGGGCAATCTGGCTTTATCATGTCGAAGGTGCCACTCAGAACGACATCGCAACCCAGCTTGGTATAAGCCGGGTCATGGTGGTCCGCCTCCTGGCCGATGCCCGTCGCAGAAACGAGGTGCGCATCACAATCGCCGCCCCTTTGACCGAGTTGTTGCTTCTGGAACGCGAGGTGGAAACCCGCTTCGGCGTCAATCGGGTAATCGTGGCACCCTTTGTCGATGCTGACGCCGATCCGGTAAAGGTGATCGCTGCCGCCGCCGGCAATTTCATCTCGGGCGAGATGAAACCGGGCATGACGGTGGGCGTAGGTTGGGGCCGCACGCTGTTCAACACCTTGCCTTTCATCACCGGGGCCACTCTGGATGATTTTCGTGTCGTGTCCCTGTTGGGGGGCATCGCCGCCGCACGCCGCTTCAACCCCGCGGAATTTGCATGGCAATTTGCCGAACTTTTTCAGGGTGAGGGGTTCCTGATCCCTGCCCCCGCCGTCGTGGACAGCCCCGAGACCAAATACGCCCTCCTGGAACGCTGCGGCCTGTCTTCGATATTCGAGATGGCCGACAAGCTGGATATGGCGCTGCTGTCTTGCGGCGGGATCAGTTCGCTGACCACCAGCTATCGCACTGGTTATCTGTCCGAAGCTGACCGCCGCTCGCTGATCGACGCTGGGGCCATCGGGGACGTTTTGTACAATTTCATCGACGAAAACGGTGATCTGGTGGATCATGAAGTTAACGGGCGTGTCATTTCGGTCAATCTGGCGCGGTTGCGCCGCACGCCCGAGCGGGTGTTGATTTCGGGCGGCAAGGACAAGCTGGCAGCGATCCGCGCAACCATTCGCACGATTGCTCCGACGGCGCTGATCACGGATGAGCAAACAGCCTTGGCGCTCTTGTCCTGACAGGACGCGTTTACCGCTGCGGGCCAAACTGTGCTTTCACCTCAAATCCACATTACCTCGGCCAAAACGCCCCAAGTTCGGCTTTGCCGGAAATCACGCCCGCGCCAAGGTCAGCGGCTGATATCTGCATTTCTTGCTTTGGGTGAACGGCAGCTATTGCAGGGATTTTAGGTCAACACTCCTTTCGGTGAACGACCGGTTTTCCGCCCTTTGCGCCACGGAGCTGACTTGTGCCCCTTAGCGCGGATCGCTCAGGTAGCGCCGCTGGATCGCCGTCCACTGGTCCGAGGCCAGCACTTCCAGCAGCGCACGATTCACCGCCTCGCGCCGCGGCGCGTCCGGCGGCAACACGATGGCGTAATCCTGCGGTGCGAAGCGCACCGGGGTCAGCGTCACCCCCGGCACCTGGGCGATTTCCCAAGCCAGGATCGGCTCGTCATGCACGAAGGCATCGATTTCGCCGCGCACGACTGCCTTCAGGCCGGCGATGACATCGGCATAGGCGCGCGGGCGCACGCCGTAGCTTTGCAACGCCGCCGTCGACGCCGCGTCGGCCACATTGCCCACGCGCACCAGCGCCAGATCGGTCGGACTGGTGACCGGACTCTGGATCGACCTTGCGGTCAGGGTTGCCGCAAGCTGCGCGGTAAACCCTGAGGTCACGACCAGCGCCGTGAACATCCACAGGATCGCCAGGATGCGCCCGCCGACCGTCGTCGGGGCCTTGTCGCCATAACCGGTCGTGGTCATCGTCACGGCGGCCCACCAGAATCCGCTGAACAGGCCGCGCTTCGGATCGCTCTCGAACTGTGCGGAATTGTGCTTGCGTTCGAACAGCCAGACCAGCGCGCCGACCACGAACAGCACCCCCGCCAACGCCCCGGCAACCGACAGGAACGCGCGCGAGGTCAGCGCTTCCCAGATCGCCGACAGTCCCGCCTGCGGCCGTTTCGCGACAGCGACCCCAAGGCCTGACCGGTAGAACGCATAGGAAAAGTCGATCACCTGTTCACGCGCGCCGGTCATCGTCATGGCCGCGATCGAGGCGTCGAGCTTTCCGCCGGCCACGTCGTCGATCATGCCAGCGAGGGTCGTTTCCTGCAGCTGGTACGTCACGCCCAGCTTGGCGGCGACGGCCGCCAGCAGATCGATGCTGATGCCCTCCCAGGTGCCATCTGCGGCCTTCATCGCAAAGGGCGGTGCCACCTTGGTCCCGATCCGCAGGTTTGTCCCGGAAGGGTCGGCCTGCTGCGCCACCGCACTTGTCGCGGGCATGATCGCAAGCATAAGCAGAACAAGACAGAAGCGGATCACCTTCAGGACCGCCAGACAAGATATCGTCAATCCTCGTCTCCGTCAGCAGATCGGCGGCCCGTCATGCTTGGCCAGAGCGACGCCAGTCTAGTGGATGGGCCCGCACAGCGGCAAGGGGGGGGTGACACAAGAAACGACGTCGCGGCGGGGATGAACCGCCCCGGGTTTGCCGCCGAATGCGCTTACCTTGTACGCTGCAAGATCGCCCCACACGCCAGCAACGCGATGGTGCTAACTGTTCATGCGGCAAGGAAGCGCAGGTCAGTCAACTGCGCACGACCATGTGGCGCTCAATCGGATTAAGGCACATAATCTTGTCAAGCGGTGGATACACATCGGGTGCCGCCAGTATACTTCCTTTGGAATAGTCATCTTCAGTGCAAACTGGCAAATCCGTGACCGTGTAGCCCTTGGAAACCAGACAACTTTCCACTGCAGCCTCAATCTGTTTCTGGTCAATCGATTGCGAAGCCTTTGCTATTGCCGACGGGGCTGCATTCGGAGGCAGGCCGCGGCCTGCGAGCTCGCATTCGTTCAGGTCCTTTGCAATGGTAGCGCGTGGTGTGTTGGCTTTCCAAGTGAAGGGTGTCACGACCTTGTCGCTGGCAGGTTTACCAGGTTGCAATGTCAGATCGCAGGCCGCAACGCACAGGATTGCCAGAGCTGACACAAGTTTGGGCAGGCGAACCAAGAGCATTTTCTGTATCTCCAGTATTCCGTGTTCGAGAATTTCACCGAAACATCATAGGCGGTAGGTGGAAGCTGTCGGACGGATGCAAGTCAGTCTCAGTGTGTTCGCGAGATCGACCTGTCAGGCCGCGCGCACACCGCGCAGTGCGTTGTCTCGCATCCTGGCAAACCATGGCCTCGCATCCCGGCAAACCTTAACGGTTGAGATGGTGCCTTGATTGTGCAAATTTGTACATTTTCCATCGGAAATAGTGACTGGCGCGGGCAATGAAGCCGGAAGCGCCATGACGGCCCCGGGACTGCCCCGGCGGCAGAACAAAGCAGGCGGCTTGCATCATGACGATATCGGCACCGGGGATTTCAGCGGCGTCCCGCCATCCTCACGACGGCCTATCTGCCTGTCCGACCAGCCTCCTTGCCT
>Ga0114979_10001506_pt1 | contig 15772 bp, 9 predicted proteins | sample S_140625_EF_Meta_FD_87315 | JGI IMG/M metagenome (GOLD analysis project Ga0114979, IMG submission 87315) | Freshwater microbial communities from Lake Simoncouche, Canada to study carbon cycling - S_140625_EF_MetaG | ecosystem: Environmental > Aquatic > Freshwater > Lake | place: Lake... | reverse complement strand
TTTTACGGTGTAGAGGCTTGCAGAATTACTAGCAACCAGATCATCATCTCCTGGAGTCGCTGCCACGTAACCAGGCTGCGCCGTTTCTAAGATTCTGTATATCAGTTTTGCTGATGTGAATTGCTTGTTTCTTGAAGCAGTAGCCAAGAACTTGGCGGAAACGTTTTTCCAAGAACCAGCTTGGAAGAATTCCGTTTTTACAAAACCTCCATATTTCCTTGCTGAGTCAGAAAGCTTGGGCAAGACGAATGAGAACCCAGATTTAGATTTAGAAGTCAATTTACTTTGGGTAACACCAGCTATCCTAACCTTTGTCACGTTTTGTAAGTTTGTGCCCTTAACTTGTATCTTTGCTCCGCCCTCCGCAGCACCAGTGTTTGGCGAGTAAGAGATAATTTTGCTAACTGCAGCTTGTGCAGGGTTGGAAGTAGAACCAACGGGGACAAGTGAGATCATTAGTGCAATCGCGATAAGTCGAATGAGTCGGTTCTCAAACATATTTTTCCTAAGATGACTTTTCACGATACCCCTAACTGCGTAAATCCATTCCCGATGGGGAGTCCCCTAAGATTAGCATGGCTCCTGCTTCTAGACAATCGGTAGAGGTCAGGTGCAGGCTAGAGGCCTGCCGACTTGTTACACAGCTGACTTTCTAGTGCATATTTGGTGAGACGTCTTAATTCTTTGGATTGTACCCCCTAATTTTTATCGGACCCCCTTGCCCGATAAATTGGCCCTGTTGGTTGAAATTCTCTTTGAGGTGCGCTGAAAACTCCGCAAACTTTGAAACACAATGGTAGAGGTGACCGGCACCAAGCCTGATTCCGTGTTTGGACTTGGTGGCTTCCCAGTCTTCTCTATTCTCAACTAGCGCGAAAAAAGTCTGCTTTCCATTTTCTTTCCAGCCCATGGTAACCACTATCGATCTTGGCACGAACCAAGGGAAGTCAGCTAGACCTCTCAACTTTGGGGCAATTATTGAGTTGTCTTTGAACTTGCGGTCATTGTTTTTAGTGAAAAAAATATCAAGGCACTTTTGAAGTCTGTAAGCGAACTCATCGGTAAAAACTGCTCCGCCTACGTCTCCATCGGATGAAAAGTTTGTTGCCTGATCTAAATCGATCATTATTTGCAAGATTGGAACTGAACTTTCTGACGTTGCACCCCAAACGTGGTATTCGCTGATTCCTAGGTGAGCTTCGACAAAACCAAATTTATTTTCATAGAGAGCTTCAAAACTTTTTCTTGTCAGGACTCTGAACGTCTCCACCCCATGATATCCAGTCATTTTGAACCTCATCTTTCTCTAGTAACTACTGCGCACCCATTCTTAGGGTTTAGCTCTCTGGGCTTGGCGTGAAGTCTATTGACTCCCAATTTTCTAAGTACTCATCTAGCCACCCTGGATTTTTGCCATTCATCGAAGACTTGATTTGTCGAAATTTGTTTGCAGCCGAGTGTGGTTTGCCGTCCTTACCTGGCTGATCCAACCAAATGGCATGGTCTATTTTGACGGCATCTGCGACTACCTTCGCCGGGATTACATAAACCAACCCCATCGGGTTCTCGAAAGACACAAGGCAGTAAAAGAGATTCTCATCGGTTATTGTTTCGTGCTTATCAGACATCGGCCAGCCTGAAGTTGGGCTTTTCATAGTTGTCTTGACCTGGACGAGCTTGGGGTTGTTGTTGTTGAAGTCATTTACGACGATGTCTATTTTGCGTGTTCCTCGAGGTGCCGCGGATGCAAGATGCCCCCTTGACAGCAGCCTAGCTAAAACCAAACTCTCTCCCGCTGGGCCAATAAGTGTTTTATCGATCTTGCTGCTCATGGCACAAGAATACCTTCCCAGAATAGGAACGGTTTCCTATTTCATGGGCTGTGAAGTCGCGATTTCATTCTCTTTAGCCCACTCATGAATCCTCGAGTTTCGAGCCACTAAAAAAGCCTTGGCATTCAGCATGTACTCTCTGTACTGATCGACATCTTGAGGCAAAGCTGGCTGTGCGAAGTCACCCGAACCTAGATAGAACTTAACCTGACCACCTTGAACCAAGTCTTGGAGCAGGAAGAAATCTACGTATTGATCAAAGGTCTCAAAGAGTTCAAAGAATTCCCAATAGATGTTCAATGAAACCTCTAGGGGGTTTGGCAACCCCTGGTAGTGAAGTCTGATGCACTCGAGTGTGCGATCAAACCTGTCCTCAATCTCGCTCGTCATGCCTCGTGCCTGGTTTAGAGTCCGTTTGCGATTGATCTGTTTACCTGGGAAAAGTATTGTGCCGCCAACTGTCGAGCCTAGGTATTGAAACTCATCGAGCTCATGCTCTGGTATCTGTGCAGTAATGTGCTTCATTCTCTCTGTGGTACGAAATGAGTTCGACATCTGATCGCTTGACAGGGAGTAAACAAGATTCTCTGGACGAAATACGAGATACCTTTTGGGCATAGGTTTCAAATCGAATAACTCACCTGATGGTAAAGGCTTCACCCACAAAAGTTGATGATGCTTTTTGAGTGTTGGGCTATGAGTGTCTATGTCTTTGACGCCAGCTTCAAGGCGGTGATCAAAAGTCACATTAATGGATTGCAGGTCATTTACGTCCAAGCCCTTTTTCCTAGCCCACTATGTAGGCAACAGTTGTGGCAGTTGCACTGAGATACCCCGGGCAATTTTGTGTCACTTTCAGGGACAACTTATGAGTTTTATGTTTTGTCGTCAATTTGAAGGTTTGTCCAGTTGCTCCTTTGATTGGTTTTCCATCCAAAAGCCAAGCATAGGAAATGGAGGCACCTTGCACCCAGGTGTTGGATACCGCTTTCACTGTCTGCCCAGATTTCACTGAGCCTGAAATTCTTGGTGAAGTTGTTTTCATAGTGCCTTTAGAAACTGATGTTCCTGAGGTCGATCTTGTGGCAGAGAGATAGCCAGGCAACGAGCCAGTAACGGAGACTGAGACCTTTAGGCCAGCATCATCAGCTGTTAGTAAGTAGGTCGAGCCCGTCGCATCGGGAATCAAAACCGCGTTACGGAACCATTGATAAGTAAGCGAGACTCCTTTATCCCAACGACCAGACATAACTGTTAAGGACGAGCCGACCTTCGGACTTCCAGAAAGTGACGGATTTGGGGCAAGGACCAGGTTGCCACTGCCGACAGAGGCAGGCGCGCTTAACTGATACGCGGGAACATATCCATCGGCCGAGCCTTTAACCTCAACAGATATTTGGTGGCCAATATCCTCAGCAGTAATTACATATGAACGAGATGTGGCTCCGATTATTGGAGTGAAATCAATTAGCCACCGATAGGACAACGAAACACCTCGATCCCATGTGCCTGGCAGAGCTGTCAAAGTAGAGCCAACCTTTGCAACGCCAGACCAAGACGGGACTGGTGTAAGAGCCAGGCTCCCAGGAGAAACCATTAGAGCTTGCAGAGACCCAGAGGAGGATGACAAATATCCAGTCGCAGACCCAGTCACCTGAACATTGACCCAGCTTCCAGAATCCGCAGCAGTTAGCAAATATTTCGATGAATTCGCCTTTGGAATCTCAACGCCGTCTCGAATCCACTGATAAGAAACCGTGACGCCTTGATCCCAAGTGCCAGGATCTGCTGTCAAAGTTGATCCGACCTTAGCAATCCCAGAGAGAGTCGGAAATGTGGTGGGCAGCAAAAGTCCTGGAGAAATAGGCATCGCTGAGCTTGTCTGGGTTAGGGACGAATAGCCTGGAAGACTAGCCGTTACGGCAACGGATATTAGATGACCAAAGTCAGCACCAGTGAGAGTGTAAGTGGTGCGCCAAGATGGAGATTCCATTATCGACTTTCCGTCGCGCAGCCATTGGTAAGTGAGAGAAACACCTTGATCCCAAGCACCAGGCTCAACAGTTAGAGTTCTTCCAACACTCAAGACCCCAACAAAGCTTGGCGTCGGGCTTAGGGCTAAAGTGCCTGGGCCGACGGACAACGAGGAACTTGTTTGAGTTGATGAAACATACCCTGCCGCAGATCCTGTTACAGACACAGAGATCTGATGACCATAATCAGAGGCAGCAGAAAGGAAATATGAAGAACCTGTAGCTCCGCTAATTGCTTCACCGTCACTTAACCACTGATATGACAACGAAACATTTTGGCCCCACAAACCAGGGTTTGCAGTCAAAGTTGAACCAACCTTCGCGACACCAGACAAAGTAGGCGTTGGAGTCACCGGTAACGAACCTGCACGAACATAATTAGATCTGCTTGTTTGAGTCGAAGAAACAAATCCTGCTGCAGAGCCTGTCACCGAAAAAGTGAGCTGATGACCGTAATCTGCAACAGTCGGCTTGTAGGTAAGTGAATTAGCTCCGATAATTGCAACACCATCAATAAACCACTGATATGTCAGAGACACTCCTTGATCCCATACGCCTGGAAGTATTAACGAATCAGAGCCAACCCAGCTAACCCCAAACATGAAAGTTGGCGTTGGTGTCAGCTTCAAAATGCCCGATTCAACCGAAACAGATGCGCTTATCTGAGTTACTGGGGCATAACCCGGTGCAGAACCAGTTACCTGAACGCTGACCAGACGACCTATATCAGCGATCGATGACAAATAGGTCATACCAGTCGCAGTCGAGATTGCCACACCATCGCGTAACCACTGATAAGACAACGAAGCATTCGCATCCCATGAACCAGTAACCGCAGTCAAAGACGACCCAAACCTTGCGTCGCCGCTTAGAGATGGAAGAGGGGTCAGCACAAAACTCTTTGGAGCTACGAGCGCAGGTGCGCTTGTAGCAGTTGATGAAGCATAACCCGGTGCAGAACCAGTTACCTGAACGCTGACCAGACGACCTATATCAGCGATCGATGACAAATAGGTCAATCCAGTTGCATTAGAAATCTTGACGCCATCTCGGAACCACTGATAAGACAACGAGGCATTCGCATCCCAAGAACCTGGCACTACTGTCAAAGCAGAACCATACTTCGCAATCCCAGATAAAGTTGGCGTCGGAGTTAGCGTCAAACTGCCGATATCTACCAAAACGTATGGGCTGGTCAAAGACACAGAGTTAAAGCCCATTGCGTACCCTGTCACCCGAACAAAAACCCTTTTACCAAGATCGTTGGCAGTGAGAACATAGGTGGGAGATGTAGCCCCAGGAATTGATATGGAATCGCTGAACCACTGATACGAAAATGCAACCCCTGAATCCCACTGACCAGTTGCCGCCGTAAGTCCCGAACCAACTCTTGCCGTCCCAGACAAAGATGGAGATTTAATGACCTCAAAATTGCCAAGGGCAACTTCCACTGATTGTGTGGTTGATATCGAGGAATCGTATCCTGTTGTAGACGCAATCACCTGAACGCTTATCTGTGCAGCACCATCGGCGGCAGTCAACAAGTACGTGGAATCTGTTGAATCTGAAATTGCGACTCCATTTCGAAACCATTGATAAGCCAATGAAACGCTCTTATCCCACACACCAGGAATAGCCGTCAAAGTCGACCCAACTCTAGCCAGCCCAGACAAAGAAGGATAGCTAACCAACGCCAAACTTCCAGAGCCCACAGCTGCAGGTTCGCTTACCTGCGTGGATGTGACGTAACCCTTTGCTGATCCAGTTACCGCAACACTAACTAGTTGGCCGTAATCCATAACAGAAAGTAGATAGGAAGAAGAGTTAGCTCCGCTTATCTCAACTCCATTACGCAACCACTGGTATGAGAGAGAAACATCCTGACCCCAAGTGCCAGAATCCGCAGTTAAAGTACTTCCAACTTTCACAACACCAGTAAAAGATGGTGTTGGGGTCAGCACAAAATTATTTGGGGCCACAGAGACAGCTGCGCTATTGCGCGTAGATGAAACATAGCCCGCTCTAGAGCCAGTTACCGCAACGGATATTTGATGACCATAATCCAATCCAGCAAGGGTGTAGGTGTTACGCCAATCACCACTAATAGGGGCATCGTCACGAAACCACTGATAGGACAAAGAAACGCCTTCATCCCACCAGCCAGGGACAGCAGTCAAAGAAGAGCCAACTTTAGCGACACCGACCAACCAGGGAGTTGGGGTTAGATTTAGATCGCCCTCTGCAACCGTGACAGACTCGCTAACTTGGCCTGATCCATCAAAACCAAACTTATCGCCTCGAACGGTTACAAAAATCTTGTGCCCTAATGAGCCGACAGGAAGTTTGTAAGAATCGGAAGTTGCTCCGCTGATCGCGCTCCCGTTGTCGAAATACCATCTGTATGAAAGCACCACGCCTTCATCCCAAACACCTGGGTTGATGTGCAAAGTTTCGCCAACCTTTGCTACTCCAGACAGTGATGGCCTTGGGGTCAAAGTTAGGCTGCCAGGAGCTACAGATTCAGGAGTGCTTGTCCGAGTCGATGAAACGAATCCTGTTGCAGAACTCATTACCTGCACACTCACCTGACGGTTCGCGTCGTAGTCACTCAACAAGTAAGTTGAAGAGGTGGCGTCAGGTATCGCAACGCCATCACGCAACCACTGGTAGGAAAACGAAGCATTGATAGAGCTGCCATTGGGTAACCAAGGATAATAATATTCTGGATCCCACGACCCCGCATTAGCTGTCAAAGTTGCTCCGACCTTGAAAATACCGCTAACTGTCGGAGCAGAGTAACCTAAATCTCCCGACCCAACCACTCTTGACTGACTAAGTATTGGCTTCTGAGCGTACCCAGTTTTGAGTGCAAGAACCGAGTAAGTTAGTGTTTTACCTACATCACCAGGAACAGGAACATACGAAGGATTGTTGTCGGATACAAGCACCCCATCGACATACCAACTGTAATTATCGAAGCTGACTAATGGGTCGTATGAATACGGGTTTGGAAATATTTTGTTGCCTACTTGAGCGGCTGGCAATGGCGCGAAAATGTTGGCGTCAATTTGAGCTACAGGATATAAAGCGGTAGAGATGTTCTTGGCACCTGTGAACGGGACTTTCTGTGTTACCGAACACTTAAATGTTTTTCCCGCGTCCTCAGCCTGGATTGTGTATGAGGCACTTGATGAGCTGGAAATGATGCCCCACTGGGTCGTGTAGGAAGAGCTTCCTGAGCTGACAATGACGCCTCCAACTTCGATAGCGTAATCCCCTTGTGTGTCAAGGTTAGAGAGACAATTTACTGTCGATCCGATAGTTGGGTTGGTATTTGAGACAGAAAGTGTTCCAGTCACTGAATAGTTGTCGTAAAAGGCACGTTTTACGTAAACATCGGACCTTGAATATACCGATTCACTCCATGTTCTCGAATTAATATTGCCCCAAAAAAATTTGTAGTTACCGTAAGAATTTATAGTGTAAGTTGGCGAGTTCCCTGGACATGGCGTAGCTTTGTACCAAATGTGACAACTCAAGGAAACTGAGTAGGGGACACCCGTTTTCAATCCTGTTATCTCGAATTCTCCATTTTCGTCAGCGACAGTTACAGCGACCAGCGAATTTCCTTCTCTAATACTTATCGTTACGTAGGGCATCACTACCGAGGAATAGTTGTAGTCCGAATAACCTGTATCACGCAAGGTTGCACGCCAGGAAACTAAGTGGTTTATAGTAACCCAAGACTCATACCGGAGTAATGGATTTAGGTAGTTAGTTCTTTGTGTAGTGAACGATTGGCAGCTGTCACACGAGACCTTTAGGGAATATGAGCCTGGATCTACATATATTGAAGGAACGTTTGAATCAAAGTACGTCAAAGTTGTTAGCGTTTGCCCTTGGTATTCAAACGAAACTGGAGTTCCGTTAGAGTTCAGCACCAACAGATTCCACCCTGTGAAGCTTCTACCAACATCCGTGTTGTAGGTTTCGCCGTAGATTCGAGCGTCTTGAACCCAGACATCAATCTGAACTCTTTCCGCTGCAAGGGCTGCAGGCGAATGAACAAAGTTGGCCGAAAGAATAGTGGTGACAAGCATCAAATGCTTAAATCTTCGACTTCTAAATAGGCGCTTCAGCAAAGAACTCTTATTGCCCGTGCTCAATTGCATTGATTCCCTCCCTATTAGTAATTCTCTCGAATATAGGCATACGCATGATCAAACAATTCGCCTGAAGGAGGAAGTCCTGAGTTCCTTAGAATCAAACGGAGTTCCTGCCTAACTTTTCTATCTCCTGGATAGGAAGTCTGCCAGCCTGATCCTCTCACTGGGGTTACTAGAGAGTCGACTTGCTCTACTAGGCTCTCGATTACAACGGGGACACCATCAGGCGCATATTCTTCAAAGATTTGGGTCAGTGCACCCTTTCTTGGGTCCACAACTTTTACCTCGCTAATTCGACCTTCATCATCAGCCTTTTCAGCTTCCAGTAAGTCTCGTGCCAATTCAAGTATGTGCCTAAGGAACTCCACGCTTTCTGCTGCGGTTGAAATACGGCTAAGGCGCAGAAGCTCGAGCCTTTCAGATAAAGACAGCCAAACCTTGATGCCTTCTCCGTCAGTGATCCTTGCTTTGATCCGCTCCTCAAGTCTTTGAAGTACTTCAAGTGCTGTTGGTGCTGGTTTTCCATCGATTGGTGGATCAGGGAAAAGTCCGTTTTCTCTAAGCGCCTCAAGCACTTCGGCATCCATGGCCACTTTGTCGAGTTTGTCTCCGTCAATAGTTACACCAGTTAGATGTGTGTGGACAATCTCCATGGTCTTCGCGCCTAGACGCTGCCATAGCAGTAGGTCGGCAGCGTTGTTTGGTGCGATAGAAGCATAGACGCGAGCTAGGAATCTGTAGTGCTCCTCAATAGGGCGCAATTTAGTTTCTGGCCACAGGAATTCAAACAAACCCTGGCAACGCATGAATTGCGCTGCGAAGTCATCACGTTTTGTTGAGGTGTCAAGTATCTGCTGTGCATCATGAATCTGGTTAAAAACTGCTGCGGTCTTGTCTACGCTCTCGAAACGCTTCATGGTTGAAGCAACCTCAGCGTTCAGCTCGCTTAGGAGCATGTCAACGTCTTCTTGGTTTTGCCCTAACTTCATTGTTGCTTTTGTTGCTAAGGCTTTCGCAAGCTCAATACCGAGACCGACATAATCAACAATTAGACCATGAAGCTTTTGCTGACCTGAGATTGGGTTAGTCCATCTGCGGTTAGTTCGACAAACAGCCTGGAACAAAGTGTGAGCCCTTAGAGGTTTGTCGAGATACATAACTCCTTCAATAGGAGCATCAAAACCTGTGAGAAGTTTTGCTGTAACAATAACGAACTTCAGAGGATCATTGATGTCTCTAAACCTGTCTTTGATTGTTGCCTCTTGCTCCCGATCCAGATTCCATCTATCCCACTCTTGTGGGTCGTCCTTGACTGTTGTCATAACTACTGTTGCTTCCTCACCCGGATTCAGCAACTTAGTGATCTCGTTGTAGTAGGCGACACAAGTTTCTCTGTCATAAGCGACAACCTGAGCTTTGAGCCCTAGAGGAGCGATACGACTGCGGTAGTGATCAACAATGTCTTTACACACAGCCTCAATACGATCTTGATCCTTAACCACGATAGAAGTGTGTGAAGCCTTGGCCGCTAACTTTCCTCTTTGCTCTTCAGTAAGTCTTTCCTCATCAGCTAGTTCATCAAAAGCGGCTTGAAGATCTTCCCCGTTTAGGTGGAAGTTCACTAGCCGAGTTTCCACGTGAACCGGCAATGTTGCGCCATCGTGAATCGATCGTTCGACTGAGTAATGGTTTAGTGCTCCATCTGGATCATCAATGTCCCCAAACATTGCAAAGGTGTTTTTATCATCCGTTGATATAGGTGTTCCAGTAAGACCTATGAACTTCGCGTTAGGCAGAGCTTCCCGCATATCTAAACCAAGTCGGCCTTCTTGAGTTCTATGAGCTTCATCAACCATCACAATGATGTTCGAACGGTCATTCAACAAACCTGATTCAGCGAAACGGAAGATAGTTGTAATAATCACTCCACGCGCATCGCCCTTGAGCATTTGACGAAGTTGCTCTTTAGTTTCAGCTGTGTTTAGAGCTGATATGCCAACGGCTTTGAACTCCGCCTCAGTCTGCTGAATCAACTCAAGTCGATCAAGAACGATGACAATAGTTGGCGCATCCAACTCATTTTCTCTGCGCAACTTGGCTGCCGCGTAAGCCATCGCAAAAGTCTTACCCGATCCCTGATGATGCCAGATAAGACCTTGCTTCTTATTAGGGTCCTTACAGCGGGCGATAATCGCCTCTACAGCCTCGACCTGCGGATAACGCGGTATAACCTTTGTTCTAACCGCTCCGCTGGCTGTGCGACGAGAGGAATACAAAGTGAAGTTCCTCAAGATATCCAGAACCATGGCTGGAGTCAAAAGCAACTCTGCTGATCGCAACATGTTAGGCAAGCCAGGAGCCAAAATCTCATCAGCTGTAGAAGCCCAGTTCAACCAAAGCTCAGGCGGCTGCCCAACAGCTCCATACCTAAACTCCCTACCCTCAGAAGCAAAAGAGAGAACGTTTGGAACAAAAAACTCTGGGGTCTTCCTCTCGTATGCGTTATGTATGTCAGTAGCACCATTTAGCCAAGAAATATTTTTGTCCTTAGGTGTCTTCATCTCACCCACAACAAGAGGGATTCCATTAACCCAAAGGACGATGTCATACCGACGGTGCTCTCTGCCCACATGGAAAGTTGCCTCAGTAGTTACTCGGAATTTATTCGCTTCAATGTTTTCGAAGTCAATCAGATTCACTTGAACATCGCGATCTGTGCCAATGTATTTAATAGTCCGACGACCACAAAGCCAAGCAACGAACTCTTCGTTGGAAGCCACAAGCCCATCGTTGCGGACTCCCAGTATCACTGCCCGCAATTTTGAAACAACTTCTTCAACTCGGCCTTGAACCTCACCAATTTCTGGGTTCCTTTTAGATAGTGCGTCAAATAAATCATCAAGTACAAATACGCTTTCAAATGGGCGTCCCAGGTCCTCGTCTACGTCAAGTTCCCAGCCCATAGACGCAATATGATTAGCTAATCCATTTTGGATTACACGTTCGTCAAGATTCTCGAAAGGAGTCATGCTTCACCACCCAAAAATTTGTCGTAAGTCTGAGGGATTTCATGTCTTTGGGTGAGCAGACTTTCTAGTATTGCCTCCCGGAGCATTTGAGACTGCTCAAGAGTTTGCGTAGCCTTTGAAACTGACTCGTCCATAGCATTGAATAGATCTGCCAAGCTATGCTGCACTTCGAGGGCTGGCAGACCAAATGAGAAATTACCTATATCGGCGGGCCTCACTGCAGGGTAGTTTGATCCTGTCGATTTACCAACTAGATAACTAACAAATCGTTCAGAGCGGATCACAGCCCATAGTAAATCAGGGTTGACAACTTGGCTATTGGGTCTCAAAACACAGAAACCTGTCGAAGCTATCTCACCGTTATATTCTTCTTCAACCATCGCAAAGCCACGCAGGTACGGCCTCACCGTAGAAACTAAGACGTCATCAGTTCGAATTGTCCTTCGTGCACGCCCTGGAGCCTCCGAGAAAGGAACTGGCACTATATTTGGCGCGATTCCGCTGTCAATACTCACCTTTGACAAATCAATGTAGCGAATCATGCGAGCTGATTTAGCATCTTTGGCCTGTTCAGGGTTTAGATCAACAATTTGGGAGATCTTTACTTGAGTGAAATCAAGTGCGGTAAAGTTCACAAATTTATCTATTGATGACTGTCTGGCTAGTCGTAGAGAAGCTAAGTAACGCTTCAGCTGTTCAATATACGAATCCATTGACGTAATGAGATCAACAATTCTCTTCTGTTCAGGAATTGAAGGGACAGAAATGGGCACAGGACTGAGCGAGGTCTTCGTTATTTGGGGCTGGACTTGACCGCTAATGGCACCAGAACCTTCTAGATCTAATGCTGAGAGTGCCAATGGAATGTATTTAGGGAGCAACTCTTGGTCTGACTTCTGCCAAATGGCCATAACATTTCCGGAGAGAAACGCTTTTTGATCGATGAAGTGGACAGTGCCGCAAGAACCTCGGCACCCGAGAGCTGTTAAGTGGAAGTCAAAGTTGTATTCGTCAATTTGCCCGACAATTCCATTTGCCCCATAAACAGGATATGAGCCGTCGGATAGAGATGAAAGGGCTATGGTCTTTCCTTGTTGGATATTGCATATTTCACCAAGTGTTGTCTCTTTCCATTCACCAGTCATAACCAGCAGCTCTCAATTTGGTGATTAGTGCTTTCTCTGAAGAAGCAAGTTCTAATCGAGACTGATCAAAAGAGATAAGGGCTTCTCTAACATCAATCACTTCAGCTGCATCTGCTTTTAGGTAGCGACCAATGTTTAGGTCCCAGTTGTTTTCCATAATCTCATCGTGTGAAACCATTCGGGCTGAGACGGCAGTCTTTTCTGCTTCACCAAGGGATTGATAGACAGCGAAAACATCTTCAACATCATCAACGGTCAGAGAGTTTTGCGCTTTACCTTTAGCAAATCTCTTGGAGGCATCAATGAATAGAACATGCTTCTTTCGCTTCTTGTCTTTGGTAGCTCTAAAGAACAGAAGGCTGGCGGGAATTGTTGTTCCATAAAAGAGGTTTGGTGCTAGCCCTATAACTGTTTCAAGTAGATCTGACTCAATTAAGTGTTTACGAATAGCGCCTTCTGCTCCTCCTCTAAACAAAACGCCATGTGGCATTACAACTCCAACACGACCTGTCTCAGGTTTCATTGATGAAATCATGTGCTGGACCCAGGCGAAGTCTCCGTTGTTCTTTGGGGGCACTCCACCAATAGCTCTCTTGTGAGGATCTGTGGCCCACTTGTCGGCTCCCCAATCCTTCAAACTGAATGGAGGGTTAGCGACAACTAGATCAAACTGATCTAGTTTTCCCTTATCGTTTAGGAACTTCGGATTGTTTAGTGTGTCTTCACGTCGGATTTGTGCGTCCTCAACTTCGTGGATGAATAGGTTCATGCGTCCAATAGCGGCAGACGTTTGGTTAACTTCTTGTCCGTAGAACCTCATTCGCTGGACTGATCCACCTGACTGCTTCACTTCTGCAGCTGCTTCGATTAACATACCTGCAGAACCACAGGCAGGGTCATAGATTGAATCTGTTGGCTCTGGGCCAAGTATGCGAACTAGTAAGTGAACTACAGCTCTCGGTGTGAAGAACTGGCCTGCGCTTGTTGCGCTTTCATCTGAGAATCTCTTAAGGAGGTATTCGTAACCTCCACCAAGAAGATCATTAGATACCTTGCTTGGAGAAATGTCTCTCAATCCAAAGTGCTGGACTAGTTTCTCTAAACGCTCTGGCGGCATTTTGTTGTGATCGGCCCATGGTGCGTTGCCAAAGATCTGCGCAAGCTGATTAGGGTTTGCTTCTTCAATCTTTTGCATCATGTTCTGAATCAGAACACCATGATTTTCAGTGGCTCTTCTCAAATCTGCCCAGTGGCATCCATCAGGAATCTGGAAGGTGTGGAAGTCAGCAGCTGTTTCTCTGTCGATGTCGATGCCGAACTGCTTGATTGCCTTCTCTTGCTCTTCATCCCAGGTGTCGCTCAGTCGCTTTAGGAATAGCAAAGGGAAGACATAATCTCTTAGGTTGGCTGGATCTACTGGGCCTCTAAGGATGTTAGCGGCATCCCAAAGCCAGGACTCGATCTCTTGCTGCGTTGTTGAACTCACGTTTATTGTCTTCCCTGCGATAGCGTGCCCATTGCCCTTGCATGTGCCAAATCCCTTAGTAGAGGCAGCCACTTTGCTTAGAGTTCAATGCTAATACCGAACGGAGACATTGTCGGGGCAGGTAGAGGCCCATCTGAACATAGGCAGAACGGATTGATTTACTGTGAACTCATATTCATTGTAAGTAAGAGGTTTGGTTTCGTTTCCGCGACATTGTTCTGCTTGTAACGGGAACAGGGGTATCTATCACTAACGGTTCTGCTGTGATCTCCTCCAGCTGATGGACTTGCACTTCGGCGGTTACTGGTTTGGGGTCTAGAAAGTCAGAGATTGATTTCAAGGCTCTCTCGTTGAAGCCTCGAACGTCTGGAGCGTAGATTTTCTTGGTTATTCCGATGTCTGCGTGGCCTAGAGTTTGGGATACCTGTTCTAGTGGAGCTCCGCTTTCCAGTGCAAGTTGGCCGAAGGTGTGACGGAGATCATGCACGCGTATGTATCTGAGGTTGTGTTTCTTGATCCAGTCTTTGAAATGCTTTAGGTTGTTGGCTTGAGTCACTGGTGTGCCGATGCTGGTTGTGAACACCATTCCCTTTTCTTCCCACTTGTACCCTGCAGTCATCTTCCTTACTGATTGCATCATCTGATGCCTCTCTATGGACTCAAACAACTGCGGAACTATAGTCAGCTGCCGAATGCTGGACTTAGTTTTTGGTTCTTGAAGCTTGAGTCGCACCATACCTTTGCCATCGTTGTTGATTCTTCGTTCGTCCTTGAGGGTGAACTTGATTTCTATAGTTCGCTTCTCAAGGTCTATTGCTGACCACTGCAGCCCTAATGCCTCCCCGTGACGGAGGCCTAGATAAACGCACATATGCACAAACAGGTCCATGTCTGTGCCTTCAGCTTCTTTCAGGGCTTGCTTTGCTTCTTCTATATTCCAGGCTTTACGGACTTGTGTTTTATCTCCTAGCTGTTTCTTCACTTTGACAGTTAGGGATACTGGATCGCTTGAGATTATTTGTTCCCTCCTCGCTTGTTTGACTATTTGCCCTAAGACACTTCTTGCGTGATTCACTGTCGTCGGTCCGTAACCTGCATTGAGGAGGTTGTTGATCCACTCTTGCACCATCGGGTATGTAAGGTCACACATCTTCTTACGACCTAAATAGGGGTTGACATACGAAGTCAGTTGGGATTCATAGTTGGCAGCGGTGTGTGCTTTGACGGTATTGGGCTTCACTTCTCTGGCCCAGTAACGGCCATACTCGGCAACGGTTATGTTGCTTCGTTGGGTTAGCTTTCCTTGAAGTTTTTGGCTGTTGAGGGTTTGACGGATCTTGATTGCCTCGCTCTTCGAATCCGCCTTACGCCTAGTGAACTGAGGTCGCCCATTAGGGTACTGGCCTGTGCGAACCTCAACCAACCAGATCTTCTTGCCACTCTTCTTGTCGGTTTTACTGAAAATGGATCCATCGCCGTAGCTCATCAGAAACCCACTTCCTGCTCGCGGGATTCGGTCTCTAGGCGGCGGATTAGTTGTTCAACTGATCGCTCGGTGAACCTAGCTGAAGAGCCTACTTTTATGCGTTGAAGGTAGCCTCGGGTAATTAGCCGATAAACGGTGGCTCTGGAGACTTTGAGGTTTGTCGCTACTTCGTCGATTGTTAAGAGTTGTTGATTCACGCTAACCGCATTCCTGTCAAGGTTTATTTGAGTTAGCACGTAAATCCAATAATCGCTCGCGAATGCTGGGGGTCGTAACCTGCTGTTATTAGTTTGATACAGGTTGAGACGGCTCGCAACTTTATGCGTAACAGAGCGTAAAAATGGACTTTGATATGAACTACTGAGCAACCTACTGACCAGCATTGTTAGACCTCCTGTTTGGAGTGCCTAGCTTTGGTTTCTTCGATTCAGAAAACCCCGAACTCTCGGGGCTTCAGGCGCATCATTTGGTGGTGCGCTTGGAGGGACTCGAACCCCCAACCTTCTGATCCGTAGTCAGATGCTCTATCCGTTGAGCTACAAACGCTTGGGTGCCTTATGGCAACTTAGTTAGTTTAGCCCAATAAGTCACAGGG
>Ga0114979_10001505_pt1 | contig 15777 bp, 17 predicted proteins | sample S_140625_EF_Meta_FD_87315 | JGI IMG/M metagenome (GOLD analysis project Ga0114979, IMG submission 87315) | Freshwater microbial communities from Lake Simoncouche, Canada to study carbon cycling - S_140625_EF_MetaG | ecosystem: Environmental > Aquatic > Freshwater > Lake | place: Lake... | reverse complement strand
TTTTGATAGTTGTAATAATAGTAATAATAGTAGTGATTCGGATAGCAATAATTATGACACAGATGATGATGACGTAGTTGTATCTAACCATGGCTATAAGAAACTATCCTACAGAGATGTTGAAAAAATGATTAACAAATATTATGATTTCAGTATTGATAATAAGATATCTAGTGAGGTGGATATTTTAACAACATACATCCGTGGTCAAAAAAACCTTTATATACAATCTAAACATTTCACACAAAGAAAACTAAATTGTTTAATGTTTCCATGTCTTTTTATTAGTGCTGCTATTACTATTATTGCTCCATTTATTGAATGCCATCATTGGAGTACTGGATTTATTTCTGGGTTGAATGCAGTTATTATGCTTTGTATATCTTTAATAAGCTATTTAAAACTAGAAACGTATATAGAAAATTATTTACATAATGTGAAACAATATGATAAACTAGAAACCGCTTTGGAAATGACCAATAATAAATTAATGTTTATTGAAAGTCATAAAGAAAAAGCTACTCTTGTTCTTAATAAAATAAAAGAGATTGAAAGAAAGATAGGTGAAATTAAAGAATCAACTAATACATTAATTCCTGAAGATGTTAAAAAACTTTTTCCTATTATCTGTCATATTAATATTTTTTCTTTTATTAAGAAAGTAGAAATCATTAAAAAGAACATTATCATTAAATTCAAAGATGTTAAAAATGAGATTCGTTATATTTTATTTAAACAACAGCTTGATAAGGATATTGAAGATGAGAAATATGCATCTAGACTAACTTTGTTGCATGAAGTTAAAAATAAATTAAAGAACGAAATATTTGAATTCTTATGTGCATATTCCCATATAGATAATATCTTTACAAAAGAAATTAAAAATGCTGAAATGAGAAAGAGTTTATGGAATATATTATACCTTTTTTGTAATGGGCATAAAAAAACTACATATGATGAGATAAATCCAGTTATTGATAAATATTTTCGGTTTATATTTGCGGATGAGTAGTAACTATTTTCCAATACCAAGGCATATCATAAACTAATTTTACGGAGCCAAGTGTTCTCAGTATCTTTTGCATATTTAATGAGCTAGAATTTTTGTTCCAGTTCAATTTAATGATAATACGTTTATGGCTAGGGTCATTACGCAACGGTATTTCAATAATTTTTTCTATATTACCAATCTGAAGATTCATAAGTGTTTTATAAATATATTCCTTGGATATAGTTGATTCAACCCGTGGAATACATATTGATGACATTGTTGATGAGTTTGTTATTAGTTATTTAACTTAAGTAACTAATAATCAATTTTTTATCTACATGTATTTACACATTTACGGTGTACAAATAATCAGATATTTTAATAAAATATGGTAAAAAGTCTCTAGTGTAAGTATATTTATTCCATTCTTTATCCTCACCTTTATACCATCCATCTGTATTAACAGTAGGTATACTTGGGTCTATAGTTATATTTCTCGTATTTCCTCTTTTAATTTTAAATACCATATTTCCTCTTACCACATCCTCTACAAACATAACTTCATCTGACATTTCTATCATATCATCTAAAATATTATATACAGCTTTCCAGACATCTCCTGTTTGTGCGCCAACTTTTGTTAGGTCTAATGATTCTTGCTCATTCTCATTGTGTGGGTATACGTCATCCAATACTATAAACCCACCATCATTCAAATTATTTAATGAATTATAAATATCCTTAGATACTTGATAAGCAGTATGAAGTCCATCTATGAAAATAATATCATACTTTTTATTAATATGGTCGTTAAAAAAATCGTCGGATGTCATCTTATAGTTAACTAATTCACAATCACAATATTGACCAGGGTCTACTCCATCTTTAACCGTAGTATTTACATGTTTAAATGTATCGCCATACCATACCCCTATTTCAAGATAAGCTGGATTTTTCAAATTATATTTTTGAATTAAATCATTTATTACGTGAAATCTTTCAGGCATTTTATATTAATTATAATTGTTATACTTTATATGTATTTTCATGTCTAATAAATATAAATGGTTATTCTTTAATTATTGTTATATGAATAAAATTACTTTTGTATTACCCATTATTCGTAAGGATAATATCCTTGCACAAACATGTGTCTATTCTATTTTACAGCTATTTAATAATGATGATGTAGAGAAATTTTTTATAATTACTAATGCCAACGATATTGATTATTTTAAACAAGTATTTCAACATTATGGTAATAAAATTATAATAATTAATGAATTACTTGTATATCCTAATCCAATAAGTCACACTGGTTGGCATTTTCAACAAGTATTAAAATTATATATATCTAAAGTGATACGTACCGATTATTACATTATATTAGATGCGGATTGCTATTTAACTAAAAAAATTGGTTATTACGATTTATTTATTAACAAAAAACCTATTGTAAATATTACGTATAAGCATACTAATGATTGGCTATTAAAATCTTGCAAATATTTTGACTTAAAATATGATGATGTTTCTGATGATATTATTAATGTTACACCACAATTATGCAGCACTAGATTTGTTAAGGAATTATGTGAAAAACATAATAATTTACCAGAATTAATTAATAATGGTTGTAATGAATTCTGGTTATATTATTGCTATATTTTGAAACACTATGATTTTAATGATTATTTTCACGTGGATAAAGATGCCAGACTAGGAAAAAATTTTATATGGGATACCAGTCATATTAAAAATAATTCTATTCAAGAAACAATTGATTTTCAATTTAATGACCCCTCTACTATTTTTACTTTATTTCAAAGTAATATGCATATTCATCCTCAATTATATATACCTATTATTAATGAAAAAATCTATTTAACTGCCAATCCATAATAATTTATTTTGTAAATGGTGATTCTGTGAATGAATGAATCATCCCGTCAAATAATTGTTTTACAAAGAAAAATGCTATTTGACATTGAATACCACACTCTTGTATATGTTCGTACCATGTATTATTGATATTATTCATTAATGGATGTTTCATATTTCTTATTAAAAATCCTGTTGCACAATGGTTATGAGTTGCATGACTAAACCCCTCTTTTATTTTTTTTAAAATATAATCAATATATCTATCACTTTCTAATCTATACCTTTCTTGGGCCATACTAGCACCAAATTCTAACCAGACATAGTGATGAATTCCCCAATGTTCCCTCAATAAAAGTGCATAATTTTTCTGTATAAAATATTTATCTATATAATTCTCTACAAAACTTTCACTTACTTTTTCTAATTTACTATCTAAATAACATAAGTAATCATAATCTTTTAGTTTTTCATATAAATGTGGTGAACTCTTAATATGTTTACCTACCATATTACTTTCTATTAAATCATCGGTTGTAGATTTATCATCAAAAATCGCTATCCATTTTGTATTCTGTAATTTTTCAAAAATACTCCTATTGTTTGTATAGTAATAGCAATCATATATTGTTGATGGTATTTCCGGTATTAAAAATCCATTAGTATTTTTATCACTTCCATAAAAGTAACAATAGAAAGCCAGATTATATTTTTTGGGGCTCACGACTAGTGGTGTTATTTTACTTAAAATAAAAGTTTTTAATGTGTTTATATTCATATGTCTCTCTACTATTTCATTCTGCTTTTGTAAACATCTTTCGTATAATCCTGGTTCATTTTCTAAGCGTATTAATTTCTCTAATAAATCATTCTCATTATCAAATATTGTTTCTTCACAAAATTCATCTTCAAAATTCCATTTTAAATTAGACCTTTCTCCTAATCTTAGTGACCCGCTTGCTAATATTTCAAACGTACGAATGTTTGGGTCACCTACCCCTAATAAATCTAATGAGTACTTTGAAGTTCTCATTTCATTCATAAATATCTCGTGACTCACATGTCCTGGATTATATATACCTATCTTACTCATTATTCTAATCATTATATCTCTTCTATTCCTTACAAGACCATATGTTTCATCTACGTGCACTAATGGAGAACCACTAAAAAATATTCTTGCTTGTTTATTTACTGGCGTATTTTTGTAATATATATCATTTACCATATCTATATTGCAGTGTTTGCCAAAAATAATATATGGAAATGGCACTACATTAACTGCATATTGTTTTTCTTTATTCATATATCTCTTAAAAAAAAGTATGTTTTTTTGTTTTAAAATGGTAAATTCTTCTTCAAATATGATATTTGGGTCATAATCATAGTCATAGTTATCAAAGAAACAAATCTGTTTAAATGGCGTTGTTTTTAATAATTCAAATGTATTTAATAAATACCCTCGTCTAATTTCACTATATGATGGATTTTTGTTACCATTATAAGTAATTAATGAGTTATATAATGGTGCGATAATAAACAAGTAATCATATTTATTATTACAAATATGTTCAAACACATCCAAATCTTTCCCGTGTTCTATTATTTTTATACCATATTTTGAATAAATATGTGGCCTGTCTATGTCTTTCTCTAGAATAAAATAATCTGCTTCTGGAAACAATATTTTTAGTCCTACATCATGATTATTAAAATCAAGTATTGCTATTTTATCCATTCTATTGATTTAATGTTTATATTTATACGTTTTTATTAAAAAGTAATTTATGTGTCCATGTCAATAAATAAATAGTCATTATGAGTTCCATCCCATTGCGGATTATCTAAATAATTATAGTTAGAAAAGTTAGAATGTAATCCATAACAATGTTCTGTTAAAAATAAAAAAATCTTCTCAAAATCAGTATTGTATATTTCTATTAGCATGTATTTGGGTCTATATTTATTCAAGTTTAATCCAAGCAAAATATTTAATTCATAGCCCTCCGTATCTAAGGATAACAAATCTATTTCTCTATTATTCTCAATAACTGAATCTAATAGTTTCTCTAGAGTTATTGCTTTTACTTCTACCATATTGGTATTGTTTAATCTCTTACCATCTATTGATGACATTAAAGACCCATTAAAATCACCCCTAACTGTTTCTGATTTGTAGTCATCTGAAACACACGCATAGTTTTTTACAATACTTTGTTTTCTATTGAGTGTACATTCTATAAATTTTTCATAAGATGGTTCAATTAATAGCCCAGTCCATCCTCTATGGAATTCAAAAAATGCGGTATTACTTTGGTCTAATCCATTATTCGCACCTAACTCTATGTAAAATCCTCCTGTTTTGTTTATTATTTTATCTAATTTAAAATCCAATGGTTCTTTTTTACTATCTACTTGGGAATAAGATTGCATATAATATTAAAAAGACCATATTTTCTATATTGCTTTTTGTAAAATATGCATTCGCTTATGAATAATATATAATTGATTATTTAAAATAGGATTCTTTTTTTCCTATTTTAAATGGCTATTGTTCATCGGGTTAAATAAAACACATGTTCAATATTATAACCAGTAGCCGTATTAATGGTTATTAATTCGTGTTTTATATCATAAATTTCAAACAATTCTATCAATTCATTTTTATTAAAAGACAAATCTGGAACATCTACACCATGTTTTAAATTATGCGCAATTTCTTTTGTTTCACTACTAAATTCCGTAAACAAAACTAGGCACATTTTCTTCTTGAATGATTTTAAAGCATTTTCTAAAATCTGTTTCCATTCATAATTATGTTCTAAAACATGTCTCATAAATATACCATCAACGTTGGAAATATATCCAGTTAAATCTGTTTTAATATCAGCAAATGGTGTTTTGCTTCCATCTACTCCTATGTATTTGTGTAAATCACCATTTAAAAAAAATCGTTTAAACCCACCAGTACCACACCCCCAATCTTCAATTTTATCACAATCCTGTAAATATGTATAACCTAACGTATAAGTTACAGTGTCTCCATATCTAAAACTACCAAGGTCATCAGCATTTAAATCTCTATACCAATAATTCCATTTATCAGCCATTTTAAACTTATTTATATAATAGTTAAATTATTATAAATATCATTTTTAAACGAGTAAATAATATAAAACTTTTAATCATTTAATTTACATAAGACTATGCTGAAAATTCTATTTGTTAATACATGGATGCATCCTAAAAACATGCATTCACTCATGAATTATAAATCTATTGATTTTACTATTATTAATACAATCGCTGAACTGGATGCAATGGATCTGAATGGATTTGATTTTATATATAGTCCAACAGACCCCATTGACGTATCTAAGTATCCATCTGTTTCCTTTATATTTGGGCCCCATTTTAGTGTTTTCCCAGATAAAAAGTTAGTAGGAATTCAAACTGAAAAATCTTTATATATAATGCCCGGTGAATGGTGTGTTACAGATTGGAAACAAAATCAATTATGTAAAAATTTACATATGGTGTCGTGTCCATTTGGTGTAGATACTGAAAAGTTTTGTGAATATATTCCGATAGAAGCTCGCAATAAGGTTTTTATATATTACAAGTCTAGACATCCACAAGAATTAGAAATCATTGAAAACATATTAAAACATAATAATATTTCATACAAAGTATTCAATTATAATACACGATACGATGAGAATGAATATATTGAATATCTTCAATGCGCAAAATTTGGTATTTGGATAGGTCGTCATGAAAGTCAAGGTTTTGCTCTTGAGGAAGCTCTTTCATGCAATATTCCCCTACTTGTTTGGAATGTAAGGTCTATGAATCAAGAATATGGACAAAGATACGCAGATATTCCAGCAACTACAATTCCATATTGGGATGAAAGGTGTGGTGAATATTTTTATGGAATGGATGATTTCAAAGAGAAATGTGATAAGTTTTTATCAAATTTATCTGCTTATAAACCTCGTGAATTCGTTCTTGAAAATCTATCTATGAATGTATGTGAAAAGAAATTTATAGAGATTATATGCGCGAATGCCAATGGTAAGATATAAAATCACAGTTATATTGGTCTATTGCTTGTATATTTCTTATGTTATGCATTGATAATGGTCGTATTCTTATTTTTTCAGGGAATGTTAGTAACATATAATTAAAATATATTTCATATTCTGAAGCTCCTGACGTATTGTATTCCGTAACACATTTTAAAAATGCCTGCCAAAATGGTAGGTTATGATAGGTTTCTACTTCATAAAATAATTCTTGCAAACACGCCTTATCAAAAATCATATGGTGAGTTATGCCACTATGTTGTTTATATACCCTATCTAATTTTGGCAGTAACCGTTTCATATGGTCAAAATATGGTATATGATATTCATCTGTGGGGTTAAATAAAAATACATTGTCTGTTATAAAGGTTGTAGGTTTCAGGAAAAATGTATCACTATCAATTACTAAAAATCGTTCTAGAATATCTGGTATGACAAATCCTGAATATAATTTTAATAACTGTTGCAAATACCAATTTTGTCTACTTTCTTTCCCCAAATAGTCTTCTATGTCTTGTTTTGAGAAAGGATAATTATTTTCATTTATTGTTATACAACCATCTACATGTAATATTGGGTCGTAGGATACTATGTATATGTTTCTGTATCCAATAATGTTTTTTCGTGTATATTGTATCTGTTTGTTTATAAACTCTATGTCATTTGGTCCGACAGGAACCACTATGTCAAATTTATAGGTATTCATTATTACAGTATATACTAATTATTTTATATATTATTTGTAAAATAATTACATTTATTATGTGTTACCCCTCCACATATCCACCACTTACAGATACATTACCGCAAACACCTAATGTTTTACAATCAATAACTCTATCATTTGGCTTTATAGTAGATAAAAATAGTGAAAAAATACGCTCATAACCCTCGCACCTAAGAAACAATTCCATTGAATTATTTAAAAATATTAACCAAAGCTTTGTAACATCATATGGCAATTTATATAGAATTGTTGATGCATAAAAGTTATCACAATAGTATTGGGCTAGTATGTTGTTATTATCATAAATCTCATAATTAAATTTATCTGTCAACGCATAGCGCCCACTTAGTTTGAATAAATATTTAAAATCTATTTTGTTTTGAAATAGATAATTCAGTGCAACTATTGTCATTGTTCCTTCACCTAATGATTTTGATGCGGAGTGTATATTATTAACCAATCCCTGGTTGTTTGTTCTATATAAGTTGATAAATATATCCACATTGTTTTTAAAATAAGTTTCCTCTTCTTCTGACAAATCAGAGCATTCTATCATTATTATTTTTTTATTTGGAATCCTCTTTACAGATTCTATTGTGTTTTTGGTTTGTTCATAACGTTCTTCTCTTGTATAAATACTTCTAGTGGGTGTATATGATAGAGGCGTGTTAGGTGTTAAAATTATTGATGTTATTAGTACGATATTCATATTGTTTTATGGGTTTATGGTTTTATTAATTAGTTATTAATCTTTTATATGTTTCAATATCATAATAATCATCTTTAAACTCATAGTTTTCATAGATAAGTACGTTGGGTTGTAAATCATCCCAAGAATCCACAATACATAAAGGCATATTCGTATGGTTTTTTAATATTTCTATAAAAGGTGTTCTTATTACAATCGGTACGCATCGTAAATATAAACATTCCCATAGTCTGTGAGTATCACTTCCATTACCCTCTGGGCAAATACAAAACTTATATTTACCTAGGCTTTTATAATAGTTTTGTTGTGGTAGTTTCTCTATAAATGGTACTTTGGAAATTAGTTTTTCATAACATACCTTACGTTTCTCTACGTTGGTGTTTATAGAGCAATTAAAGAAGATGTTGTCTGTTTTTATTGTATCTATGTTTTTAAAATTCAATAAGTTACCATGGTCCCATTGTTTGTTCGCTATCCCAATAGGTAATGGAAATATTTTCTCGTGATTAACAGATAAATTTTGTGCATACCACTTTGTTATTCTAGGGTTAGACAGTAATATGTTAATGATTGGATTGTTGGTGTTAATATTTTCATCGGAATTATGTGTGATTAAAACAAAGTCATTTTGAAAACTATGAATTACACTACATAAATAATCTAATCTATGTGCATAACAAAATAATATTGGTGGATTATTAAATATAACTGGTATCCTATTAAAATCACAATGTTTATCTCTTTGGCTCCATATAAAAGGATTATAATGGAAATCTTCTTGTAAACCTAAATACAAATTTGCTATTTGTTGCAGTTTTTCTCCAGTAACTATGTTCTCTATTAAAAACATTGTTTATTTATTAAAATATATAAATATGTTTATTCTATTTATACAATGAATATCGTTTTAATATGCATTGGTAACTTTCAAGAATATATATTAGATAATATCCGACAGCTTATTGAAACTGGCAATGATACCATTTATGTATTAACTAACTACCAGTTCTTTCATAAATTTATAGACTATACTACCAAAATTGTATTGATTCCCATAGAAGAATTACCAGATTCTTATAACTATATGACTAGGTCTGCATTAAATCGTACATCTAGAGATGGTTTTTGGATTTATACATCTATGCGCTTCTTCTACCTCTATGAGTTTATGAAAAAATATAATGTGACTGATGTTATTCACTTAGAAAACGATGTATTGATTTATTATAACTGTAATATTCTTAATAATAATCTTGATAGAAGATATTTATATATACCCTTTGATTGTTATCAAAGAAATATTGCCAGTATTGTTTTTGTTCCTAGTCATGAAATACTTAAAAGTATTCTAGACCATTACGACTATACTTTAAATGATATGCAGAATTTCTCAATTATACAGAGAAAGACCGATGTTATTAATAATTTCCCCATATTTATTTCTAATCCAAGTGAGTCCAGTGAACATCAATTCGTAACTAAAAATTATGATAGATTTCAATATCTATTTGATGCTGCTGCAATGGGTCAATATTTGGGGGGCGTAGACCCACGTAATATCCCTGGTGATTCCAGTAAATTTGTAAATGAAACATGCATTATAAAATACGATAAGTATGAATTTATATGGTTAGATTGTGATTCTAAGCAAAAACCTTTTCTTATTGTAAATAATAAAACATATCCAATATTTAACCTACACATCCATTGTAAAAATTTGGCAAAATTTTTACGATAATATAATTCATGATAGGATATTTTACCCTATCATGAACCCCCCTTCAATAGTGCAAAGCACTATTATGTAGAAACCACTATATGGTTTCTTACCCATTCAACAACGATTTCGTCATTGAAATGTTTATGGAATATGTATTTATACATATGCTGTCTCGAGTAAATTTTCCAATGTTGAAATTTAGATTTATGTGCTGGATTTGTATTTGGATGTAGGTACAAGAAAACACTATATTATTAAGTCAACCCTTTTGCTATGCATCAGGTTTCATAATACGACGTATGCGATCCCATCGGGTTCAAGCATGTCTTAATATAATTTTCATTAAACTGTAATACATCTTATATTTTGCAGTACCGAGACATGTTATACACTTGTGTTCCCTTTATATGTGTTTTTGATTTGGTTTTTATTGGTTTGAAAACATAAAATGTAATATGATAAATTTATAATGGAGATGGAAATGATTACCGAAGTAAAAACAAACGATAAGAAAAATATAAAATTTATGATTAATGACCTGTTTGATGATAATAACTACTCAGATGATGACTCTGTGTCAAAAGATTTAGATACTTCTTGGATAGAAGAACATGAGCGTCTTTCTACTATAAATGAAAATTATCTACGAGAGACGATGGATTCTATTAATGTTTATTACGTCTACATAAATCGTAATCAATATATAGAAAAAATAATTAGTGATAAATTACCACTTTCATTAAGTGAAGATAAAACACATTCTTATTTATCAAAGGAAACTCTACTTCAAATTATACAGTCTAGAAAAATTAGGACTTCTTTCTCAAAATATAGATTAACTGATGTTGTTTCTTATTTAGTTGATTTAGAGCCAGAAAATATACAATCTTTCTCTAATAATGAGAATGTAGAACAATATACACCCTCTTTTTTTAAGATTAGGTCTTTCATGGATGATATACAATTCAATAATTCTATTTTTATTTTTCATGGCATTAATTCTATTTACTTCTTATTTGAAGAAGTAGAGTTATTAAATCATCGCCATACTTTGAAATCTATTTTAAAAACAACAGTATCTGATAAAACAAACACTAAGAAGGTTAGAATTCAAGAAGGACATGTAGATAATACTAATAAAATGATAGGTAGAAAGTTGAAACGTGGTACCCGTAAACACCAGTCAAAATAATCTTTGCGAACACTGTTACAAAAACCATATAAACATTTCTGGGTTATCAATATACCCTAATAATGGATATTGAAGAATTCCCGTATCTTGATACGAGTGATTTGTCTTCTCATTTTCAAGAACAAATTGTTCATCTCTTTTTAAATATTACACGTAAAACTAATGATTTAGTGGTTAAAGAATTGGCTTCACAATTTCGTGAATTACTGTTGTTATTAAAACAAGAGATGGTTAACCATCGGTGCAATGGATTTTTGGATTCTGATTTTAAATATTTACCATATATTGAATTGGCATATAAACTTGTTGCTCATACTCGTGATATTGTTGGTGGTAAGGGTGAGCATGAACTATTTTATATGATGATTTATGAATTACATAGATTGTTTCCTTCTTTGTCAGTATATTTATTACATAATTATATAGGTGATTGCAAAGTCGGCTGCTGGCGTGATATGAAATATTTGTGCAATTATGTCCGTAACATTTCTCCAAAAGATAGTGATGATTCTATCATTGATATTTGTATAGAACTTATGAATGGGCAGCTTAAAAAAGACATTGAATCCTGGAGATATTCAGTAAATGCTGGCTCTCGTAAACATGTTTCAAATGTTGCCAAATGGATTCCTCGTGAAAAGAGGCGATTTAATTGGCTATTTGAGAAACTGTCACTGCATTGGTGTAATAATTATGGACGCTGGAAACTTGACGCAGATAACTATAATTATTATTCTGCTCTCACAAAATGTAAACGTCAATATCGTAAGGTTATTGCAAGAATGAATAAAATATTGGACACCACAGAAATTAAACAGTGTTACCAGTTATGGGATGATATTAATGTAGATAATGTATCAAAATATACTGTTATGAAACAATCAAAATTGTTTTTATGTTATGGCAATAAAGATGAAGTTACTGATGTTCTTGATTTTTTCAAGGATGTTTCCAAGAGAATCTGTTCTCAAAAATACATTGAACGCTCTCTTCCAATAAAGAGGTCATATAGACATAATGAAATTATACAATTACCTATATCCTATTTTGTAAAAGAGGCAATGCATATATTGAGAACTGGTAATACAAACTGCGCTTATCGTGACGTGTTAAATTCTAATTGGGAAAAGTTTTCGCACACGTTTGATTCTTATAGATTTGATAACACATTACCTATGGTTGATGTTTCTTATAAAATGATTGAAAATGATGCAGAAGCTTTTTATGCAGGCGTTGGTATGTCTATAATTATTGCACAGAACAGCTCATTTGGTAAACGCATATTGGCTTTGGAGAATAAACCAACATGGGTAAACCTTGATGATTCTGATGATTTTTTGTCTATTGTTGAGAAATTTTCTGAGATAATTCGTTCACATAACAATACTTGTTTTTGTTTTGAGCGTGGTATTGATATGATAGTTACTGCTCTTTATGAATCTGATTTTTTATGTAAGAAAATGAAATTGGTTTTATTTTCTAATGGACTTTCTAGTAATATTGAAAAATATTATGATTATGTAGAAAACCAGTTTACATTAATGAATTTTTTTATTCCAAAGATAGTATTCTGGAATTTATCTAAGAGTTACCTTTGCGAAATACCTAGTGAAAAAGTAATGAATAATAGTATTTTGTTATCTGGTTTCTCTAGTAGTTTGATTAAATATATTGCGACATTGAAGAAAGATGATACTGCTTATAATGTTGTTTCTCAGATACTGAGTGGGGAAAGATATAAAATATATTCGCAGTATATGTCACAATTGGTTCAAAAGAGCCGGTAAATATAATGAATATTTGAAGATAGGTCATATCTAAAATAACTAATAGATTCTGTATTTTCATATATCATCTTATCTGCATTCTCTATGCGAAAATTAAATTTTTCTTCCATATCATTACCATGACGTAAAACTATTTTACCTCCCATAAATTGGTTATGTTTGCCATAACATTCACCTCTTTGGTCAGGCGTAAGGTTTGCGTTTGTATCATATATATTTGTATTGTTGATTGTGTTATAGATTACATCATTAAATAAGGTTGGGCCAGTTGCCTTAAAAATATTGTGTTCTCGTTTCTCTATTCTGTTTATCATTTCTTCAATTACTTTGAGAAGCAATGGATGTCTAGGTCGTATCATAAAACAGAATTGCTCTAGATTGATATCACCATTAATGAAAAAAATGAATTCATCATGTGGACTAATAAACGTATTCAGGTCTAGATTGATTGATGCGTCCAAATCTAAATATACACCGCCATATAAATATAAAGCGATGTATCTTACAAAATCACCTTTTGCTGCTCCCAAAATTAATTGTTGAAATGCATTAAGAGTTCTCTGGTCAAAATGTGTTTTCATTATTTCTACAGCTTCTTGGTCAGTAATTAGTCGGTAATCATATTCAGGATTATTTTTTAGGATTTGAATTAAATTATTGTATATAGGCTCTGGTATCTTATTATTGACATAGGTTTGTATAATTGTTTTTGGTATTGTTTGTGGGGTCTTTTTAGTATTTGATTGTATTAATGTGGGTATTGCAATCATTATATGATAAAAAAAGAATAATAAATATTTTTTAAAACGTATCTTTATTTAATTTTTGTTGTTGATACTTACTCTAATGTTGTAAAACCGATTCTTATACGACTTCTTATACTTCTTAATAATGTCTTGACAATCTTCTTTGGTAACAGTTGTATTTTCGTTTTTCAGTTCATTAACAATATCTGTTTTGTATTGGTTAAGATAATTGTCAAAGCTTTCTGATGGTGAAATCTTACTGATTCCTTCATTTGCGTTGTTGTTAATTTGACTATAAATATGCTTATCCATTTTTTCCTGAATGCTTTTTGGTATGGACTCATACGGCTTTCTCTGCTTTTCATCCTTGTCGTTATCATTGTTATTTTTGTTGCGGTAATAATATCTAGCACTCTTAAACATCTTTTCTAATGGGTCTCCATCAAATCCTAGTGTTCTTAGACGTTTTACTTCGTCGTTAATAAGAGGTTCAATATCTTCATCTGTTGTCCACTTTGTCCATGCTTCCTTAAAATCTTTGCGATGGTCGTGCTGATGAACCTTGGCAAAGACTGCCAATTCATTCGTAAAATCGGTTGAGAAAACAAACCTATATGTCTGAAGTGTGATTGTCTGTTGTTCCATGTTTAAAATGAAAAGTCGTTGTTTTTCATTTTATTTTTCTTTGATAAAGTTTTCAATTTTTTGAAGGAACCCTCCTTTATTTTTTATTGGAATTTTCTATCAATAATAACAGGCTCCTGATTTGGGTCTGCGTCAAATTCATTTATAAGGAACTGATAAATATCTTTATATGTTTGGTTATCATGGTATTGTCGGCATGTATAAATATCAATCGCAATATAATTATTCTCTGGATATGTATGGATAGAAATATGTGATTCTGAGAGCAAATACACTGCTGTAAATCCTTGTGGTTCAAATTCATGCTTAGATATTTGGAGAATTGTATAGTCATATGTTTTGCATATATGGTCTAATAGTTGTATCAATTGTTGTGGGTCGTTCAATAAGTCATGGTTTCTTATGTCCTTTATATCGCAAATCATATGTTTCCCTGATGACATTCGTGTTTTTTTTATATATTTATTTTTTATTTTTATTTTTTAAACTGACTGATATTATATATGGAAAGTCCTTTTGCTAAACATGGACAAGGCTCAGGCTCTACTTTTGTTCTCTATTTAGAACCCATATTGAATTCTTATTTTCAAACTTATCAAAATGTTATTACATTGGATCGGATGCCTGATGGACCATTGGCAGATATGGTAAATGTTGTGGATTTACCTAAGCTTTCTCCTTTTCAAGAAGCCGGCGTATTTTCTAGTCCTAATTTTGGTCGGGGTGGGTCTTGTGTTCATGTTCTCTTGAGATATCGTAAGAGCTCTGGACTATTTAGTTGGAAGAATTCAGATATCTTTATGGGTGCTGATGATATTCCATCTGTCTTAGGGTATTTGAAAGCAAATGGTTATACCATTGATACGGATTTGACAAAGATGATGTTTAAAAGTCGTGTGGAGGTTGGTGGGGTATCGGATAAAAGGTTTTCTGGAGACAGAAAAGTTATTTGTTTTGTTAGTGGGTAAACATATTACATATTTTTATTAGAACCATATATCTCCTCTAAAATAGTAAATATATGGATTATTAACTTTTTAAAAACTACTTATAAAAAGAACATAGACAATTGTGAACATGCGATGATAATTTATTATATGATATAAATGAGCATTTATTACATACTGTTTTATTTGTATTACTTTTATTAAGTGATGATAAATTTCTTTTTATATAATCTATTTTTTTGTACGACACATCATCTAACTCTAACAATTTTTTTTTCATTATTTCAATATCATTATTTATCTTATTAATTTCATTAATTATAATATAATTTTTTAAATTTTTT
>Ga0114979_10001504_pt1 | contig 15780 bp, 2 predicted proteins | sample S_140625_EF_Meta_FD_87315 | JGI IMG/M metagenome (GOLD analysis project Ga0114979, IMG submission 87315) | Freshwater microbial communities from Lake Simoncouche, Canada to study carbon cycling - S_140625_EF_MetaG | ecosystem: Environmental > Aquatic > Freshwater > Lake | place: Lake... | reverse complement strand
CTTCTCCGACCTTTTCATAGCAACCCTTGATCAAATATTTTTGAGCGTCGATCGCGGAAACCGACCCTTTGAATCCTTCATAATAGGGCACAAAGGATACCGCATCATTCGATAATCCGCGCAATTTGTTTTTCAAATACCCTACAATAGTCTGTGGATTGTAAGCGGGTATAGAACATGAAAATCCTGTTCCGATACCGGAAATACCATTCACAAGGGCAAATGGAATAATAGGAACATAATAATCAGGTTCGACCATGGTTCCATCATCGTCTAAATAATTCAAAATGGCGTCATCCATATCGGGGAAAATCGCGCGAGTCAACGAATTCAATTGTGTGAAAATGTATCTCTCCGATGCGCTGTCATCGCCACCTTGAAGTCTCGTGCCGAATTGGCCATTCGGTTCTAATAGATTGATATTGTTCGAGCCGACAAAGGTCTGTGCCATATTGACTATAGCACCATTCAGACTGGCTTCGACGTGGTGATACGAACTGTGTTCCGATACATATCCTGAAAACTGAGCGACCTTGATTTCCGATGTGAGTTTGCGTTTGAATGCGGCATACAGGATTTTGCGCAGAGAGATTTTCAGACCATCGACCATGCAAGGAATCGACCTAGCGCAATCATAGGTGCTGAAATGGATGAGCTCGCGATTGATGAAATCTTCGTATTTCACGTCTTTGTGGGAAGTATCTAAATAAGAAGCCTTGTCATAATTTTCCAGCCAGGTTTTACGGTCGTCCGCGCGTTTTTTGTTGAATATCTTGTCGATGGAATCGTCGCTGGATGGACCGTTGTATATAAAATCCACGAATTTTTTGTCTTCGAAGTACGACTTGAATTCGGCTGCAGTCGATGTGCCTAAACCTTTAAAATATTTGATGGTCCATCCATTGATGTTATCGCCATTTGATTGCTTCCATGTCTGATATTCACCATCATTGTAAAACAATTTCGTTTGCGTTCCTTTTCTGGCACGTAGAATAGGCGTATTCATGAACGATAGAAATCCAGGTATTTTGATGAGGGATGACCATTCACTATGAAACAAATTGATACACAACCCTTTGATATGTGACCCATCAGTATTGTGTACAATCATTTGTCCAACTCCTGCCTGAAAGTGATGATTTTCAGTTTCTAAATCATATACATATTGCTCTGTTATTCCTAAATCTACAATTTTTTTCACTCGATTTGGATTGTCTTGTTGATAACCTTTTGTTAATGTCAAAGTGTATACTTTCGGTTTTTTAGGATTAATATTGATAGACACACTGAATCCAATGCTTCTACATAGCAAGAACATTCCATGTGCTCCTATTTTTCCATCAATATCAAAATATCTAGATCCATTTTTACAAAGCGATGATTTACATCCATCTCCGTCATAATATCCTTCGAAAAACTCTTCTCGAATGTGTTTATCTGAATTCAATATTTCTACTGGAATTTTTTTTTTACTATGTTCGTCGTAAAACAGTGAGCGATATTTATCTATTATAGGTTGCGTAGATTTTCCTCCGTTGATGATTAGTTTATAAACATCGTTTTTCGAGAATTGTATGTTTGATGTATCACATTTTATAATTTTAAATTCATAGTCGTATATTTTTTCAATATATGATTTTGCTTTGTTCAAATAGTCTAAATTAGTATTACATATTGCCCAAGAATAGGAAGTGCGATTGAACGTATATTCATTTGGTCGATTTGACGGTTTATGACTGTATTGCCAATTATATATTTTGCAGGTACCATCTGCCCAGAACAGCCCCATAACATATGCTTCTTCTGGTGAAATACCATAATCTTTTGTTTGTATTTCTATGTTCGGTTTGTTCATACAGATTGCAATTTCGTCCAATAATTGTTCGCGCGATTTTGTGCAATAGTATGATATTTTTAAGTTTTGTGCTATTTTTTTTATTTCCGTGTTTGTCATTTTTGAAACATCGGAAATCGTATAATTATTTTCTAAAAATGATGGAAAACTGTGTAATAGTTTATCGTCAAGTTGTATTGATTTAGGAGATATTTCTTCATTGTTCTCTGTGATGAGAGAATGATCTTCGGTTACATCGACTACGCCAGTATGTGTTAATACTCTGAAAATACGTTTATTCACTAAATGTCTTATAACACGCTTAATCTTTGTCCATCCACGTTCTGTCCATACTTCATATTCGGTGCTTGATTCTTGTTTCTCATTTGGCATGATTTTCCAGTCATTTGAAATAGTATCGATTGTTTTGATCTCGATTTCACCGTTTGTATTTTTGAGAAACAATGGGGTATCACTTGTTACGGAATCCTGGTCACACATAAACATAATCTTACCATAACGCAAGTATTGATGAACGTCGGTAATGTTGGTGTATTCGCGCCCTGATTCTAATCCCAGGATTTTCTTGATATCCGTGATTTCTTTGTTTTCCGCGATTTTTTTTAACTGTTCTCCACGAACATTTAGGAGTTTTCCTTTCAGAGGATAAATACCTATTGTATTTCGATCGTCCGAAGACAACCCAGAAACAATACCAGACATGGCACTTAATCCCTCGCACAAAATCAAAACACAATCTTTCGACGAGGTCGTGCCACTATGATTCGCATCGATGAAATTCGCAATGCCACGGATGGTTTTTGTTTTCGAACCGTCGGTGGACTTTTTTGCTAAACGATTCTCTTTTGCTTCTGTCAACGAGCACGCGACATCCATGACCCCCATTTTAGCCACTTTTTCTATGAAAGCGTCGGAAACAGAACAAGAGGAACCGAATTTAGCGGATGGCGTATTCATGAAATCTTTGGTTTGACTATCGAACGATGGATTTTCTATATCACATCGCAAAAACAGGATCAGTTGTTCTTTGATAGCGTTGCCATTTACCTTGATTTTCTTCTTTTTCTCGATGTAATCACACAGTTTGCGAACAATTTGTCCCATGATATATTCAACGTGTTTACCGCCTTTGAATGTGCAAATACCATTGACGAACGAAACCTGTATGAATTCGTGGGTAGGAGAAAGCGCAACTGCATATTCCCATCGCTCTTCTGGAGATTCATATACACGTTTTGCACCATCCGCACCAGAACTTACACTAGCATCGTCGGCTACCGCGCCCTTCGCAGCAATTTTCGGCCCGATATACAAATCAACATATTGCTGGAAATTCTTCACAGGAATGACGTCGCCATTATAAGTGATTTTTACTTTTTTGATGGAATGGTCGGTAACAGCACCGATATCATAAACACGCTTTTGCAATAGACTCATCATGTCGGAAGTCAATCCCTCGACGCCTAAACGACGGTAATCCGGCTTGAACGACACTTTCGTATAAGGTTTTCCAGAACACTTTGTAATCACGGGCTCGCCGATAATGTCTAAATTGTTGCGGAATTCTTGCACGTATTTGACTCCGCGGATGTGGTCAACGGTTTCGACGCGACCATAGGTAGACCATATCAAAACAAGCTTGAATCCGAAACCATTTTTACCGCCGACGATTTTCTTTTCGGTTTTGTCATAGTTGGTGGATGTTCTCAAATGACCGAAAATCATTTCCGGAATCCACAAATTATGTTCAGGATGTTTAGCAATATCGATACCATTACCGTCGTTCGTCAAGGTAATCATGCCATCTTCGCTGATTTCACTACTAATAAAGGTCACGAATTTTTTCTCGACGTTTCCGGAATGAATCATACGGAGAACATGGTCGCGACAGTTGACAATGCCTTCATCGAAAAGCTTGTATAACCCTGGAATATATTCAATGTGCTTTAGCGCGATTTTTTTGGTGGCCTCATCGTAGACCCACATTTCGGCATCGACATTTTCGACGGAACCGATATACGTATCAGGATTGTCTAAAATATGTTGCTTGTCGGTTTTACGTTGATATTGTTTTGCAAGAGCGTCATTTTCAGCAACAGAAGTTTTTGATAGAGACATGATTGAAAATTCAATAATTATAATAAATAGATGTTATTATATTTATTTAGGCAAAACATATTCAATTTTGTATCAAAAAACCTCGCAAAAATATCAATATCCCACACTTTGAATGGGACGTGTCACGATGCCATTCGCCCCCGGGCAGTAAAATCCGGATGGAAACCAGGGACCCTGTTTGATAGCGATTCCAGAAGAGCATCTATAACACTGTTTGTCAAGACCGAGGTCGTAACCATTCCCACAAGATGATTTCAGAGTAGCCGATTCATCCGTGGGGAGAACATAAGTGGATGGATAACCATTGGAAACCGATGATGGATTGATGAAAGGTTCTCTATTCATGACAAAAGATAATATTACACTAATGGTGACCCCCAGCAACAATCCGATAATTATTATTTTTTTCATATAAATAACAATTAGATATTTTTCAGCATTTATTTTTGGTAGGGCTAATATATATACATGACGACTGTAATAACTCCGTCAACAACAAATACTTTGACGTATGATACAGTCAGTTTAAATGGTAATTTATTGACATCATTTACCTATGGTAGTAGTAATATTACATTCAATGCGGACGTAACTATTTATAGTTATTTAGTTGTCAGTGGTGGTAACCCAGGAACAAATTCAAATACTACACGATATTATGGACAATATTCAGGTGGCTATGGTGGTAATGGTGGTGCAGGAGGAACAGTAATTGTAAATACTCCAGCAGCACCATATAGTGTTCAGGCAAACACCGCAATCACAATAACAGTAGGTGCGGGCGGGACGTCTTCAAAAGGCGGTAGCTCATCACTGATATCAAGTATAATATCATCTACCGCTATTGCAAGTGATTTGAGTGGTACTGCTCCAAACACTTCAAACAATCCAACTAATGGTGCCCAAGGTACATTATATTCCGTTACTGGAGTATATTATGGTGGAGCTGGTGGTTCAGGTGGTACTGTGCTGAACGAATTTGTATCACAAACTGGTGGAGTAGGTGGAATTGGAGGTGGTGGTGGTGGTGGTGGTGCTGGGTCTGCTATGGTAAACTATGGCGGTGCGGGTTCAAATCAAAGCACGTCTGGTGCAGGAGGAACTCGTGGTTTGTATCAATCAACTGGTGCAAATGTTACATCTTATTCAAATGGTGGAAATGGAAGTTCTTATGCAGGCGGCGGAAAGGGTGGTTCTGGTGGTGGTGGCGGTGGTAGTGTGAGAAATTATGCAAATCCTCCGAACGGTCCAGTTGCCGGAAATACAGCAAATGCAGGAACTGGTGGTAATGGTGGAACATCATTAGGCGCTACCTCAGGTGGAACTGGTGGTGCGGTGGCAGGTATTGTTGCAGGTATTAGTTATCCATGTGGTGGTGGTGGTGGTGGTGCTGGTGGTGTAAATACCGGCGGTGGTGGAGGCGGCGGTGGTGGCAATTTATATTATCTATCACCTGCTCCAATCGGTTCGGGTGATGGTGGTGCAGGTGGTAGTGGCATTGTAATTATATATTACAAAATAAACAATCAATTGGATGCAACAAACAAAGATGCAAATGGAATTACTTATAGTTTGAATTCAACAAACTATACTGCATCTGTAACTGCAGGTTCAACATCAACCTCTGTAAATATATTATCCTATGTAGTGTCAAACAACATTATTTATAATGTAACCAGCATTGCGGACAACGCTTTTTTGAATAAAACTACACTAACTGCAGTAACTATTCCATCGTCGATTACTGCTATAGGTGTGTCAGCGTTTCAAGGATGCACAGGGTTAACAACAATCACCATACCAGTAAATGTCGCTAGTATAGGAGCATCGGCATTTTCAGGATGCACTGCCTTAGCCAATATTACTATACAATCATCATCGATTACTTCAGTCGGTGCTAATGCATTTGCGTCCTTGCCTGCATCCATTACTGTGTCTGGATATATACCAGCGTCTACATTTAGCGGGATAACGAGTTTGACAAATGTAACCATCGGTACCAATACATCCAGCATAGGAGCATCTGCATTTCAAGGATGTACAAATTTATTATACATGTCATTGCCAGGTTCTGTTACAAATGCCGTTTCTAGTTTTCTTTCTACAGACGCGAGTTCAGTTTTATTATCAACAAATAATTCGGCAAATAATATTACATATACAATTGCAAACAATCAAGCTATTGTATCTAGTTACAATACTGGTGCTAGCGTATCGATACCAATTAATGTTAAAAAAGACAACATAAAATATCCAGTAACTAGCATTGCTGACAATGCTTTCACCGGAAAATCATTAACTAGCGTACTATTTTCTCCATTTATAACATCCATTGGAAATTATGCATTCAAGAATAATGCATTAACATCTGTCAATCTACCACCAGGATTAACTTCAATGGGTACAAATTGTTTTGAAAATAACCTCATAACATCCGCATATTTCCCATCGGGATTAACCAATATATCAGACAGTGTATTTCAAAACAATCGTTTGGTTTCTATCAATATATCACCATCTATAGTCAGTATCGGAAATTATTCATTTGCATATAATTTTATTAATTCCATCAATAATGCAACTAGTATTGTTTTTCCATCCACTATGACAACATTAGGTCAATATGCATTTTATTCAAATCAAATATCAAATCTAACCATACCGACTACTATCAACACATTGTCAGATTACGTATTTGCATATAATTTATTGCAAACGATTACTGTTCCAAGTAACATAACAACCATCCGAACAGGAGTATTCCAGAATAACAGTTTAACATCGTTTACGTTACCCATTAATATTACAGCTATACCAAGTTCTACTTTTATGGCAAACAAATTCACTACTATTACAATTCCTGCACAAATAACATCCATTGGTTACGCCGCATTTATTGATTGTAATCCTAGAACATTAACATTTGCATCTCCTAGCAATGTAAAAACCATCGAAGAAGCTGCATTTAGGAATCATCAATTGCAAACAGTGAGTTTACCTACAAGTATTACTTTTATAGGACAAAGTGCATTTTCAGTAGGAACATTAACAACTATAACAATACCATCGAGCGTTACAATTCTGGACAATGGTGCCTTCTACGGTAATCAGATTACGTCTGTCACATTCACTAGTCCATGTAATATTACCTATTTATCAAGTAGTCTATTTGAGAACAATCGATTACAGTCTCTTAATATTCCATCCAGTATTACTAGTATATCACAATTTGCATGTAATAATAACTTATTGACATCAGTTTCGATTCCATCCAGTGTCACTAGTATTGGTCAATATGCATTTGCAAATAATAATTTAACACCAACTTCAGTCCCTTCACAAACAACAATCGCGTCTATCGGATATGCTGCATTTTATAATAATGCAGCAGTCACTGTTACTGGAACAACCACTATTGTAGATAGTAGTGGAATTAACTATTCTTTATTGGGTCCAGAAAATAATGGTCAATATGAAAGTCAAAATCAATATATCGCGCGAATATCCGGATATACAGGGTCTTGGACATCATTAAATATACCCTTTACAATTATATATGCAACTACTAATCAAAAATACAATGTTACATCCATTGCAAATAGTGCGTTTTCACAAAAAAATTTGACATCGGCAACTCTTAATATGAATATTAATTCCATCGGGCAATCCGCATTTGCAAATAACAATTTGACAAGCATATCCATTCCAAATAGCGTGACCAGTCTAGGCGATTCTGCTTTCAACAACAATCGATTAACCTCTGTAACTATATCGACGAATGTTTCATCTTTGGGCGCAAGTTTGTTTCAACAGAATCGATTGACTAGTATTACCATTCCACAATCCATAAATTCGCTAGGAAGCAACGTTTTTTCAGATAACAGTTTAAATAGTATTATTATACCAGCAGCAATAACAGCTATACCGCAACATGCATTTAGAAACAACCGATTAACGTCAATTGATTTATCGAATACATCAACGAATCAAATTGCAAATAATGCTTTTCAAAACAATGCTATAGCACAATTGTCCATACCTTCGCGCGTTACATCGATAGGAAACAATGCATTTCAAAATAACCGTCTATCTTCAGTTAGTTTCACGGGAACATCGACCATTACCACAATAAACGATTATGTATTTGCAGATAATTCGCTGAACAGTATCAGCATACCATCTAGTGTAACAACAATAGGAAACAATGCTTTGCAAAACAATTTATTGACTAGCATACTGTTACCTACAGCCCTAGTATACTTAGGTCAATATTCTTTTCAAAATAATCGACTACAATCAACAATCACTATACCGTCTACAGTGAGCTATATAGGCGATAACGCTTTTGCAACAAATCAATTGTCGAATGTAACAGACTTATCATATAATGCGATTATATCATTTTTAGGTAATAATCAAACGATTTCAACGACGCTGGGGACAAATACGTTTATCAGTAACGCAATCCCTTCCTTAAACAAAAAAGTATATATCACATATGCATATGGTAAAAAATGGGCATCGACTACTGCCACGTTGCAAAATACGTTAACTCCTCCATCAACTGCATTTGATAGTTCTGCAACTAATATACAAATAATAATTCAAAAAGCGGTAGTAACGCCGATCGTATCAATTACAAATAAAATATACGACGGAAGCACAAATGCAACAGGTAGTTATTTATTACAAGGAACTATGCCAGGTGATAATATTACATTATCAGGAATTGCTACGTTTATAGACAAAAATGTTGGACAAAACAAACTAGTCAATGTTTTGTTGTCATTATCCGGAACAACATCCTCAAATTATATATTATCTAATACAACAACCACCTCAACTGCATCTATAACACAAAAACAGATTACACCGTCGATAACTGCAACTAATAAAACATATGACACAACTACAACTGCTAGTTTTACATATACGTCACCTATACCTGGCGTTATTTCTCCAGATAATCCGCAATTGAATGGAACAGCTGTTTTTGTAGATAGTTCTGCGGGATTAAATAAACAGGTTAGCATCACAGGATTATTTTTGACTGGCGATAATTCTTCAAATTACAGTTTATCTACAACAACCGCAACTTCAAATGCATCTATAAATAAAAAATTTATATTTTTATCGATTTGGAATAAAACATATGATGCTAGCACTACAATTTTACAATATGATTTGAGCGGGGTATATGCATCAGATGCGTCAAATGTAACAATATCTGGATTACTTTTTTTTTCAAGAGCAACTGTAGGACAAGATATTTCCGTAAATACAAGTAATATTGCATTGTCTGGTTCAAAATCGACAAATTATGACGCATCCTATTTGATAAATCCGATATATAATTCATCATTGTCTCGATTAACTGGTAATATTGTTCAAAAAACATTAGATCTTTCGTCTTCATTTGCAAAAATATATAATGGCACCGTTGTATATGATAGTTCGATTGGTTTAAGTGGTATTGTGCAATCGGATATAGGTTTCGTAGATTTGTCGTATACAGTAGTTGCAAATTATGATGTAAGTGCAGTAACTGCAAACAAAATAACAATTACAAATATATATTTGAAAGGAACAAAGGCCTCAAATTATTCGATCAATCAAACAGTCGATGTATCGGGTAGAATTTTTCCAAAACCACTGGATATTTCAGCAACCATCGTAAAAATATACGATAAAACCACCACCGTCCCAAATAATAATCGCATCGATTTAAGTGGAGTTATTTCGGCAGATACCGGGCGCGTTGATTTATCTTATGGAAGTGTAACTTATAATTCAACAAACGTAGGAATAAATCTAGTAACAATCTCAGATGTTAGCTTAAATGGAACAAAATCACAAAATTATTCAATCAATGCAACTATTGTAGTAAATGGTACAATTAACAAAAAAATACTCGACATATCAGCTTCTGCGATTGCAAAAGTATATGATGCGAGTACTGGCATTTATTTTGTTACTGATTTAAGTGGTGTTATACAAGGGGATAATGTTTCTGCAACAGGATTTGGTAATACAAATAATTCAAATGTTGGGATATATTCTTCTTCTGCTGTTTCTATCAATTATTACAATTTTGCGTTATCTGGATTACAATATGGAAATTATAATATAACAAGCACTTCTGTAATACAATTTAAAAATAGCGCTATAATTACACCTAAATATTTGACAGCATCTGCAAATGTCATAGATAAAATATACAACAGCAACAATAATGCAAATGCTAGTTTTAGTTTAAATGGAAAATTACAAAATGATAACGTAGAAGTTTCATCGAATTATATTGCAAAATATATAAATGCAAACGCAGGTCAAAATAAACAAGTAGATATATCCAATATTTCTTTATATGGAAGTTCCGCAGGTAATTATTATATTAGCAATATTTTACAAACCACTGGAAATATTTTGCAAAAACCAATTGATGTATCGTGCGGTTTAGTAACTAAAATATACAATGGATCTACTGTTACAAGCACCGTTCCTCTGTATTTGATTGGAACAATCGACAATTCAACAAATGCAACATTTACATCTGCAAATTTCAACACTCAGTTCATAGGAACGAACAAACAAGTGAATATAACTGGTATATCAATATATGGCGATACTTCATCTAATTATATTTTACCATATACCACATTAATCGTAAATGGAACAATATTTCCGAAAAATTTGACAGTAACTGCTACTGGAATCAACAAAATATATGACTCTACTACCAATGCAATAGTGAATCTATCAATCAATGGAATAGTTTCACCCGATATTGTAAATGCTACTTATACAAGTTCTTTATTCAGCGATTCACATGTAGGACAATCTAAAACGATAACAATATCAGGTATTACTATAGCAGGAGGTTCCGCGTTTAATTATACCATAGATGGTTCAGCAACTACTACAGCTACAATTACGCCTTATAATTTAACTTCATCGAATTTGACTGGAGTAGTAACTACTAAACTATGGACTCCAAATAATCCAAATGATTTATCCGCTAATGTGCAATTATATTTGAATAATATTTTGCAAGCCGATATAAATAATTTATCAGCTATCTATAGTTACGCAGTTTTTGTAAAAAATCCGAATATCAGCACGGTTTATGATAATTCCAGTAGTTTGACAGTTCATGTTTATGGAGTAGATTTATCAGGTAGCGCATACCATGATTATAGTCTAAACGTTACCACAATCGATTTATCAGGTAGTTATACAAGTACTCCTGCAACCAGACTATATATAAGTTTAAATAACGTATTAATCAGTAAAATATATGATGGAACATCGCAAATAGATGTAAGTTTATCGGTTTATGATGCTTCGAACATAACGCCATCAAACGTTTTTATAAGATATGCATCATCCTTATTTACTAATAAAAACGTAGGAAACGATAAAACTATACAAGTAACTGGTATTACACTATTTGGACAAAATTCATACAGGTATATAACAGATTCTTCATTGTCGACGCAATCATTAGCATCATTGATAGGTAGGATTTTAAAAAAAAACATCGATATAAGTAGAAATACGATATCAAAAGAATATGACGGTAATAATATTTTAAATAATATTTTATTAGATTTATCTGGAATAATTAGCACTGATTCTGTTACATCCAGAGGTAATTGTATTTTTAGCAATTCAAACATAGGAAACAAAACCGTAAATGTATCAAATATTTATTTGATTGGTGATGCAAGCACAAATTATGATCTATCAGTAAATACAATTGATTTATCTGGACAAATAAATCCAAAATTATTAACAGTAACTGCATCTAAAATATATGACGGTTCAAGCACTATTTATCAGAATGATTTATCATTATCTGGTATTGTTCAGAATGAAATAGTTGTAATCAATGCAAGTGGTGAATATTCGCGAATAACACCCGGAAATATTACTGGAAATATAAGGAATATATCACTGTCTGGATACAATTCTGGAAATTATACACTACCCTTAACAATAAATAACATAAATGCAACGATTTATAGAAAACAATTAGGACTTGTTATATCAAAAGTGTATAATGGATTGTCCAATTTTACTAGCACGAATGTATCTCTTAGTGGTATACTAAATAATGATGCCGTAAATTTCACAGGAACTGGTAATTTTGCACAGATAAGCGCCGGAAATAATATACCTGCAACTATTACAACAGGTTCTCTATTTGGAAGCAATAATGATAACTATTTCATCAATATAATGTCTGGAGATTTATCTGGAACCATATTACCTAGACCAGTAACTGTATCAGTGAACACAATTATATACAATAGAAATAATACAGCAAGTATATATGATTTTTACATAAACAATTTGGTCACAGTCGATAGCACTTATGTATATTTAACTATATTATCAAATTTATATTACGATAGTTCTCAAGCAGGAAATCGATACATCATGAATGCATCTGGTAATTTATTTCTTAGTGGCGATTTGTCTAAAAATTATATTTTTAATAATACACAAACTATTCCAGCTATCATAAATCGAAAAGGTATTGATTTATCGGCAAATAATAAAATATACGACGGTTCGACAAATCTTAGTTTCTCCAATGTTTATTTAATAAATATATTAGCAGGAGATGATGTAAGTTTTACGACAACTCAATTATACACAGATGTTAGTAACGTTGGAACAGGGAATGCATATATAAGAGATCCATCTTTAAATGGGAATTCATTTAATAATTACGTAATTAGTACGACTTCGATTAATAATTTATATAAAATACCAATTACTATTTCACCGCGACCAGTGACAGTCGGAATAAATCCGAGAACATATGATGGCACTGTGAATGTTTATAATACGAATTTATATTTGAATAACACAATTCAAGGCGATAATATTACAGTTACTGCAAATGGATATTATAATAGCATTTATGTAGGAACAAACAAATCCGTCTATCTATCGAATATACAAAAATCAGGTAGTTCTAGTTCAAATTATTCAACGCCTAGCACTTCAACTGTATCCGGTGAAATTTACCGAAGAGCTGTAGGATTAAGTATATTAACTAGAACATATGATGGATCAACTACGGTGTATCTAAGTGATTTTTCATTGAATAATGTTGTCGCTATGGACAATGGAAATGTAATTGTATCTGGAAATGGAACTTACGATTCAAAAGAAGCCGGTAGTCGAAACGCAACTTTAAGTGATCTATCTTTATCTGGATCAGCGAGTTCAAACTATGATATATTTTCAACCATACAATCAACTGCATTTATCAATCAATTACCAGCTGAATTATCAATAATGCCTAAAATATATGACACAATTTCGAATGTAAATATAAGCTATGTTTATGTTAAAAATAAAATAACAAACGATATAGTTACCGTTTCGGGTAATGGTATATATGATTCTTCATTTGTTGGAAATCGGCAAGTATCCTTGACTAATTTATCACTGTATGGGTTTGATTCAGAAAATTATTCTATAACACAAACAAAAACAATTAATGGAAATATAACGCCTTATCCCCTAATCATTGACGTAAATGACAAAATATATGATGGAACAAATATAATAACTGATTTATCATTAACCAATCTATACACGAATAACATTGGTATATATCCAATAGATGTTGGGAAGGTATTCGTTAATGGATATTTCCTATATGTAAACAGTATTGCTGAAATGGATAAAATCATAGATATTTCAAATAATTTAGGGAATGTTTATTTAACTGGTGATCGCAGCATCAATTATTATCTTTATAACAATCTCTTTACAACTGGCAATATTTTACCAAAACCAATTACGATATTATCGACCATTCTACCTAAAATATATGATACATTTACGGATGCCAATCTGATATTGGATATATCTGGATTAGTCTCGAGTGATAATGGTAAATATTCGGCAAATTATGAATATGCTAATTTTAATAATGCGTTAGTTGGAAATAACAAGCCATTGAATGTTAAATATATTTATATAACAGGGCCTTACGTTCAAAATTATATTTATGACACATATTTGACACTCGTCGGAAATATATTACCTGCACAGTTAACAATTACAGCAACACCTAAATCAAAAATATATGATAATAATGTTGATGCATCAGCTGTTTATATTTTGAATGGTGTATTATCAAATGACAATGTATTTATAAATAGTGGCGATGCATCATTTAATAATAAAAATGTAGGTATCAACAAAACGGTAACAATGACAAATTTTAGTTTGAGTGGATATTCATCGTATAATTATTATATAGATTCATCTCTTGTCATATATGGATATGCTAATATATATCCTCTAAAAATATCACCGTATGTAGAAAGTATTTCAAATAAAATATATGATGATTCATTGAATACAACCGGAACTATTCTTTTGCATGGAGTATTTTCAAATAATACGGTATCTGCAAATGGCACATTTTCGTTTGCAACATCAAATGTTGCAAATAACAAACCGGTAAATATAAGCAATATATATTTAATAGGCACGGATGAATCCAATTATGAATTGTCATTTAACGATTTATCAGGCACATCGAATATAATCCCCTTGCAATTAAGTATATTACCATATACAAAGCCATATGATGGCACTACTTCTGTAAATATATCGAATATTAAATTCACCGGTTTGATTAAAAATGAAAACATAGGTTTCGGCGGCAGTGCTATATTTGATAGTCCATATGTGGGTTCTAAAAATATTCTGGTAAATGGAGCCTATTTAGTAGGAACTGGTTCTAGCAATTATACAATACAGGCTCAACAATCAGTACCTTCCACTATAACGAAACGTAATCTAATCGTTACTGTTAATAATAAAATATATAATCGTATATCTACAATTAATATTTCGGATATATCTTTGAATGGAATACAAAACAATGACGTAATTTCGGTATCAAGTATTGTCGCCACATATGTAAACGGTGGAAACGTTGGAAACAATATTCGTGTTGACATATCGAGTATAACATTTTCCGGCGATTTATCATCCCAATATGATATTTCTGGCACAAACATAACAACCGGAAATATCGCTCCTAAGACATTGACGCTATACGCAACTGCGAATAACAAGATATATGATGGATTGACACATGCAACTGCAAATGTAATGATAACCGATGGAATAATACCAGGTGATACAGTGCTTATATCTTCATTCAATGCAAATTTTAATACACCCGATATAGGAGACAATAAAATCGTGAATATAACAAATATTCAATTAGGGGGGTCATCGAGTAATAATTACACAGTTTCGACAACCACCACAACTGCTATAGCAAGTATATTGTATAATCCATACATCAACCCATGTAATCCAGTTTCTAGTAATTCATCCGCAACATGTGTTTTAAAAAATGACAGTGCTATACAATCCTATCAAACAAATCCGAATACGTCAAGACGAATGAAATATGCAATGTATACTACCAGAAATTCATAATTCTTCAAAATCGACTCTTTCATCCGATTTTCGATTGATGCGTTATAATTATTTAGGCGATTAATGTATTTTTTTTTTATCCATAGAATATATAATGAAAAGACCAGTTCGTGGCGAAAATGGTATGTACATGATTTCTGGAAAATCATACAAAGAATTATTCGGTTCCCGCGCTCAAGTTTACAACGGAACCGCATACAAAACAACCGGCGGTCTTACAAAGAAAGAATTAACTATGAATAAATGGGGACGCATTGTTTCCGAAAAAAAACACAAGACCGCAAAAAAAGAAAAACGTCTACAAAAATATGGATTTTTCG
>Ga0114979_10001502_pt1 | contig 15785 bp, 13 predicted proteins | sample S_140625_EF_Meta_FD_87315 | JGI IMG/M metagenome (GOLD analysis project Ga0114979, IMG submission 87315) | Freshwater microbial communities from Lake Simoncouche, Canada to study carbon cycling - S_140625_EF_MetaG | ecosystem: Environmental > Aquatic > Freshwater > Lake | place: Lake... | reverse complement strand
GTAACATCTTCTCCTCATGGATTGACAGCAACTGTGTCTGGTGCTACTACAGCAACCGCAACTGTGACTGGCCTAACAAATGGAACATCCTATACATTTACAGTAGTCGCTACAAACTCAGCGGGCAATTCATCTCCTTCGGTTGCATCGACCGCTGTAACGCCAAAAACAGTTCCTTCTCAGCCCACAGGTGTATCAGCCGTTCCTGGAGACCGCGAAGCTAGTGTTTCATGGACTGCGCCTACATCAAATGGTGGTGCGGCAATTACATCTTATAGAGTAACATCTTCTCCTAGTGGATTTACAGCAACTGTGCTTGGAGCTACTACAGCAACAGCAACTGTGACTGGCCTAACAAACGGAACTTCATATACATTTACAGTCGTGGCTATAAACTCGGTGGGTGATTCATCTCCTTCGGTTGCATCGACCGGTGTAACACCAGTAGAGCCAATTCAAAGTAATATGGTTACCACGTTCGCTGGGCGGTATTATGGATGGAGTGATGGAACAGGAACGAATGCTTCGTTCTCTTCATTTTATGACTTGGACATCGACGCAAACGGTAATATATATGTTGCAGATACAGAAAATCATAATATCCGCAAAGTAACTCCTCTGGGAGTGGTGACATCACTTGCGGGTAGTGATGAAAGGCTTTCCAGCAGTTATGGTCAGAATCCAGATGGCATGGGCACGAATGCTTCATTCAACACCCCCATCGGCGTGGCTGTCAGCACAGATGGATATATATATATTGCTGACACAAATAACTCCCGCATCCGAAGAGTGAATTCCCAGGGAGGGGTCATCACGATTGCGGGCAACGGCGTGTCAACATCATGGGGCCAGAATCCAGACGGGTACGGCACTTCTGCTTCGTTCAACGGTCCTAAAGGTATCGCAATAGGTCCAGATGGAAATATATATGTGGCAGACACGTTTAACAACCGCATCCGCAAAATTGATCTTTATTCTGGACAAGTATCGACTATTGCAGGCAGTCAGGCGAGCGGCTCTACAGACGGCACTGGCACAGATGCTTTGTTCGACAGTCCTTTCTCCTTGGTCGTTGACACAAATGGAAATATATATGTTGCAGATACAAATAACCATCGCATCCGCAAAATAACGCCTGCTGGAGTTGTGAGTACGCTTGCAGGGGGGTCACCTGGGTATACTGACGGCAATGGCACGAACGCTGCGTTCTCAGGGCCTTCTGGCATTGCCATCGCTCAAGATGGAAATATATATGTGGCAGATTCATACAATCATCGCATCCGCAAAGTAACGACAACTGGAGTTGTTACAACAGTTGCGGGCAACGGTACTGGCGCATTTGCCGATGGCACCCTCGCAACCGCCTCATTCAACCAGCCTTATGGCTTGCTTGTCGCTCCAAATGGAACTATATATGTCGCGGACAGGAATAATCGTCGCATCCGCAAAATAATATTATAATTACCGTAAAGGCAAAGGCACCTCTTCTTTCAACTTCTCCAAACACTCCAATGTTTCCGAAATCTCATAGCTGACAAGAGATAAGCCACGTGTATCTTGGCGAATCACGTAATGAGACAATAGGGTGTGTGATAGGGATGAATACACCAGTGTCTTCTCCAGAGCGTTTAACGTACAGCGAGTAGGATTCAGAATATTCAGATTGACTCTTAACAATACACCAGGTGTATTCATAAGAGTTCTGTGCATTGTATATGGTTTTATACAGGCGCCAGGGGTTTATGCGGTTGATTTAATGAATGGCGTATAGAGAAATTAATGTTTTTTCAAGTTCATATATATCTACGATACCATTTAATATGTTTTGGAAACGAAAGAATCTGTGATTCAGTATATATGCCATGTGTGCATAATGTTTCAATTCTGTATTAGTATTTTCACATATCTCTATAACACTGGCCAAGGGTGAACAAAACACTGTCCAAGCTAAACCAGCACCGTGAGGAGAAATAATACTTACTGCCTCTGATACAATTCTTATTTGTTCTTTTGGTTCTTCATTTTCTAAAATTACTATTTTATAATCATATCTTTTCAGCATTTCTATTATTTGGTCGTCGTTTGCAGGAACCCTTTCCCCCCTTAGTCTTTGAATATAAATACGTGTATGTTTACATTCTGAAATATAATCTTTGAAAAGGTCTCTTAAGAATATATAAGAACGTGGAATGGCCATATCAATATAATTTGGTATTACACCGTTAAGTGATATATAGTTGATTCCTGGTAGTTTTTCTGTATGTCTTATAAAATTGTTAGGTAAGATGGATAATAAACCTTCTACCAAAGGAGACTCTGTTTTTTTATAATAATATATCACTGTCCTTTTTATATCTGCTATCAAAAAGTTAGAAATCATATAAAATAAAAGATGGTATGGATTTCCTTCCCCACCGTCAATCATTTCAAAAGCCTGTTCCATTTACCTTTATGATATAAAAGACATTACGGCTCTAAGCTATATTCTTCAAATACATAACCACAAGTTTCGGCGCCCATTTGCCTATGAGTTTTGTGTCAGAGGGTGAATACCAGCTGAGTGCGTCTTTCTCTCGGTAGTCCCGCTTCATCCGCGCATGGGCGGCAGGGTGTGCGCGACACCAGTCTAACTCGGATGAGGCGGCCATCCATTCCTTGGTGGCGACTTGTGCTCGGAAAATGTGGTATTGGAAGAACGTGTTCTTCGGGTAATTGGACTCAACACCCTCTAACACAAGCCCTGTATACTCCAGTCCTTTGAGGGAACGAATGCGAGATTCCTCTTGCACTTCTCGCTTTATATTCGTCTCCATTAACTTGAGCAGCGGCGTTCTCGGATGTTTCATGGCGTCCTTGCCTTCCATTTGACCCTTGGGCGGGTCCCACGCCTTGGCATTCGCCGGCATACCCGTTTTCTTGACCACGATGAAGCGGCGTAAATCTACGCATTTCCCTTCCTCGGGTTGCTCATGGATAAAGCAGCACGCCCGCAAATATACGCGCCAGCCGCTTTTGCCCGCCGAAGGCGTGTAATCCGGCGTTTCCACGAAGAAATACGACTTCTCGGGGTCAAAACTGGTGGTGCCAGAGCCACGGACTAGACCCGGTTGGAAAATATCGTGCATATCTGACTGGGCTCTGCTTACCGTCAAATATAAAAATTAAGAACGCAAGTTCTTAATTTTTGTATTTTCGGGATTAGTGTGAAGTTTCTTCACACTACGGGTGAGTAAAAAATAGCAAAAATGCGTATTCAAATTGAATCACCGTCAAATCCACGTGACCCGTGTATTTCCACCCCGCCGCCGTCGCCATCCCCACAATTTCCGTCATGTCTTCCATTCGAAAGGTATGTCTCTGACGACGAACGGTCCCGTTCTCAAATCGCATCGTCTCACGGAATTCGGCGGAAGGGTCATGTAAATCAAATTCGCCCGTGTATTTGAATTTATTGAAGGCCACTTCGCTGCGTGTAATACGGCTATCGGAGTATTTCTGTAGCGAGAATCCTATCCACGGCGATGATGATTCCAACATGGGGTCAAACTTGTGTTTATTGACCACGTGAATCGCCATCTTGCCACCGGGCTTGACCCAGAAGAACATATTCCGGAAGACTGTTTCCTTATCGGGCAGGTAATACACGGTAAAATACAACATCGTGGCGTGGGTGAATTCGCCCCCGGCGGCAGCGGAAGGATTCATCAGGTCTGCCGTGCGCCATTCCACCTTCTCCTTTTGCTCATCGGTCAAGGTGGTCTGCGGGAGTGTTTTCGTCTTCGCCTGGTTTATCATCGCCTCGGACTTGTCGAGTCCGACCACCTTTTTCACATTCATCTTTGCGAAACTGACCGGCGCAATCCCGGTTCCACAACCGGCATCCAAGACGGAGAAGTCTTTCAAATCGTCGCCCCGCTTCGTCCATTCGTGTAAGACTAGGCCGACTTCGGCTTGCGTACGAACGGAGCCTTGGCATAATTGGTCGTAAATACTGGCGTAGAAGGAGTCGTAGAGTTCTTCATTGTCGAGCCACCGAATAATCCCCTTTGACTCAGGATAAGAGCCGGCAATGGATTCTTGATTTTCAAAGCCTTCTTCTGCTTTTAAGAAATAAGGCTTTATGAGCTTTTCTTGCATAATATTTCCCATATAGTGAAGGCCTATCAAGAGAAGGAGAATAACAAGGATAAGCCACGGCTCCATTTGTTGGGTGGATAGATGAAAATCTGGGGGAATTGTAGATGAAAAGAGGTCCTACTAATCAACGCAATAGGGGGAAGACGGCTGCACCTGGTGGAATTCCTACGGGTGCAGGTCTAGTAGCACTAGCAGCACCGCCACCACCTGCGCCTGCGCCTGCTTCTGCTGCGCCTGCTCCTGTATTTCCTGTTATAAGAAAGAAATTTGCAGATGCCCCTGGCGCAAGCGCAGCAGCAGGTGGCGGCGGTGGTGGCGGCGGTGGTGGTGGAGGAGGAGGAGCCCCTGCTTCTGCCCTTGCTTTTCGTGATCCAAACGATCCGATTCAACACATAGAAAGATTTTCTCAAAGATATAATGCGGTAATGCATCTTTTATCTGGTTCTCTGGATGCAACGGCAACCGTATTAAGAAGTGCAGATGCACTTGTTGGATCTCTTGCTGAAACTGCAAGAAATAGATTAGTAGAACTTTTAAAAGCAACTGGCTCTGGCGTAATGGGTGTTGCTGGAATGGCTGCTCGTGCTGCTCCTACAGTTGGTGCTGCGGTTGGTTCTGCTGGTGCTGCAGTTGGCACTGCTCTTGAAAAGTTTAGCAAGTTTGTTTCTAGAAAAGAGGCTCCTATGACAGCATTTAGACTATATATGACGTTAGACCCAATGAGACATGGATTGGCTTATAATGCAGAGCAACCAGATGCATTACGTAGATTGTTAGATGTAAGAGTATTGGCAATGGATAAGGCAAGTTTAAAAATGGAGGACTTGGCAACAAGACAATTTGCCCTTGCCGTAAATCAATATTTACAGCAACCTTCTCCTATATTTGCTGATAATGTTATAAAGGCGTTTATTTACTGGCGTTCTGTAGTCAATTATCATAAGGTTCAAAAAGAAGTAACCCTGGGTTCAACGGCTGGTATTATGGTTATTCCTAAAAATTCCCCACACAGTATATCAGGTGTTCCTCTAATTCGCCCTCCTTCTATAATTACTTGGGGTGGAAAACCAATTGCAGAATTTGATAGTCAAGATGCAAATGTTGTTTTAGAAATATTAAAGAGTGGTTCTCCTGAATTAACAGCGTATGTGTGCCAGGCTTTACAAATAAGAGGCGTAGATGAATTAACACCCGCGCATATTATGAAACCTTCTAAATGGACTCCACGCCTAGAAGTTTCTCCTAGAGGCGGAGGTGGAGGCGGAGGTGGAGCAAGTGCGGCTGCTGTAATAGATGGCCCTGTAATTAAAGAGTTAATACAGGCATTAACAGATATACCGAAAGAAACACAAAAAATTGGACAGTTGGATGCAGCTGCTTCACACGGTCAGCTTGGATTGTTAGAAAGAGAGGGCTTATTTACAGGTGTAACTGGTGGCAATGGTGTAGGCTCTGAGGCAGGTCTAGGTGGGCTAAGAAATAATAGAGGCTTAGAAAATTACCCCACGCCTGCTGGAACTCAAGAAGCAGAAGGAGAACAACAAGGATTGATGGAATTAGTTGCAGAACAACCTGCTACAGAAGTAGAAGGTGGTGCAGGCGAATCTCCAGAGGAAGGAGGCGGTGGCGGCGGTGGCGGCCCCCGTCGTCGGCGCGCGCAAGCAGGGGGCCGTCGTTCCAAACGCAAGCACTCTGCCAAAAAACGCAGAACTCAAAAGAAGTCCACGAGACGTTAAATCTTCACAACTTTCACAGTAACATTTCTCAGAGGACTCTTAGACTTTCTACAAGTCCTCGCCCTAGGTTTCTTGCCGCATCCGCTACGATGTTCGCGGATACGCTTACACAAACTTTGGAACTTTTCACGATTGATAAGTTCCAGATTTTTCTCCATAGAGCAACGAATTCTCCACAACTCTTTGATAAACGTCGCACGAGTTTTCAGTTGCCCACGACGCAGCCCCGCCTCTGCCCAAGCATCTATCCATTCCTGGAACGGTAGAGAAGCCCCAAGGTTGTCCCAGAATTCCGCGTATTTCTCATATCTCTCATCGGGCCGCAAGAGATTCCAGCGATTCTTCTCCTTGAAACACAACTTTTCCGCCGACGACGGGCATCCTTCCATCGGCAAAGAATTCTTGGAGCTAGGTGAAAAAGGGTGATTCTCGGCGATGCTAAACAAGAAGTCCCATCCTTCAAAATCCGTCTTGATACACCCCGCATCAATCCTTTCCATATACACCTTTGACACAGCATCAAAAGAAGGGTTTTCTTCGCTCAATAATCCCTGGCCTCGCAACTTATCGCTCACCTTATTGTGAATACGCCACAACCATTTGGACAAGGCAGCTCGTGATTTGAGAGCAGGCTCTACGGGGTCTTCGTCCATATATTCCGTCAATGAGCAGCGACAGAATTTACAAGGAAGCACATACGGGAGTGCATTAAAAACACGCCCCATTTCCTCTTTATTATGGTCGGGTGTGTATGTAAATGTCATTAAATGTAATAATCTCCACCCAGATGGACCCCAGAATCGTGTGTCCATTTATTATAAGAAGAGATTTTTAGGGACCAGCAGACCAGCGTCTTAATACCAATACCCCATATTCTCTTCGTCCTCACAAAGAGGCTGGACTTCATATGTTGCGGCAGACCAATAATAAGAGCCATCATAGCAATACGCCTCTACAGAGCCATCGTGATGGAATTGGAAGAAGCTGCCTTGGTTACCATAGATACAATCCGTATGTTTATACGCAATTGCATCCGCTAGAGTAGGACGACGATACCAAATCTTCACAGTTCCCGTCTCCTTCTCGGTCTCGGTAATCGTCCCATCCCACTCCCATACAATCTTTTTCACAGAATCATTGTAGACCACATCATCATTTATGTAAGAGCACTTTCCACCCTTCGGAATAGGAGCTAGTTCTAGAGTATGATATACCTTAGAACTATTCTTGAAGTGAACATCGACAGTCTGAAGCCAGGTCTTCATTTCTGCTTTTTAGGACTTTATAATTGTTGGGTGGCAGCGGTCAATTTTTATTGGGGCAGCCTACATGCCCCCGCCCCCCTCATATCCGCCTTCCTTTGGAGGAAGGCAGATATTCGTATTGCAGGGTCATTACATTCCCCCGCCGAATGTGCTCATGCTCAGAGGGAGGAGGAACGGGCGCACCGTGCCTGTCTCACCACCAGGCTCCGCCTTGCACTTGACCGTCGTCGTGGGGCACACAGGTCTCGGGCAAGGAGCAGGCGCAGGGCAGGCCGGCGCCGGCGGACACGTGACCGTAGGGCAACGAGGACGAGGGCAAGGAGGGCACTCACCCGCCTCCTTTCTGCACGCAGAGTTGTCGATAATCACCGGCTGCTGCTTGGGAATGCTGGACTTCAGAACATACTTGCTCAAATCGGCCACAGGAGGGCACTCAGTCTTTAACATATAGAGCGACATGTCGGGACACGCCTGGCAAGGAGGCACGCTGGACTTCAGAACATACTTGCTCATGTCAGGCTCACGGCACGGAGGGCAGATGAGACGCGCCATACCTTTGCATCCGCACTTTCCACCCGCCTTCTTACAAGAAGAGCATCTAGGGATGCCCGCGAGACCCTCGGTCGTGAAACCTTCTGCAGAAGCTGACGTCGCTTGACGACGCCCCAAATAATAGCCCACACCCAGTAATACAAGAGCCACTACGAATAAAAGTCCAGGGGTTAATTTTACAGGAATAACCGAGGCCATTATCCTCTTCTAATATAGCTAATTACATTCTCCAGCCCTTCCAAGAAACCGGGGGACATCCCATCTGCTCAGGAATACCAGGGTCAGCATGCGTGGCGAGACGAGAGCAGACCATTTTCGCATGACCTCTCCAGCTATAATCCTTGCTCACTTGCGCGCCTCTCGCTAAACAACCGAAATCATCGGGATTCATGCCGGCTTTGCGGATATTTTCCGTGATAGCTTCCGCCCTCACCTTCCAATCAAACTTGCCGATTTGGGTGGGAGCTTGAGAAGGAGGACGAGATAGGTTCTGGATTTTATCCTCAAACTCACCTCTTACTGTAGCACCACCACTGAAGCCATCCAAAAGTCCGTCCATTACGTCATCCTGCCCCCCTTGGGACAACGTTCCTGAGCCCTGCTTTGCAAATGAAGAATAGGCATTCTTGGCATTCCACCCTGAAGCAATGGCCTGCTCTTTTGCGACCTCACTCGGACTTGTGTAAGAGAATGTTAAGTTGTAGGACATGCCCTTCAGAATCTCGTCAGCGTATTTCTCAAACAGTGCCTCAGCCACCTGAGACCCAGAGATATCGCCGGCATCATAGGCGTTGAATAAGCTGCTCAGGCTTGAAAGTCCTGATGCCGACATGAGCTTTCCAATACCGCCCGAGTTAGTGCCTAACGCCGGTAAGAAATTCTGGTAATCTGTGAGTTTGATAGGTATATCAGCGGCCTTCAGAGTTCCGTTGTCTATGCGGGACTTTATGTTATTGACAAATTGGAGCATGCTTGTGAATACATTGACTCTTGATTTCACCACAGGGTCGTTCGTGCCAGATTTCTGGAGTCTGACGATTTCCACGCTGAGCTTCGTGGATAAATCCTTGAGTTGGTCAACGGTGATCCGGGTGTCCGTCGTGTCTGCAAAACCCTCTGTTGTTTGCATGCCCACAGAGGAAAGAGGCGCCGTCGGCTCATCCACCATCTTGCTGCCGGCATAGGTGCGGTATTGACGCTGTAAGAATCGCAGATTGGACGCCATATCTTGTATCTCATCGACGGCTAACTGCGGCTGTAGGCCAGGGCTGTTCTTTATGGCGGCCACCTCGTCTTTCACGCGCTGGTAATCGCCGTTGAATCGGGTAATGGGCAGGGACACGGAAGGGTCAGAGCTTCCCACTGACTTCAGTCCGGGCAATTCAGATGCGGCAAATCCTTCCATATCCGCTTTCAACATGGCCAGCATTTGCTTGCTGCCCTTTTGCTGCGCCGGGTCTTGATAGGGCAGCGGATTATTCTCAGCAAGACCAACAATGGGGGCGGAAGGCAGGTCAGAAATACCCGTCAGCTCTTGGGCAAGAGAAGCAGCAGCAGAAGCAGCCCTTTGAGTAAGTGACGTAGGAGGGGGGCCCGTCGCCGCTGTCTTGAACCCTTCCTTATACGTCCAATCCGTACAAGTATTCGTGATTATGGCAATGGTCAATAAGACGAATGACACAATGACTAAAAGTCCGAGACCGTCCATCTCTCTCTGTTAGTTAGGAACAGAACATCCATAGCAAGGAACAGAGTCCTTGCGTATATAATCCGCCGGGTTCTTTCCAGGGATAAATCTCATAAAGTCAGCCCCCTGCTGGTCAGAGAAACTGTCAATGCAAGAATCTGATATGGTATCACCGTTGCAACCAGAGGAATTGATAGCCGACAAGCTTCCATTGAGAAGCTCGTCGCGCACGGTCTGTCTCACATCACCCAGAATCGCCTTTTTCATTCTGTTGTAATACGAATAGTCACCGCCGCCGCCCTGATTGATTACAATGGGCGTTGCGGACGGCGCAGAAGAGGGCGTGGTCGTTGATGTGCCAATTAACGACAGTAAATCCGTCAAGCTTAGGCTTATGAGTGAGCCAGATATATCGGCAAACTGCTCACGCACGAATACTTGTCCTACGAATAATACGGCCAATAGAACAGCAAAAGCCAGTGTAGTCCTGTCCATCTGTTTTGGAACAGCACTAAAAATGAAAGCGGATTTTCAGTTAGTACAACCCCAACGCAATGTCTCTTCCCGTGCGACATACCGCCGATGAATGTATTGAAGTGGGCGTTGATGAGGCTGGACGTGGTCCTCTTTGGGGTCCTTTATATGCCGCCGCCGTCATTTGGCCACCTGAAGAGGATATGACGGAAGAGCAGAAGAAAATCGCCCCGCTCATCAAAGACTCTAAGAAACTCTCTGCAAAACGCCGGACTGCTCTTGCTGGGCATATAAAGGACGCCGCCCTTGCGTGGAATGTGGGAATCGTGACGGCCGCCGAGATTGACGAGTTGGGCATGACAAAGGCGAATCAGCTGGCATTTGAACGTGCTTTGGCAGGACTTAGCATCATGCCCGAGCGTATTATCATTGACGGCTGCCTTTCCATTTACAAGCAACCGTGGTCCATGATTCCTCAAGTTGTAGAGCCGGAAGCAGACGGCAAATACTTGCCAGTTGCTGCTGCATCCATCTTGGCCAAAGTGGAGCACGACGAGTGGATTATCAATTTCTGTGCCATTAATGAAAACGTGAGTGAGCGATATGATTTGCTCAATTGTAAAGGGTATGGGACGAAGAAACACCGCGATGGAATTCTGGAATTCGGCGTCCACGAGCTACACCGTCGCCTATTCTTGCGGAAATTGCTTGGTGGCGAGACTGTACAAAAGCAGCCCCAAAAAACACATTCTGAAGACTAATTAAATCATCAGAATCGGTTTTATTAGAAAAAGCTACGCATATACGATGCATATTTACTTGCGCTCCTTGCGGCTCTTGCGAGTCTTGCGCTCCTTGCGGCTCTTGCGCTCCTTGCGCTCCTTGCGCTCCTTGCGGCTCTTGCGCTCCTTACGGCTCTTGCGCTCCTTGCGAGACTTACGTTCCTTACGAGCAGCAGGGGGCATCTTATATTAGTTCCTGCGATTTTTTACAAGGGGCTTTCCAGGACCCTTTGCAACAAAACCGCCAAATCCTCCGCCTGCTGCTCCAAGCCGGTATTTCCATAGACGAAATGCCCCTGGTCGCCATTTATTGCCAGATGAATCGGCCTACCTGACTGCCCCGCCCTACAACGCACGACCCACTTCGCCGATTCATACGCAAAAACCTGGGAGTCGTTTAAGCCCGTTCGGACAATCTGCCAAATCCCAGGCGTCCCTTCCACGCCCAGCGTCTCCATCGGAGACCAGCGAAGAACGGAGGCGAAATCGGAAAGCCTCTCTTCCGGAAGTCCGAACTCGTCCATCTCCAAATCGGTAAGCGGCAAAGACCTATTCGTCACTGTGCGTAAAACGTCCAAATACGGCACTTCCATATATGCTCCACCAAACAAATCCCCATTCGGAAATCTTGCACATAGTCCTCCCACCCACAGACCACCGGCCGAGCGACCGTATATTACCGTCCGTGCGGCAGGCATATGTACGAGCTTCCTGGCAGCCAAGACAACTGCCTCAGCATCCTCTAACACAGACAAACGCCCCGCCCTACGGCCCGCATCTTCCCATTCAGGAGTATGGTCGCCACCCCCGCGATACATGGCAAAGCATATCGCCCATCCTCGTTTTAAGAGGGGAGTCCAGCGAATTGTGGAAAAGGAAGATGATAATCCATAAGCGGAATAGGCCGGAATGAAAAGGCCTTGCGCTCTGCGCCTTTTCGGCAAAACCATTACAAATGGTATCATAGTCCCATCGCGACTCCGAGTGCTTCGCCATGTGACGTTATGCGTAGGCGAATGCACAGAAGGATTTTGGGGGCCATCTGTATCCCGCCACCAAAGAGGCTGGGCGGTTGGTGTTACGAAACGAATCCAAGGGCCGCCGAATGGGTCTAGCGTAATATTACCGATGCCTTGCCACAGGCTAATAGGCGCAGCCCCCTTGCGAAGACGCCAAAGAGTCCTCATGCCATACCAACGAGTTATGAGAAGTCCGCGGGCTGTATGTAGTGTTTCAGGCACTGCACGCACAAAACTCGGAAACCAGATGCCGAGGCGCCGAAGCCCTTGCGACGTCTCCCATCCTTTGGCGCCCGTCCATACGAAATATTCTCCTGACCTATCACCCATAACAAATCGACGAGAGGCGGGATATATACCTTCCAGCTGTGATTTTACAGAGTGCCCAGAAATCTCTAAGATATCTTGTTTCGGCCCCGATTGCCGGCTCAAGAATACACAGTCGTCGCCTCGGATTATCTCCAAATTATAGCCGCTGTCTTTTTCCTCGTATTCTATTTTACGGCCAGCGCCCGTTTCCGCATCAAAACTCAGGCAACGGTAATAAATAAGACGATTCTTTACTTGTACGGTATAGCATCTGCCACCAACCACGGCAACATACGGCCCCACCCCATGAGCCGTCCAAACCGGCTTTTTCTTACCGTCTTTATAACAACACAGCACGTATTCTTCCTTCCCTTCACCCCACTCTTCTATGACCCAGACCGTAGAAGAGCTGACCCATATATTCGCCACGAGGCTTCCAGAGTCTTTGGAGTCAGTCCATTTCCATAAATAAGCGGTTCGCCCGAGATGTGCAACGAGTACATCACCCACCTCAAATCGCATCTCCTCGGATACATGACTGGCATCTAGGATTGTTTTTCCCATCTCACGGATTACAGGCTTCTTATCGGAAACTAGAGCCGTCCAATACGCCTGCTCGTCTTTCAGGAAGCCGCTCCAACGAGCAGATTTCATAGACTCCATCCAATATAAATCGTCCTTCCAGGTTATTCCGTGGAGACTTCTCTCCATCTGTAGAATAGGTCTAAAATTGGTCGGCAAGAATACGTGTAGAACGTTCTATGGCCTCTACTCCTACGCCTATACACATTATCTATAACAAATCCAATACGTTCGGATTGAGGCAAGATGCTGAGCTGCTCAAGAAGGCTCTTGCGCCGATGCCTGTCAAAGAAGTAGACCCTCTGGAGCCGGCATCTTTCTGCGGAATTGCGATACATTTGGAAGTTCCTGTGTATTCTGTCATGGCTTTGGCGACGGTGAATATTTTTGTCATTAATCCTGAATGGTGGGAAGATTCTTGGAATCCTTATTTACAAAAGGCGGAGCTTCTTATATTCAAATGCCAGGCGGATAGGGAGAGATTTCTTGCCGATAGACCTTCAGCCGCATCCGTATCATCCGTTGTCCTGCCTTGGACTTCTCCTGTGACGGTGGCTGCGTTTTCTACAAATCCTCCCCTTGGTTCCCTTGGGAACAAACAGAACAAAGAGGCCCCCAGCCCCAGCCCCAGTCCCTTCCTCTGGCTTCTCGGCGGCTCGAAGCATAAGCGGGAGGCGGCCGAGCATATCTTGCCCCTCTGGAAGGAAGATTGGCCGCATCTAGATGTTTATACGACGAGTCCTCTTGCCTTTCCTGCAGAAGCAATTCCAACAAACGTCACCCTCCACGTGAAAGACCTCACACCTGAGGAATGTAGGAAAATCCAAGCCGCCTCTCCCTGTCATCTCATTTTCAGCGCATCCGAGTCCCTGTCGCTGTGTAGCCTAGAAGGCCAAGCAGCGGGAGCGTTCTTAATAGGAAATAGTTTGCCCACATACACAGAAAGATTCGCAAATTCTTTATCCGTTTATCTGACGCCCTCCACGCTCGTCCCCAACAATGCCGGCCAAAAGGACACATTCACCTTTCTTACACAATCCGATTTACAGGCCGCAATTGACAAGTTTTCCGCGTCCAACCCCGCTGATGTGAAGAGACTCCAGCAAACTGATTTTATACGGCGATATGCCGAATTCCGTGATTGTGTAAAAGGAATTATGGAGAGATATCCGAATACTGCGCGTCGTGTTCGTTATTTGCCCGATGAGGAGTTGCCTAGTATTAGCGTGGTTACTTTGTTGTATAATCGGCGGAAGTTCGTGGACCTCGCCATTCATAATTTGCTGGCGACAGATTATCCTAAAAACAAGATTGAGTGGGTGGTGGTGGAGGATTCCGATATTACGGAGGAGCAGGCGGCGGATAAGGTTCTGAAGTTTGGTCGTGAATCTGCCCCTTTGTCGGTTTCCTATATCCCTGTTCCTTCCACGTTCAAGATTAAGAATAGTATTGGAATGAAGCGGAATACGGGGATTATGCGCGCGCAGCACGATATTGTTCTGTTCATGGACGACGACGACCATTATCCGCCTTCGTCATTCAGGAGACGTGTATCCACTCTTTTGACACATTCCTGGAAACCTTCGGCGGTTGTTTGTAGTACAATCGCCTGCTATGATTTGATACACGGAATCTCGTATGTGAATACGCCTCCTTGGAATCTCCCTTTGAAGCAGCGTGTTTCAGAGGCGACACTGTGTTTTCACAAGAGTTGGTGGGCTGCAAAGCAGTTTCCCGAAATCAATATGGGGGAGGGTGAAGGGTTTTTGGAGGGGCGTGAAACGGATGTGGTTGAACTTCAACCACAGCAGATTATTGTGGCAATGAGCCATTCGAAGAATTCCAGTAGTCGCAGGATAGGTTCAAAGATGGGAGATAAGCCGTATTGTTTCTGGGGATTTCCTAAGGAGTTTCTGAAGTGGCTTCATGGGCTTGTGGACGTGGATATAGAGCTGGATTAATGGGCGGTTTCAGGGTAAAGTCCTATCTTCTTCTTCTTCTTCTATTTGAGGAGTCATTTCCGCTTGAACGAGTTCCGTCAGTGGGAGAAACCCAGAAGTTTTTCTACAAACCTCATATGTATCTTCTTTCGTAATTGGTATATTTGCCAGCTCTATTATTAAACGAAAGAGGGGGTCTTTTGTAAGTCCTTCTATTATTTCTCTAAATTCTTGACTACAGGTCAGCATGGGCCATTGTGCTAATTCTTGAAGATTTTGTAAGCTATCCATAGATATTTTGGAGATTTCTTTTAGAGACTGTAGCCCACGAAATATCAAATGTTTTCCTTGAGGATTCAAAACTTTATTGCCTTCGTCTGTTATATTTAATATTTTCGTTTCCATATCTTCTACAAGGCCTATAGCCTTATCCACAGATTCTTCCATTCTTTTACGAATAAATTCTGGGGGTAAAATAGAAGCACACCACAATATAAATCCTAGAAGCATTGATTTCGTTCCTTTGAATCCAATTTTAACAATTTCTGTTCTCAATGTAGGATTTATGAGAATCCACGCATTGACGAAATACTTTGCTATCGTTCCAACTGCAACTCCTGAAGGACTGATAAGTCCTACAGAAGTCAGAAGAGCCTGTCTCCATTGTCCAGAAATGATTTCTTCCAATAACACTAAAATAGTGAGCGGTACATCCTTGTGACCTACTAGCGCACGACTTATACGAAAGGAATCTAGAAGCGCCAATAACAGATAAAGAACGGGCTGAAATGGAATGCCTGGGTAAGGTTGCCCAGCTGCTTTTAAAGCATATGCCTGTGGCCCGAGCGGAACATCAAAACTCGTCATTTTTTTAAAAGGCCCGCTGAGCTTGGACATATACTCGTCAATCTCTCCAGTTTTCTTTAGAAAGGCCCTCATCATCGCATCAAGTGATACATCGTCACCCTTCAAATTAGTAAGTGTATCTGTAATCGTTTTTACAATGGACTCGTCGCTCGTAAGTTGTAGGCCTCCCTTTTGTACGACATGTTCTGCTGAAGGAGAAGAACCCTTTAACACCTGGCGTATCCACGGCGCAGACTTGAATATACTTTCCACATTTGCCTGCTCTTTGAATCCAAGAATAGGCTGCCCATAATCATTGACTACTTTGGAAGACCAACCGTCTTTACCGTTTTCTTGTAAGAAGGAAGTGAGTAGCAGACAGCCATTCGCAAAAAATATATATAGATTTTCTTGTAATTCGTCGGGTGAGGTATCTCTTGCGAGTTTTTTTAATCT
>Ga0114979_10001501_pt1 | contig 15788 bp, 7 predicted proteins | sample S_140625_EF_Meta_FD_87315 | JGI IMG/M metagenome (GOLD analysis project Ga0114979, IMG submission 87315) | Freshwater microbial communities from Lake Simoncouche, Canada to study carbon cycling - S_140625_EF_MetaG | ecosystem: Environmental > Aquatic > Freshwater > Lake | place: Lake... | reverse complement strand
CATAAATGATTGTCCGCCAATAGGCTTCTCACCGTCAACCTCTATTTCCCTAAGTTGCTGGTAAATCTCATCCACCTTCTTGGCTGATGCGTTGCCGATGTTTACACGGACAGCGCCAGTCTTGTCCAGTCCTTTGGCCTCTTTAGGAGAAACCACCATCATGGAATCTTGCGATAGGGCATAGCCCAAGAAGTTAGCCATAGCAACTGGGTCGCCTGACTCTAGATACAGAGCAAAAGATGGGTTGGTGTCATCCAAGTAACTGCCGACTTGGGTGTCAACGTATCCCTTGATGCCAAACTTATCTAGCGCATCCTTGATGATCTTATTGCCGATCCTGTCGCTGATCTCTATACGCACCTCATTTGGCAATGCGTTCCACTTGGCTGTTAATGCCTTGTTGTTTGGATCAGGGGCTACCTCAAAGATAACTTTCTTACGCTTAGGAGTTACCTTCTCCTCTTCTAGGACTACTCGTTTTCTTCCTCGTTCGAGTAAGGCTTCTTTTTCATCAGCTTTGAGTGCGCCAAGTCTGACAGGTTGCGTGCCAGTCGCTTTAGATCCCTTGACGACTGCTGTTTTAGCCAGTTGTTGTGCCGTTCTTGATCCAAGTTTGGCTGCTGCGCTAAGGTTTCCTGCTCCATATCCTTCTCCCAAAAGAATTTTTTCTATGGCTCCAGCATAGTTCTGGCTTGTGACTCTGAGTTTTACACCCATAGCCTTGTACAGTTCCTGCTCTGGATACCAAATGACCGCCTGCAATGACGCAGGAGGCACACGCTTGCCGTACTTCTCTTCAACAATATCGACCATCTGACGGACAACATCACGCAGGTTTCTACGCTCTGAGCCATTAGATGGAGCATCTTTAGGTGCGTCCAGTGACTTGATCATTGTCTCGGAAGTGGCGACAAGTTTAGACTTCTCTCTTGTGCTATCGTTCTAGCTCGCACGATTAGCCTTGTAGTCTCTTTCGTGTGCGCTCTTGACCTTACGTGCTAATGCTTCTGCGGCTTTGTCATCTGCCTTGGCTAGATCAATCTCGTCTTGATTAAACTGATCAGCAAATACGCCGTTACTGCCGCTGGTGTCTAGTTCATTTCTAAACTTATCCAGTTGGGCATCATATAAATCTTGTTTAAACGCTTTTAAGTTTCCTGTCAGTCGCCCAATGGTTCGCATGAACCACATGTCCATCGTGACGGGATCAAAGTTACCGTTTAAATTGGAATAGAAACCAAAACCAATCTTTGGCCCAAACACAGAAGAACCTAGAACTTTCTCGTCCCCAAGTTCACCCGTTACGCTAAAGCCTGCGCTACGCATCTCTTCAACAGTAAATTCTGTCTCCAAGAACTGCCGCATTAAATCCGCCTTCATGTCGTCTAGCAGATAGTTAGCCAACTTGAAGTTACTAATCATTGCTGTTTGATCAGCGCCTTGACCAATCTCTGGGAACTTGCCCATCTGTCTAAACTGGTCGTAGACCTTCATTGCAAATGCAAGGTTGTCTTCTACGTTTAAACCCTGAGATGTAATCGCAGTGGCAATCCTGAAAGCCATCCGTGCGTTGATGTCAGTGTTGAGTTCTGAGTACTTGAGACCAGCCATCGCCAATGTCTTATTGATGATGGAGTCGTACCACTCAAGGTTAGCCCCGCCAGAACGGATAGCCGCCATAGCCTCGGTAGCCATGAGCCTTGCGATCATTTTTCTGTCTTCTGGCTTGTCCACATTTAACAGTGGTAGACCAGACTTCCTACGTTCATCTTGTAAGAACTGAACAACTTCCGGAAGCCCGCCAATCTTATTGGACTCAAACTGCTCTGTTCCAGCTTTACCTGTCTGGTGGATTAAAGATGTTGAGGCAAACTCTTCTGGTGTTAACCCCATCTCCTCAATCACATCATTAATTATTTTCTCGTACTTAGGCTGTATGTTGGGGTTTAAAAGCCCCTTAGTGGTGTTCCTGAGAGCAGCCTTTTCTTCTGCGGTTGCTTCTTTAGTACCTTTTAATTCACCACGCTCTACCTTGCCGAAGATGTCTTCGGCGGTCTGGAATCCAGCGCCTGTGATTGCATTTCTCAATGCTTCAAACAGTTGGTTTAAACGCTTCAGTATTGCAGCAACCATCCCGGCAGGGCTGCCGTTGGCATCAAAGTCTCCAAACGCATCTGCAATTGCTTCTTCTACTAGCAATTCGTTAAGCGCCGCATCAGACATAACGGCACGTGGGGGCTTGTCTGGATTGGCCTTATTCCATGCTGCTGGTTCTGTTTGGTTGATGTAAACATATCCGTCATAACGGGACATGACCTTGCCATCCACCTCGACGTTCTGGCCTTTGAGGTACTTCTGAATCCACTCACTCTTGGCCTTGTTCGTCAACGCCTGCCACTGGGAGTCAGTGAAGAATCCTAAGTCTCTCAGAGCATGTAGCGCCTCATGGCGCATAGTCTGTACGGGCTTGGTAGCATTAGGATCTGATGGGTCTGGGAAAGCAATTTGGATTAGGCTGTTTAAATACGAGCCTTCTGCGTTGTTCTTGATCGCATTGACTATATTTAAACCTACCTTGCCAAGGCCAAATCTCTGAAGCATCGGCACCAGCTTCTTCTTGATCTCTTCAGCCTGATCTACAAACTCTGGAGATAAAGTCTCTGGTGTTTTGGCTTTGGTAATTTTGAAGCCAGTAGGGCCTCTGCGTCTATCTTGCTCTTCCTTGGCCTTCTTGCTAAAGAGTCCCAGCTTTTTATCATCGATAGCGGCTTGGATCTCCTCATCAGTCATCTGCGTGAGGATGGCATCCTGAGCCTGTGCGTTGGCTTTGCCTATCTCGTCTTGGGAGAAGGTGCCAATGGCTTTACCGTCCTTGGTAACGGTCAGCTTCTTCTTGATAATTGGCTTTTTAACTTCGGATTTTCGTGTTTTGATTGGAGCAGACAACTCCTCAATCTTGTCTAAGTTATTTTGGATGCGACGACGCAGATTGGTAATGGTTTGCTCTGAACGAGTCTTTTGAATTTCAAAGTCGCGGGTCTTGCTTTCACCCTTTGCCACTCGTTGATCTAAGCCTTGCTGGATACGCCCAACGGTTGCGGAATCTCGCTCAATGCGTTTTAGTGCGTTGTCGGCCAGCGCCTTGCTCTCGCCAGTCAAAGTGTCAATACGCTCTTGGGCTTTGTCTGCTGCAATGGTTTCTAGGGATTGACCCCTGCCTTCACGCATGACATCGACTAAGTCTTCTTCGCCTTCGACCACTCGATCTTGTTTGATCTGGTAGCCAGCGGGCAGTGGTGTGCGCTCAGGCAGGGTTTCTTGCCCTACGGGAGAGATGTAGGACTGGCTATCGCCAATGATGTTTAAATCTTTACCGCTGGCATAGGTTTCAGCCTTAGCACGTGTAGCGGCTGTATGTACAAACTTGCCTGTAGATGGGTCAACAACCCTAAACACAGGCTTGGTGGTCAGGGTCAGGTCACCATTCTTAACAGCACTATCCAATAACGCACGGGCATCCCTGTCGTTCTCTAGCCCTGTAGCATCCTTGATGTCCTTGACAATCTCGTTAGGGTCTAGGGGTTTGTTGTCAAACTCGCCAAAGGTAACGCCAACCCATTTGAGAGCCTTGTCATATTGCTTTTGGTTAAAGCGAGTAGCGGCTGTGCCTTCGGGAAGTATCCTTGTTTCTTCGGATGGCTCAAACTTCTGCAACGCAGAATATGCGGCATGCAGTTGAGGCTGAGACATCTTGCCAACGTTGTCAGTTCCTGTAACGCTAGTAAGGAAATCCTTAAAGCCCTGCGTGCCTGTGGCAATGTTCTTCTCTTCCTCAGCCAAAGCCATGATGTCATCAGGCGTGTACTTGATCTCGTTTCCGGTAGTCTCATCTACGGGTTTATACCCATATTTACCAGCAAGTATTTTCTCAATGATGCCCTTCTCACCTTCTGGGTTTAAGCCCGGCATTGCATCCTGTACGTCTTCAATGGAGTACGCCTTGAGGGCTGGCAAGTTATTAGCCTTGCGGTAATCATCCACGTACTTAGCCGCTTCTGGCCCCATCTCCTCTTTAGTAATGGTGGCTGCGGGGTTTCTGTACTTGTCTTCTACCTTGGGAGCAGGTGCGGGCAGCGCAAGTATGTTTAAACCTAGATTTTTCTTGGTTGCTTCCTGAATGGCTTGGTAAGTCTTTGCAAACTCTTCGCGTTGCTTTTGGAATTCTTCTTGCTTCTTATTAGCCTCTTCCATTTGTTGGTTCAAGAAATCATTTTGCAGACTTCTGTATTGGAGAGGAGACACCGCTGTTCCTAGCAAGGCTCCTGTCAAGGCATCTGTAGTGGCTTGACCAGCAGCGCCTTGCATCAAGTCACGGTCAAAACCAGCCTGTTGTAAGGCAATATTAGTTCCAACCGTTCCTGTAACGGACTGTATGGCTTCTGGGATTGCTTCGCCTAGAGCAGAAGTTGCGGCACTTCCTATTCTTGTGGGGGCGGTGGCTGGTGCTTTTCCGGCTCGTCCCATGCGACCCAACACACTCTCAACGCCTAGAGCGGCTTCTGCGCCACCAGTAATACCTGATGCGGCTTGTCTAGCGGCATTCTCTCTGGAGTATTCAGCGGCCTTCTGCGCGGCGGCTTCGGCCTCTTCTTCCGTAGCACCACGCTTTAGCATGGCCTCTTTTACAGCCTGATAGTCTTGACCCTTTTGAGAGCCAACACCCATTGCTGAACCAACCGCTATTCCGGGTGATGCGCCAGCAGCTTTCTGGGCAATTTTCCCTACAACACCTGTTCCCAGTAAGCGTGCTACCCCAGCAGGCAGGGCAACTTCTGGTGCAAGTGCGTATGCAGCGGCCTGTGGGATGGTGCTGAAAAGACCACTAGTTAATCCCTGTAATGGAGATCTAACAAACGCCCTCCCCGCTGTAGAAGCCTCTTCAAGGGGTTTGCCTTCTGCTCGGTTAGCTAACTCCTCCTCAACCTGCAACTCTTTCAGCCGCGCAGGAGTCATCTGCTTGAGGGCAGTTTCTTGTTTCTCGGCAAGGTTTCTAGAGACGGCGTTGTTTGCGCCAAATAGATCAGTTAGGCTTTTAAGACCGCCAGCCAAAGACATAGCGGCAGTTTCATTTATATCTCTAAAGGTTGACGGGGCAGACGGAACTTTCTTTAACTCTTCCGTAGTCTGACCAGCAAAAGGGTTTTGCCTTACAACCTCTTTAATGATTTGGTCTTGGGTAGCCCCCTCCGGCCCTTCAATTTGGTACTTGTTACCATCAGGCGCACTGATTTCATAGGTTGGCATGTATTGCTACCAAGTTATTTAACTTTTTTGGCTTCACCCCAGCCAGCGCTAGAGGCTCCTCCACCTTGTTCTGATGATACGCCATCCGCCGATCTAACTTTAAACCTTTTGTAAGCGTTTGCTTTTTCAATCGCAAGTTCATCTTCCAATATTTTCTTCTTAGCCGGATCTTTTTCCAAAGCAGCCTGCATAATTTTCATTTTATTGTCTTTTAGATATGCTGCTTCTGCTTCTTTTGTTCGAGCAGCATCTACAGCTTCTTCACGACCCATGTATCCAGCGCTTGACTGACCGTAAATAACAAGAGCCTCTTGTAGGGTGGGGACTTTGCTTCCCTCTTTTATAGCAGCTTTTATCAAGGCATTAGCACCACGTATAGCCTCTGGATCTTTTTCCAATTGAGCAAGTTGGACTTTGGTAGCTTCCCTTGTTGCCGCAATTCTTTGTTGGTCTGTAAGATATTGCAAACCATGACCTTGACTTGTCGTTGCCACTTGAGCGGCTTGTCCAGCGGCAGTAAGTTTTGCCCTGTCCATATCTGCTTTGGCTTTTTTTGCATCTTCAACGGCTTTCTGAGCCAAGTCAACGTTACCCACCTTCTCTGCTCTGCGCTGTGTCTCAAGAGCATCACGCAATCTGTCTTGAGCATCTTTGAACTTAGTGTCTTCTTGTCGTCCAGCCTCAAATCCTTGCACGGCTGTATTGGCATATTCCGATCCAAGACCTCTGCCTTGAATGTTTGGACGGCCAAAGGCGGACATAGAAGCAATGAGATTGTTTAAAGCACGATCTTTCTTCTCTTGCTCATAATCTGTTTCTCTTTTGTTTAAACGCTGCTCTTGAGCTTCGCCAATAGGACGTACGCCCTGCTGCTCAAGAAGGGCTTGGCGTTTGGCTATGATTGCTTCTGGTGTTTCAATTGGAGCTTCCTGCTCCCTAAGACGCTTCATTAACTCTTCGTATGCTGGGTCTGTAGGAGCTGGTAATACTGGCACACCAGCGGAATTTTTAGGGACACCGCCACCGCCATCAAACGCAATAATGCCACCGCCTGCATAGGCTGCTTGGTGAAACATCTCCACGGGCAATTGAGCGATACCACGCATCAGACCACCTGATGCCGCAGCCTGCACTTCTGGCTGCTCTTCTGGCTGAGGCACATTCTCAGGTATGGTGGGCATAGCCATAGCCTGCTCACCCATTTGCTGACTAGCTTGTTGCTGGCGTTGAGCTTGTAAAGCCTTTAGACCCATAGTCTCTTCAAGGCGTTCTTTGACAGATTTTTCTGGGGCTTTATTACTAGCCATTTCTACCCGTTCACGGCGTTGCATTTCAGCGGCGGCTAACCATTCTGGCACTGCGGATGGATCTCTTCCGTTAGCAAAAGCCTTTACCTGCTCATTAGAAAGATCACGTAAATGATATTGAGTTTGAATTAAATTCATGCTGGCACCTTTGGAGCGGGGGTGGTGGTGTCTTTAGCAATAATGCCAAGCTCTTGGAGTTGTTTATACAGAGCCGTGGACATTGCTCCAGTTGACACAAGGTCTTGTAGAGCGCTAGTCTGTGCTGGTGTATAGGCTTGAGCCGCTGTGGGCAAGCCCTGCAGCAAGGACTGTTGGAACTGAACCTTCTTAAATGGATCAGCGCGCTCCTCCTCAAACTGCGTTTTGTCTGCGGCAATTCCTTGTCCTGTGATATCTCTTTGAGTTCCGCCCAATTTAGCCTGCTCTTCAATAGCCTCAAGTCCATACTTGTTAGTAAGATCTTGGGCTTTCAATCCAAATCCTTGTTCTGTATTGAATTGATCCATTGCTTTGTCATAGGCTGTTTTATAGCCTTCGGTCAATGTCTTGTTCTGGAGAGTTCCAAGATTACGTGTATTTTCGGTATCTGCAAGTGCTTGGCGACTACCTCCAAAAGCGCCTGCCTTGGTGTAACGGGATTCTTCGCCAATTCTGTTTATTTCTGCCTGCCTGCGTTGCTCTGCCAATACAGGGTCTAAAGCGGCAGACAGATACGGGTTCATGTATTTGTTTGCTTGGGTTGTGTCAAATGTGCCAGCGGTAAAGCCGCCCATTTTGTCTGTAGGCACGTTTAAATTTGCAGCATTGTTAAATGACTGAGTTTGCAGTTCAGATGCCCCGGCGGTTAATGGCCCCGTGTAGGCTTGATATGGAGTATCTGCCAGAGCCTTACCTTTGCCAAGCATGTCTGTTACATACGGGCCTGCCCAGTTAGACAAGTTAGATTCAGTACCAGCAACGCCAGCAGATGCTGCCGCGCCTGCGCCTGTGACTCCAGTAGAACCACCAGCAGCAAACGCTTTAATACCGCCTCCGGGGGTGAATTTCTCAGGGTTAATCTGCTTACCCTGCTTGTCTGTGCCTGTACGTGCCTTGCGTACCTTAGCCATCATGGCGTACAAGACATTAGCGCCCGCGTCTGAGTTGCCGTTTCCGAGATGGGAGACAACATCGGCGGGGATAACAAACTCTCCGTGGCTAAGTTTGGCTGGCTGGTCTGCACCTATCTGGGCGGGGATTTTATCTGCCATGCCATCAGTTTGACCGCGCAAATACTTGCCAGAGGCAAGAGCAGTTAAACCTCCAGTAGCCATAGGTTGAGCCATTTCTTGTGCCTGCTGATTCATAATGCCTTGTTTAGCAGCAACATCCGCTGGAGCGGCATACTGCAAATCTGTAAAGTAGCGTTGCCCAGAAGATCCGGGGACGCGGTTAGGATTGGTCTGTCTGGGGATTTGTTTCTGTAATGCAGTGTAATTAGGGATGCTACCCTGATAACCAACAGGCGTTTTAGCTGCCTTGTTTAAACCAGAAATTGATGCTAGGCCAGTCCCAAGGGCGGCCATCTTCCCAAAGTCGTAACTGCCGTCAGTTTTCTTAAAAAAATTCTTAACGGAATCATAAAAGCCAGCAGGGGCAGTGCCATAAAAAGACCCTACTTGACGAAATTGTTCTGGTGTTAATGCTTGCGTAGCCATGTAGGCGTTATCTGCCGCCAAAGCATCAAATGGGTTGTCATACATTTGGCTATTTGCAAGAGCCGCATTGTCCGCGCTGACGGCATCCGCTGCATCGCTATACATATCTCCACTACCATAACTTTCAAAGTCATTTGTAGAATAATCAGCCATATTAACTCCTTAGCATTCGGATTAGGTCTTCTATCGTTCCACCTTCAGCAAAATCAAACACAGGTTTTTCAGTGCTTCCGGGGGTTGGGGGCAATATTTCGTCGCCCATAATGTCATAGAAGTATTTTATGTCGGTTGTAGGTGTTTGAACAGGGGCTTGTGGTGCCTTGTTCTCTAGCAACGCAAGCAGTCCCAAAAGGTTATTTGAGGTTGCTGTTTGATTAGTTTGCCCAGCTTGAGCAGCCTTATCTGCCGCTATCTTGGCTGCTGATATTTTGTCTGCTGCTATTTTGTCTGCCGCCGCTTTATCTGCTAATGCCTTGTCTGCTAGCGCCTTGTCGTCCGCAGCCTTTTGCAAAATATCTTCCGCCGATGGAGCAGGTGTTTCTGGAGTCACCTTTGGAGGAGGTGGTGTAACTGGGGTGGTATCTGGCGGAGTTTTTGTGCCAGATAAATCTTTTAAGTCAACTACCTCGCCATCAGGCGCAGTCCATTGATTGGTTTTGGTATCGTAGGTGTAGTCCTTATTACCATCCAAATTAACTCCGGGAATATTGTCTGAAGGAGTCTTTGTTCCACCAGTCGTCCCTTCCGCAGTTTTATCGGTAGTTGTTTCGTCTGTTTTACCGCCTGTAGTGTCTATAGGAGCAGTAGGAGTGACTGGTTTTTCAAGTTCCGTGGGAGTGGCTGGAGTGACTGGTTTTTCAGGTTCTGCGGGAGTGGTTGGTTTTTCAGGTTCTGCGGGGGTAGTAGGTGTGACTGGTTCTGTAGGAGTAACGGGGGGAGTAGTAGGTTCCGCAGGGGTAGTTGGAACAGTAGGTTCCGTAGGCGTGGTAGGGGTAACTGGTTCTGTGGGGGTAGTAGGCTCTGTAGGAACAGTAGGAACAGTAGGAGTAGTTGGTTCTGTAGGTTCTGCTGGGGTAGTAGGCGTGACTGGCTCTGTAGGGGTGGTTGGAACAGTAGGTTCTGGAGTCGTCTCAGATATCGGCGAAACCTCTTCTGGAGGAGCTAGTGATGGCTCGCCATTTTCATCAATCACATAAGACCTACCAGTTACATCACCTTCTTTATGACCAGCACCCAAAGCATTTGAAATAGTTTGGAGAGGAATTTCAATAAACCCACCCTTCCCATCTGAAATATATTCTTGCAATGTCCCGTCTGGAGACATCATATAAATACCCTGAACAACTGCCCCCTTACTCAAAGATGTGAGCTTGTCAGGCGTAGTCTGATCGGCTGGTAAACCAGTTGGAGGTTGTGGAGAGTCTGTAGTTATTGCTTTGTCGCCAGTATCGGCTTCTACAACTTTGGTTCCCGTATCACCAGTTTTAGTTGGATTATCAAACGCCAACGCCAAGTTCAAAGCATTGATAGGATCTGTTCCAGCCTTAACTAAATCTGCATAGTCTTGCTTTGCAGCATCAGACAAGGCTTTATATTTTGTCAACTGATCAGGGTTTGTAATACCAGATGTTTCTTTAGCGGCTTGGTCTGCTTTGGTTTGCGCTTCAGCATTTGTTTTGTCTATTGCGGCCTGTCTATCTTGTGCGTCTTGAGCATCTTTGGCTACTTGTGCGTCGTGTTGTTCTTGGGCTAACTGTGCCGCCGCTTTTTCTCTAGCTGTTTGTGCTTCAGCATTGGCCTTATCTATTACGGCTTGACGTTCTTGTGCGGCCTTGGCATCTGCGGCAACTTGAGCATCGTGAGCTTCTTGTGCGGCTTTTGCTTCTGTTGCTTGCTTCGCGGCTAAAGTATCTGCTTGGTATTGATTCCACTTTGCGGGGTCTGTATAGCCAGCAGTAGTAGCGGCTTTCTGATCTGCCGCATTGTCAAATCCATCTTTAATTGCTTGCTTGTCTTTAGATAAATTCCAAGGAGTAGCAGATGTATATCCAGCAGCTTTAGCCGCTGCTTGATCCTGAGCATTATCAAACCCTGCTTTTACAGCTCTATAGTCTGCAATATTATCTACTCCCCTTGTCTGAGCATCTTTCCACGTAACAGGGGATGTAAAACCGCCAGCTTTAGCGGTGGTGTATTCCTCCCCGTCTTTGAAGCCTGCTAATTTGGCATAGTAATCAGGAGCGTCTACACCACCTGCTTTTCTTAAATCTGTTACGTTTTTAAACCCAGTAGATGTGACAATTTGCGTTGAAGTAAATGCAGTTGTGCCAGTTCCATTGTCAGCAATCAATTTATTGATCTGATCTTGTGTAAGCGTTACGCCCGCCGCTTTAGCCGCATCTTGCGCTTGCTGTGTGCGAGTGTTAATGAAGTTTGTGGCTTTTTGTGTAATGTCATCTTGTGTGCTTTGCAACAACTCATCTTTTGTGGAATTTGATAAATCCTCATATTTCGCAGTTTTTTCAGCAAGGGTTTGTACGGCTGTTCCAGCTTGTGTTTGTAATGTATTTGCTTTATCAACAAAAGTGTTTAGTTTTTCAATAGCCGCGTTGTAATCAGTAATTGGCTTTGCAATTTTTGCATTTTCACCATCATATGTACTTTTTAATAAAGCAATGCTATCTTTTATAGAATCAATTTTTGTTTTTCCATTAGCATCTGGAGTTGTCAAATCTTTAATACTTTTATTTGCAACAACCGCATTAGTATTTGCTTCTCCAAGAAACGCTTCAGTCAATGAAGCAGGTTGAAAAACTTGCAGTATTCCATTTGAATCGTAATAGGTAAACTTCTTTCCAGAATTAAAATTATTTATTACTGTTTGAACTGCGGGATTGCTATAACTTTGCGTTAGTTCCCCATTGGTGCTTATATCTTTATAAGCGGACTCCAAAGCAGTGGCATCTTGTACATATTTATTTGCTTGTGTTATTGGTTCTGATAGAGAAGAAACTCTTCCCCCAAACATAGATTGATTGTTGGTAATCCGAGAATTTATTTGCGTTGTTTGATCTGCGGTGGGCGCTGGAGGTAGAGCCTTTTGCAAAGTTTCAACTTGTTTAGCGGCGGCGGTAGCGGCGGCACTACTCTTTTGATAGTCCTTGTATGCACTTCCAATCTCATCTGCGGCTTTTGATAAGCCTGAGTTAATGTATGTACTAGCAACGGTAGATCCAATAGCCGTACCAATGTTTTGTCCGCTCAATATAGCTTTTGTAGCGGCGCTGACAGAGTTGTCTACCAGCTTCTTTGTAAAAGCATCGCTGACATTATATTGTTTTGATAAGTTTGTGGCTATGGTTGTAGCAACGCTAGACGTTACCGCAGACGCAAGTACCTTGCTTAAGTCCCCGCCTTGGATGGCTGTTTGCGCGGCGGCAGAAGAAGAACTGGCAACAATCTTTGAAAGAGTTGCGGCAGTTTGTACGTCAAGTGTTTTTGCATAGTCAGACGCATTAAACGAAGAACCAGCATACTCAGCGGCATAGTTACCAGCCATTGAGGAAACGGCGGCTAAAGCAATCTTATCCATGCTTCCGCCGTTTGCGGCGGATACAGCGGCATTGGCGATGATAGGCGCATAGGTGGCACTTGCAATCTCCAAACCTGCTGGCCCAAGAATATACGTTAACGCTATTGTCTCAATGACAGGAAGCGGGTTCCTTGCAATTTTATCAATCGTTGTGTTTAGCCCACTGATAACACTTTGACCAGCCCTTTCGAAAGTATTTATGGCGGCACCGCCAGAGTTATCCCATTCTTGTTGAAGATCACACATTTGGTGTTCCTTCAAAATTTACAGATCCAAAATACAATTGTTTTCCGTTTTTGTCTTTTCCAGCAGGTTCTATATCAACAGAAAATCCAACTTTTTTAATTACGTTGAGCATATTTATGTCTTCTGTTATTCCATAAACATTTTTAAAATTTGCTGTTTTCATGGCGGTAATAAATTTCTGCATATTTCTGCATAAATTTTTATAGGAATCAGCGTTTATTACAAACATTTGAGCAACTTTTGGTTGATCTATGCGGTATAAAAACAATGTGTTTCCACTACGCATGATTCGATATTTGTTTGACTCAACACATTTATGCAAAAAAAGATAGACTTTTTTCCAATCCTCGCCTAATTTTTTTGTTTCAGAAGAATTTTTTACAATTTCCTGAGTGGTCATTTGGTGCTTCATATTTACGCCGCAGGAAGAGATGAAACAAAAGACAGTGTAGCCACTACAGACTGGGTGGACGGCTTAGTCGGAGAACTGGAAGCGGTGTAATATTGGATGCTGACATCGGCGCTAGTGGTAGACCAGTAAATCTGCACATAATCATTTTCTTGCATAGACAAAAAATAGTTCCACCCATAAATGGCATGGAATGGATCTCCGGGATTCTTTCTGGCTGGCATACCTACTTTCCCTGTAGAACCAGTAATGTCGGCAGATGATCCGCCATCGTTGCCTTGTCTTAGCCAAATATAAACATCTTGTGGTGCATTATTTGAGTTTTCTAACTGGGCGCTAAATTGCAGGTTATAGATACCTGCATTTTCTACAGTGATTTTGGATGAGCTTATGGACACCCCATTTGCAAAATCCGTAGTATTAAGCGTCATCAGCGTGGCCGTATTAGCTGTCGTCGTTTGATCTTGATCGCTTGAAAAAGCCCCATACGGGAAGTTAATAAACTTACCCCCAGCAGTATCTAATAGCGTTCCAAATGCGTTGTCTAACTGATTAAAGTAAATACGCAGGACGTTTCTAAATTGCTGTTCATCCGTAGTAATGTAGTTTTGCCCAGCCAACGGCAACGCTGGCGCTCGAAACTTACTAAGGATGCGGGTAATGATTGTTGCCATTAGCGTCTACCATCTTGCCTAATATCAAGACGGGGAGATCCTAGTTGCCAAGTCACGCCTTCCGCCGTAGACCTTACTTCCATAGCCATTTGACGGCCACGAACCCGTGTATAGATCTGTCCAGTAAATGCCTCAATAGGAAGAACTGCCGTGCGGGTGATGGTAGCCGAGGCATCGCCACCCACAGATTGAGGATCGTTATATCCAGAGCCTGAGTTCTGCATGGGTTTTAAATACATCGTTACTTGTGGGCTAGTTGCCGTGGAACCTGAGAATTTAATGTCTGGTAACACACGCCATATAAACCCAAATCTATCACCGTCATCAATGTCAAATTCGGCAGATGTAATGTAAGCCTCAATAGGAAGAGTTGTTGTTGTAGTCTTATCGTCCACGCCAACTTCATGGTCTACAAGGTTGTAGCTATAAGTGGCTCCAATTGGATAGTCGCTTAGACCAGAATCTAACCATGCCGTTCTAGCCATAGAACCGTAGTACCAAACCCCCAATCCACCTTTTCCATCTGGCTCAAGGTAGTTATAGACAACATAAGAATCAACAGCAGAAGAGTCTAAAGAACAATAGAACCACCAAATTTCGTTAAAGCCTTCGTTTGTTCCACACATAACTTGGTCAAACTGGGATTTGTTAATGTTTTCAAATACAAACTGACGCAGATCACAAGATAAGGTTTGTGTGCGTCCATCGTATTTATAGAACTTATCTACGCCCATCCAGTAGGCTACGCCGTTAGCATAACCCACGGCATTTTCTCCGGCGATAGATAAGTTATCTCCAACTAATTGAGAACCCCAAACCACAGGAGCGCCAGCATACTGAAGGGCATACAAAGATGAATCAGTCCAAACCAATATCTCTTGACGGGCTTGCATGGCCGTAACAATCTTAGAGCCATGAGACAAGCGAAGATCACCAGCCGTATTGGTTGCCGCAGGAGTCCATTCCACCACAGATTCTTGATCAGACCAGCGAATCTGCATAGGGTCTTGAACAGTTGATCCATAAGCATTGCATCCAAATGCAAATACATATCTGCTTGTATCGGATACAAGGAGATAGTTCTGGATTATTGGGCAGGCAGATGCACCGGCTAGACTGGTAATGTTTATGCCACGACCAGACACAGAATGCACGCCTGACTGCGATCCGCTTGTATTTATATTTGCACCGCCATAGGTAGAAGTCAAATTACAAGTAGCCCCAGAAGAATTAGCCACATAGTAGACGGTTCCTACAGATAGCCCTGTAGGTAAAGCGCCCGTGGTGGTTAACTGGATTGCCGTTCCGTTAGGAAGACCGGTCAAGTTAGTAAAAGTAACTACGGCTGGAGTAGCAATAGTGACCGTAAGAGTGGAACTTGCTACCCCTAAGTTGGCATTCCAAAGATAAATAGCTCCCGCTCTTGGGCCGTAGATTAAATCTTGCCCAAAATTGTTTTGACTCCATAGACGCATAGCATCAGAAGTTGGTGAGCCAAAACCCCAAGTACCATAACCCCAAAGACCAGCGCCCCAGCCAGTTAACGGAATGGAATAAGCTGGGCCAGTATTAATTTGATATTGAGCAATTACAGTCCCACCATGCCCGGTGTCTGATGCATTGGCTGTGGCAGAAACAGTAATTGTGTATGTGTTTGCATCCACAACAGTGACTTTAAATTCTCCAGTCAATACAGCGGCGGTAATGTTTCCACCTAAAGTTGTAATCCCAGAGCCGCTAAAAGTTACATAGTCATTAGTTACACAGCCATGAGTCGTGGCCGCAACAGTGATAACGCTAGAACTAGTAGATGCTGTAAATGGGCTGGTTAATGTAACAGTAGCCCTAATCGGAGTTACATCGTTGTAAGCCCCGCCTTTTTCAATGTAGAACTTTAGATTAGTCCCTACGCCAATTAGATTTAAAGAAGCTAAAGTAACCCAGTTCCACAAAGAACGGCATACCCCTAGAAACGTATTATCTGAAATACGTTGCCACCCGCCGATTTTCTCAGGCGTTCCTTGGCGGAATCGGATCTTGTCGCAGTCATACCAGCCGTTCTCATTGGTATAGCGAGTATTTTCCTTGTTGACCCCCGGCCTTAGAGTTAGTTTTTTGAGTGGCATATTACTTTGTGTGGTATTCGGCTTCTGTCCATATGCCGGGTTTGTATTTGCCTTCTGGCTTATAGATAGTCAACTCTTGCTGACGCATCTCAGGCGCAAAAGAGATATGCATCCAACGTCCGTACTCATGGATCATTTGGTCAAATTTGATACCAGCCTTCAAAACAAGCTGACATAGGTCATAAGGAGTGTGAGCAGAAGAAGAGCAGTCAATAGCCCAACCATCCATGTGGCTGGATACTTTAGAACCGCCAACAGCAAGATTAACGTCGGGCAGGCGTAACCAAGAATTAACACGCATAGGGCCAGTGACATTACGCACCTCTTCCAAATGCCCAGCCGCCGTCTTCATGTTCGCCAGTTGACGTTCATTGGGCTGGTTGTTGATGTTCATGCGTATAGCAGTCTCGCTATACGTGCCTTCTTCTAGGGT
>Ga0114979_10001500_pt1 | contig 15789 bp, 22 predicted proteins | sample S_140625_EF_Meta_FD_87315 | JGI IMG/M metagenome (GOLD analysis project Ga0114979, IMG submission 87315) | Freshwater microbial communities from Lake Simoncouche, Canada to study carbon cycling - S_140625_EF_MetaG | ecosystem: Environmental > Aquatic > Freshwater > Lake | place: Lake... | reverse complement strand
GTAAAGAACCCGAACAAGAAGTCGGTTCGGGCTATGAAGAAGCAGCTCGATCTGCTTCACCCTGATAACATCGTCTGGATCGGGCGGAGCGTACAGGCCTCTTCCTCCTCACACTCCAGTGAGAGTCTTTCTCGATCGCACCACTGGGTTCGGGGGCACTGGTGGCCTTCTCAGGCTTATATCGACGAGAAGATCACCTCCTCCCAGAAGGCGGTGGACTACCTGAAGGATCGAGTTGAGGATTCCAGAACCCGGATCGCCTCAGGAGGGAAGGAGGAACTTCTCCGGGAAACGCCCCTCTTTCTTGAGCTTCAGAAGAGCCTCCTTCAGGCTCAGAAGTCTCTTCAGGAAGCCGAAGAGCTCTCCTCCTCGAAGCGTAGATGGGTTCGACCTTATGAGCGGAACAGGGGGCAGGAACCCTCACAAAGAGCGTATATGTTTGCGGAGAAGGCATGATCCTCATCGACTTCATGAACATGGCCCATCGATGCCGTTGGGCTCCCTCGTTCGGATTCGGAGACGACAATCTCGTCTACACGTTCTTGAGAACTTTCAGGAAGACCGTTGAGGACTTCCCCGGCGACGTTCATGTGGTCTTTGAGGGGCGGGCCAAGCGGCGCAGGGAGCTCTTTCCCGAGTACAAGGGAAACCGCCGGATGTCTACCGATGCCCCTCCGGAAGAGATTCAGGCTCAGCAAGACTTCTTCCGGGACACCCAAGAGATCGAGGAGATCCTGAAGTTTCTTCCCGTCACGCTCGTTAGACACCCGGACCATGAGTGCGACGACGTCATCGCGCATCTTGCGCGTTCCTCTGAGGAGGGAGCCACGGTCATCTCTACCGACACGGACTTTATCCAGCTCCTCTCCCCCGATGGAAGAGTGAAACTCTGGAACCCCGTAAAGAAGAGTTGGGTCCTCCCAACTCCGCACGACTACGTCTCCTGGAAGGCTCTCGTGGGTGATGGAACGGATAACATTCCGGGGGTGCGGAAGGGTCTCGGGGATAAGACCGCGCAGAAGATCCTCCTCTCCGATAAGGGAGTAGAGGGTTCGCTCTCTCACTCTGAATTGAACGACTATGCCCGAAATCTAGAGTTGATTCGCTTTGAGGAAGTGGACACCTCACGGCTTCTTGTACGCCGAGGTGAGCTTCGTGAGCGGGAACTCCTTCTCTACTTTCGTGACAAGGGATATAGGTCACTCGCCCAGGACAAGGCGTTTTATCGCTTCGTTGAGACGTTCTCTCCCGCACCTGGACTTTTCGGATAGGTATTCTGACTTCATAGGAAACCTATGAAGTTCTTCGCATCGGTAGACAACAAGTACCTCTCTTGTTCTAAGATCTCCGTCGTCTACCCTCCTGTGGAGGGGGATGAGGATGGTTTGCGGATAGAGGCCTCCCTTGACTCTGAAGGGATCAAGGTAAACGTCATCGACAGCACTGATGAGGTGATAGAGGCGGTACACGTTCTTCGTGGCGACCTCCCTCAAGGGTTCTCTAGCACGCCACCCGCCTCGCCAGAAGAGGCTCTTGAGGAGCTTCATCTATCGCTCACTGAGGCTCTTGAGGCGGGCGTGCCGCTCTCAGACCTCTTCACCTACATGCTCTCAAGGGCTTCCGAGATCGCCGTCTCGTCCGGTATGAGCTCTCAGAACTTTGTAAAGGACGCCCTCAATGTATACGAGGGGGCGATCGTTCTTCAGACCGAGAGATCAAAGAGGCAAATCGGCGAGGCTTGAGCAGGAGAGGGTTGAACAAGAAGGCGAAAAGCCCCTCTCCCGTGAAGCCTCGCCGACAGGTTAGACCTCTGCCCCAAAGATTCTTGCGAGCGAGATCCTTCCCCTCAAAAGGAGAGGGTTTGCCCGCAAGAGAAGATGATAGAGCCGACGGGCATCCTGGGCGTCTTTCATGGCTGTGTGCGCTCCCTCGCGAGACCAGAGAAGAAAGTCCCGGATAGAATCTAGGGAGAGCTTCTGAAGCCCGAGGGGTCGAAGGTGCTCGTGTGCAAGCGTGACCGTGTCTATCCTATGATAGGGGAGTCTTGGGTCCAAGCCGACTCTTCGCATAGAAGAGTCGAGCATCGAGGCATCAAAGCCAACGTTGTGACCCACGAGGATCGCGCCCTTCAGGAGCGTCTCTATCTCTGCCCCTACCTCTGCCATCCTAGGAGCCGCTTCCCAGCGTTCAGGGGCCGAGGCGTATCCATTTATGCGTAGGGCTTCGGGCTGGGCTCTGGCGAGTCTCTCAGGAAGGATTAGAGAGTGGAAGGCTCGGTCTTCTTTTCCTTCTTCTTCCACAATGATCGCTATCTCGATTACCTCGTGATCATTTGGGTTCAAGCCCGTCGTCTCGGTATCAAGGAAGGCGAGCTTCATGATGAGCCTCTAATGGACAACCTATACGTCATGGAAGTTGCTTCTTAACCCTGGAGTGCTCTGATGACCCGTTCCAACACCTCTGGCTTCTTCCCCGCTCCCTTCATCAACCGCGCAAACTCCGGAAAGGTTGCTTCTGGCCTGGGTTTTCGCAGCACGGGCGTGAATCCTGGCGTAAAGCCGAATATGTGCGTCGCGCCTCCTCCGGGCAAGACCCGTCTTCCGAAGGTCGCCCCGCGCTATTGATGAGGGGCTGAGCACTAGTTGCAAGGGGTATCTAACGTGAACCCCATGGAACTAGACACCCTCCTCTACGACTCCCCCTCATTCCCCTTTCACGGAATGAGGGGGTTTCCTCGTGCTGGATATGGGAACTATCAGAGAGACGGGGGGAGACTTCAAGCCTTCATAGAGGTGAGCTCTAATCCCGTCTTTGGGAATAGGACTCTAACTCTAACGGTGAAGCACGATAGCTGGCCCTCGCAGAAGGTTGTGAAGACCTCCTTCTCGGATAGAGAACTAGATCAGCTGGGGGCGGCGCAGTTTCTTCTCACGAAGGTGAAGGACCTCTGTTCTCTTATGTCACCTCACCTCTATGAGTTTGATCCAAGAAGAGGATCTCCGCTAGAGAAGATGGAAGAAGACTATCTCTTTGACCCTCCCGGCTTCAGCCTGAAATCCCTCTCCGCCATGCCTTGCACGATATGCAGGCTTCCCTTTCCAGAAGCCTGGGCGGGAGGGAACATAGGTCCGGTTCACTTCTCTTGTGGAAAAGAGTGGGGTGCTATATGATGTCACAGCGTGATAAGGTCCTATCCTGCTTCGAGACCATCATCGAGAAGGTCCTAGAATTCAAGGCTTCGGGGGACTTCGAGGGGGCCGTGGTGTTCCTCTTTCAGGAGGAGAAGGCTATCCTCGTCCCGCCCTCCTATCTGCCTTCGGACAAGGCGGAGCTCGTCGGGTTTGTGCGAGGTCTTTCGGATTACACCGAGGCTCGCTATGTGGTGTTCGCCTGTGAGGCTTGGGTCTCCCAGACGCCGGGAGCACCCCCTTCCGAACAGGAAGACCGCACCGAAGCTCTCATCATCACGGTTGACGGGCCTGATCTGAACCGGATGGTCACGGTGCCCCTCCTCCCGGACGGCGGATTTGGTGAGAGGTTTCAGACAAACGACTACGGGGGCTTGTTCTCCAATCTGTCTGGCAACGCCGGAATCAACTAGTCCCTTTATCGCAGGGCTTTTCCAGAAGTGGAGAAGTGATGCCTGCGAATGATCGAATCCTTTATGCGGGTGCTCCGCTTCCTGCCTCGGCAGATGCGTGGCAGTTGTATGAAGGGGCACCTGTGACCGTGGTTCGGGAGTTGAACGCGGCCCTGCGGGCAGCGGCTGCGGATAGCGGTCTCAAAGATGCCGTGAAGAAGGCAAAGAAGGCGGCTCGGGACTCTTGGGGTGACTTCAGTAGGTCACGGCTTGAGCAGTCTCCGGCGTGGAAGGAACTTCTTACAGCGCGGTACGCGGCGTGGCGCACGCATGTCCAACCTGTGCTGAACAAACACAGCGATTTCGGGACGACCGACTCTGAACCTTATCATGTCGGTTCGACGTGGCTGAGCCGCGCAATCTTGGACGCGCTCGGCGTCACGGATTCTTTCGACCGAACCTTCCTCCTCAATCGTGTCGCAGCGGAACGCGCTCCCAAGGAAGGCTCCCTGCGTATAGTGGCCCGCTATCTGCTAAAGAGAGCCTATGAGGCAGGGCACATCGAGCCTGTGGGTTGGGGCTTCGTTCCTGGAGAGGTGGAAGAGAACTCCTTCACGGGTGAGGGTTCAATCTTTCCCCCGCACCGTGATGGAAGAGGTGACGCCCTAGAGAACCTAGGAGAGATCCCCACGGACGGGCTTACTCCGATGCTTTCTCAGAACAGAGCTCCGAAAACCTCTTCCAAGAAGAACGCTGACGTTCGATTCACCACCCATGAGAATCCTTCCTACGAGGTAGACGTGGGAGGATTTCAGTTAGAGTTCTTTCCTGTTGAGGCCGGGGGTGCTCTTGTTAAGATGGGCGAAGGGGGAATCGGAGGGCAGCTTCAGCTCAGCAAGCCGCAGTTTGACCTCGTCGCTGCGGAACTCCGGAGAGCTCTTCAGTTTATCGAGGGGATGAACAGGTGAGCAACGGGAACTATGGCTTCTGGGCCTTTAATGGCACCAACGGACTGAAGGGCGCGGCCTCCACGATAGAGGTTCTTCCGGACGGCCGACGGGTGGTCGTGAAGAACGCCAGTAATCCTGCGGTTCTAGAGGACGAGTTTATCCTCTATTCTATACAGCATGTTCCTCAGGCTCGATCGGACTTCAACCGATTGTTCCCGAGTCTCCTGCCGGAAGAGCAAGAAAGACTGAACAACCTCATCGAACTGAATCCAAGACTGGCCCTGCCCGAGATTGACTCGCAGACCTACAACGATATGGTTCTTGCGAGAGCGATGGATCAGGGGATTCACGTTCGGATGCCAAAACCGAATGATAGAATTCCAGGAAGACCTCGTTGGTGGAGGCCTTTTCCGGCATGAAAGGTTTACTCCCCCTTGAGTCAAAGAAGTTTCTCGCCTACCTCATTTCCGAGGTGACCTGGAAGCTCGTTCTTCTGATTGCTCTCCTGGTCTTTCATCAGGAATTCAAGGACGTCGGGTATATGGCTTGGTGGTTCATGATCTCGATCGTGATCACCGCAGGCTTTGTGGAAATCGGCTACATTGGTGGTCAGGCTTGGCTTGATCGCTATGTGAAGGTGGCCCAGATCGCCAAGAACAAAGAGGAAAAAGATGGCTAGAATCCCTGTGTCTTCTCTTATGCGCCCTCGTCAGCGCATGGTCCGTATGCCCGTTGGCGGACACTTCGCTTCCCCTGCACCTCCCTTGCTAGAGGAGACTCCAGTAGAAGCTCCCCCTGTGGTAGAGGAGACTCTGATTCCGCCGGAGGATCCTAAAATGGGTTCGGTTGAAGAGTCTTCTCAGGAAGAGCCTCTTCCTGAAGCGGTCACTCCTGTGAATCCACTCGCAGGTCTCGGACCCACTTCTACGAGGGCGGCTCTTCTTCAGAAAGCTGCTGAGCTTGGTCTTCAGGTTCCTGATGGAGCAAAGAGGCCCGAGATATGGAAGATTCTCACCGCAGCTCAGGCATGAAGATAGAGAGGTTCTTTCCCACCGAAGGCTTTGGTTTTGTTGGTGACGGGACCTCTAGATTCCGGTTCGGAGTAGACGTCTTCCGTCGAGGGGCAGGAGAACCTCTTCCTCTTGTTGGTGAGAGAGTTTCCATCGTTCTTCGAGGCGATAAGATTTCCGGAGTGGTGAGGGAGGAAACTCCTCTACCTCAGAGAGGCAGGGTTCTCTCCTTTGACGCGGGAACCGGATATGGATTCGTTATTTCCGATGCGGGAGTCTTCTTTCTTCATCGGAGTGAGATGACCACGCCCTGGAACCCGCTTCCGGGTGATGAGATTCTCTTCTGGGCGGGTGAGAGAGATGGGAAGAGGAGAGCTCTCTATCCTACAAGAGCGGTATAGTCCTCGCAGGAGGTCACCTTGGCCGGAAAGAACCTGTTTGGCGGCGGAAATGCCCGGAGCGTCTATACTCCGATGTCAGAGGTGGAGCAAGAGCTCGTCTCTAGACTCGTTGCCGCAGGTGATCTTGAAGTTCATGTTGTTGGCTGGGGTGTCGTCTACAAGCCTAGAGTCACTTTCGGGGATCTGAGACTTACCCTCACGTTTCGGCTTAACTTTGACCGCCCAGAAGTTCCGATGCCTCTCTACTTCCTAGACCTAGAGCTCCGGACCGGAAGCGGGATTCTCCTCTTCAAGGAGAGACAGCCCACGACCTACGGGGGAAATCCGGTGAGCGTGGCCTCGGGCGTCTTCTTTGATCTCATCTGGGACATCGGGATAAAGTCTATCGACCCGAACCTTGTAAAGGCTCTCATGCCCGGAACCATCGGGCTCACCTCTCGCCTCCAGGACAAGGATACGAGAGAGTTCACCCAGACTGGAAATATGCGCCTGAACTCTTCGGCCCGTCAGGTTCTTTCAACCTTGCGCGGAGGAGAGGAGTCTCTGAAGAGGCTCACTCAGAAGAGACTAAAGACCAGAACCTGAGGGTTTGTTCTTTCTTCTCGAGAGCGTATAGGGCTCATGCCCGTAGAACTCGGATACGCCTGCCTGAACACCGCTCTCGGTAGGGACGGTTCGTTCAGAACGATGACGAAGGCCACCTTTGCGGCGAGGGGGCTTCCTTGGGCGTCCTGGCTCTCTCTAGAGAATGTCACCAACCTGTGCAAGATCCTTCGATGGAACGCTGACCACGGCGTCCGCCTCTATCGGATGTCCTCCAACATGTTCCCCTGGGATACTGAGTACAGGCTCCACGAGCTCCCCGACTGGTTCGAGATTCGAAACACCCTAGAACTCGCGGGGCAGATCGCCCGTGACACGGGGCAGAGACTCTCCTTCCATCCAGGGCAGTTCAACGTCCTTGCGAGTGAGAATCCTCATGTCGTTCAGAACTCAATCGGGGTTCTCTCCCGCCACGCCGAGATCATGGACGTGATGGGGCTTCCTCTCTCCCACGAGGCGAAGATCAACATACATGTAGGCTCAGCGCAGGGCGGGAAAGACCTCTCACTTCAGCGGTTCTGCCGCAGCTGGGAACTCCTCCCAGATAATCTGAAGCGGCGTCTCACCGTCGAGAACGACGACAAGCCGGGGATGTTCACAGTGAACGAGCTCTTCCACGGAGTTTGGGCGCACGTTGGTGTTCCCATCGTAATGGACTTCCATCACGCTCGCTTGAACCGCTCCAAGATCGGAGGACACGCCCTCTCGGAGGAATGCGAGTTCAAGCGCGCTCAGTCTACTTGGGGTTCGATCATCCCGACCACGCACTATTCCGAGTCAGCCGCGAGCTTCCTTCCTCCCGGAGGAAAGCCCCCTCCGCCTATGGCCCATTCGGACTATGTGAACGGCCCTATCCCGGACTTCGCCGGATACACGCATCACTGTGTGATTGAGGCCAAGATGAAGGAACAGGCTCTTCTACGGATTCGTGGAAATCTTCCTCCCTGAGGGGTTTGCTTCTCCTAGAGAAGCGCGTTCTATGGGTAAGGGCGCGACGCGAGCCTCGGAGCATCGAGGAAATCGGTCGCGGTAGATTCAGGAGGTGGTTCTTCTGGATCTGCGAAGAAGAAGAGAATCCTGCTTGAAACCACGCAAGCGGGTAGTATCGGAATCAGACCCCCTCTTTTCTTCTCGCCATAGCTCAGTTGGACAGAGCAGTTGCCTTCTAAGCAACGGGTCGTAGGTTCGAATCCTACTGGCGAGGCCACCTAGAAGCCCCCTTCCGAATACCGGAAGGGGGCTTCCTTGCTTCTCGAGCACGCTATCTACGCTATCCCCATGAACCTTCAGTCAGCGGAGTGCGGGGTCATGAGCGATCGTTCCAACGATAGCGTCTTTGCGGTAGTGGATGAGGTCCGCCGAAAGACAGAGTTTCTACAGAGCCGTGTAGACGAGGTCCGTGACCAAGTTATTGCTGTTGAAGATAGAGTGGGTCGTTTGGAGGATCAGATGCGTTCGGCGAACACCCATCTGACCTCGCTCGTCTCAGAAGCCAAGACTACAAACGCCATCCTGCGTGAAGACATTGAGAATAGAAAGAAGATAGAGAAGCAGCGGTTTGACCTAGAGAAAGAAGACCGGGAATGGCGCCGAAAGGTCGAGGAACGACGCCTAGACGAGAAGGCTGAATCCGCTGACCTGAAAAGAACCTTTGTGAAAGAAGCCTGGGAAATCTTTAAGCAGCCGTTCGGCATGCTCGTTACGGGCGTTCTTGCCTGGATAGTCTGGCGATACTTTCAAATGCCTTGATTTTAGGTATACTTCCCCTAGGAGGTCTTCATGGAACCTCTTACGGAGTGGATCGAAGATAGAAACCTCTCGGGCTGTTCCAGAAGGGAGCTCCTTCTCTATCTTCTTATGTTCTATGCGAGAGATCCAGCCTCAGTGCCCTCGTGGGGGCTGATGATCATTGCAGAAGAGTATTGGTGGTCCCACGGGGAGTTGAACCCCGCTTCCGGGGATGAAAACCCCGTGTCCTAACCGATAGACGATGGGACCTATGAATAGGGGCGGGTTTTAGACAGACCCCGCAAACTGCTCCCGCCTCTCTATCCCCCTGTCATAGGGGGATGGGGTTAGGGAAGGATGAAAGAGGGTGGCTTTTGTAACCCCTCAGAGCCACGAACTGCGTCGGGCTACGGCCCGAGGAACCCTTGAGCACCTTCGCGAGAGCGGGGTGTGTTCCGTCTACGATTCCCACGTCTGGGAAAGATGGTTGGGGTGGAAGGATTCGAACCTCCGATGGCAGGGTCAGAACCTGCTGCCTTACCGCTTGGCGACACCCCAATAGAGCACGTCCTCTCCGTGCGGCCACACCACTGGCTATGATCACTTGCCCCGCAGGTGTCGCGGTTCACTCTCGCCCAATGACTACGCCACGGGGCGAGAGTGAAATGGCGGAGACGGAGAGATTCGAACTCTCGGTTCCCTTACGAGAACACAGCATTTCCAGTGCTGCACCTTCGACCACTCGGTCACGTCTCCAAAGAACACGGGCACTATACCCGCCTTGTTAGATGATATGGAGGAGGAAGTGGGATTCGAACCCACGGTCCCTTTCAGGACTTTCGCTTTCAAGGCGAACGCGATCGGCCACTCTGCCATTCCTCCGAGGTGGTGCGCGAGGAGGGAATTGAACCCTCATACCTTACGGTGCCAGAGCCTAAATCTGGTGCGTCTGCCAGTTCCGCCACCCGCGCCTACTTCTTTCTATACCCTGTTGGAGGGAGGTGGAACCCTCCTCTTTCTACTCTCAAGATCGCTAGAGCGATTCCTGCAAAGATCATGAGAAGCCCGAGGGCTATCCCAAAGGAACGGAGCTTCGGGTTGATAGGGATGCGGAAGTCTTCCATGAGGGAAGTTTACCTCAGTTCCTTGCCCGTTTTATAGATTCCGTAAGGAGCGTCCCGTCCTCGTTCTCTGTCAGAGTGAAGACGCCCCATTCCTTTGCGAGTTTCATCCAGACCTGAGGAGAGGCGATCGTGGCCTTCCCAACATGACGCTGGAACCAGAGGTGTCGGGCCATCCCGCCAATCCAGGAGTCAGGACGGGGAAGAAAGAACTTTCCCTCCCCGTCCCGGATGAACTCAGTTCGCCTGGAGGGCATTCTTCAGGTCAAGGGCGATCACTTCCGCATCCGCGAGAGACATCTGCTCCCCGCGAGGCGACCCCGCGATCCCGGGATGCCCGCCCGCCAATGCCCCCCAGCGAGCCTGAACAAGGTCTCGACAGGAAACTCCCTCACGGGGGAGGGGAAGAGAGATCGTCACCGAGGAGAACTCCTCCGAGAAGGCGACGATCCCCTCGGCGGGCGTGCCTTCGGGGCTTGTGTAGAGGTGGTTCACAAACTCACCCTTCTCCGCCTTGCGGAAGATGATCCCGTCCTCCATCTTCAGGAAGGACTTCCGGTTCAGGGCGTCCTCCTGGAGTCGGAAGTTCTTCCCTGCCTCGATCATCTCGGGATGACAGCCGAGGATCTTTCGAAGAGCACTGTAGCAGGTGATCTCGAACATCCCCGTGACATCTGTCAGCTCGTTGAACGGAAGGCGGGGGAGGGTCTTGGCGAAGGCCCACCAGGCATAGAGGCGTTCCTTGTTCATGGAGTTCGCCGGAGCCTCGTGGAGGCGGTGTGCTCCGTTCACATCCACAAAACCAGCGAGCTCCCAGAACCCGCCGAAGTCTTCCGCGAAGAGTTCCTCAGTCCCCGGAAGAGCTCGGAGAACCCCACCCACCGTGTCCAGGTCCACGTGGGACACCAGAACTCGCATGGTTTCACCCAGCTGGGGGATGTTCTCGTCCAGGCAGGGAGCGGGCATCCCACCCGGAACCACGTGATCGCCCGCCCACGGAGAACCTGCGGGCTGGTGGTGTGCCGCCGTGTAGATAGAACCCGTCACCACGACCGAGCCGTATTCGGCTTCGACGGTCAGGTGAGGGTTGATGGACTTTCCCTTCTCGGGATCGGTGGTGTGGTAGATGCGCATTCTGAGGGCTCCTACAAGGGGTAACGCTGGCGGGTTTCTATTCCGGTCACCTAGAGAACGCTTTTCTTAGAAAAAGCAAACCCCCAAGCCTCGCAATAGGAGGACTATCTTTCATGAAGGGCTCAAAAGCCTGGAGTGAGAGTATGGCGAATACTGATCGTAGCCCACAGAATGGCCTACAAGGTTCTTCCTATATCTACAAGATCGGGACTTCCGCCAACACGCGAGCGGTTGTTTCCCAGAAGGTTCGCATTCTTGCCCCTTCATATGGTGCGCAGACTGCGGAGCTCTTTCAGATCGGAGTGATGGCCAACTTCGCCCCGACTGAGTCAAAGACGGTTGAGCCTGTAAAGTCGATCGGCTTTGGAGACCAGATCGCCGAGCTCGTCCCGAACGCTACAGACCCGATGACCGCGAACTTTGAGCGCACGCTCCTCTATCTGTCGAACCTGTGGCAGTCTACGGGCTATGCGGCGGGTGTTGACGGTCCGGTGCGCTCACTTCGCCATCACCGCTGGCCTTTTGACGTAGAGCAGCAGGTCGTCTTCTCAAGAATCGCGGACCAGGATCTGAACCCTTCGTCTCCTGGATCCTTTACGGGCTCGAGTTTCACGGGTGGCGTGGGCAATGTTTCTTATCCTGCGGCAACGGGCGGCGGCGGGAACCCGACGGGTGGTGGTGCTCACACGGTGCTCATCACCATGTATGAGACCTGCTGGTTCACCTCCTGGTCGACGACTTTCTCTCGTGACGCGGGCATGATGTCAGAGACGGGTGATATCATCATCACTGACGTCCACGACTTCTCCTCCGTCTACGGCGAGTTCCTCGCAACGGGCAACGATCCGACCTTGGGTCAGACTGGTTCTATCCGGTTCGGCACGTCCCTCTCGGGTGGCGGGTTCGGAGTCTAGTCTTTCTAGGGGGAGGGAACCCGTCCTCTTCTTCGCGGGAGAGGACGGGTTCTTCTTTTTGGAGGGTTCGGGAAGATGTACGATATTCTTGAATGTGACTACCGACCCACTGGGCTGGGGGAAGCTCTCTATGTCCGGATTCACCGAAAGGACATGCTTCCGATGGGATTCACGGAGCTCTGGAAGGTTCTGAATTCTCACTACAGAGGGAAGTGGGCGATTCAGTCTTTCCCTCTACAGGGTGATCTCATTGATCAGGCCAACAAGTACCACTTCTTTGTCTATGAACACGCCCCCGAGGGGATCAACCTCGCGCACGACGCACCTAGAGGTTCTCGTTGGGTGGTGCGTCAGTTAGAGGGGTAGAAGTTACTGGAGAAAGGGTATTCTCGTCTAGGAGAAAACCCTCATGGACGATATCGAACTTCGCTTCAATCTTCTTGATCGCGCTCGAGAGATGCTCACAAAGAACTGGGAACAGAAGGTCCGCGTAGAGGAGGCGGTGGCTCGATTCGAGAACCGTGCTCCGAAGAACATCAACCCCCCGACTCTCTTCAAGATCATGGCTACAGCGGACAAGCTCTACAAGTTTGTCCACAAGGTCGAAGAGCCCGTGGAGGAGGTCGAGGGCGATTCTCCCGAGCTTCCCGAGGCCGAGCCCGAAGAGTCTGAGCCCGAAGCCTCGGAGTAACGCCTATGCAGAAGTCTATCGAGGAGAAGTACCGCAAACTCGATGATATCGAGCACGTTCTTCTTCGGCCTGGAATGTACGTCGGCTCTACCAAGCCGCGCGAAGATGACGTCTTCTTTCTCACTTCTGACGAGGAAGGCGGGAAGAAGATGTCTTCCCGGAAGGTGACCTACAATCCGGCGTTCTTGAAGATCTTTGACGAGATCATCTCAAACTCGGTAGACGAGCACCGTCGCAATACGAAACTGAACGAGATCGAGGTCACCCTGAAGGGCGACACTATCTCCGTTTGGGACAACGGAGGCATCCCCGTTGTAAAGCATGCTCTCCACGGAGAGTGGATCCCCGAGCTCATCTTCTCGAACCTGAAGGCGGGCTCTAACTTTGACGATGAGGAAGACCGTCTCGTAGCGGGCACCAACGGCGTGGGTTCTACGCTCACGAATATCTTCTCAAAGGAGTTCACCGTCCAGACGAGTGACGGCAAGAACCTCTTCGAGCAGAAGTTTCGCGACAACATGCGAGTTCGTGAGGAAGCTCTTGTAAAGAAGACCTCTCGTAGCGGCTGGACTCGCATCACGTTCGCCCCGGATCTCTCCCGGTTCGGCCTGACGGGGATCGACGAGGCGCACGCTGAGATGATGCGCAAACGTTGCCTTGAGCTCGCGGCCTGTAACAAGGGTTTGAAGATTCGGTTCGTCCTCGAGGGCGTGGAGGAGACCTTCTCCTTTCCCTCCTTCAAGGACTACTGCAAGATGTTCTCCCGGAGCGAGGAAGGTCTTCTCTTTGAGGAGACCGCCCGCTGGAAGGTAGGAGTTCTTCCCTCGGAGGGAGCTTTCTCACAGGTCTCCTATGTGAACTCCGTCGAGACCCGCGATGGCGGAACTCATGTAGAGTATGTGACCTATCAGATTGTGAACTGGCTCCGTGAGAGAGTGAAGAAGAAGCACAAGCTCGACCTGAAGCCGCAGGAGATCCGGAACCACCTCTTCTTGCTCGTGCAGGCCGACGTCGTAAACCCCGCTTTCTCCTCACAGACGAAAGAGAAGCTCATCACAGAGTCGCGTGACTTCGGCTCCAGGTGGGAGCCCAACGAGAAGTTCCTGAAGCTCATCTTCGAGTCTGAAGTCATCCAGAGAATTCTGGACTGGGCGCAGCAGAAGGCACTTGCGGATGAGAGGAAGCAGCTCCGCGAGCTAAACAAGCTCGTAGGCAAGGAGAAGATCCTGAAGCTCATCGACGCCAAGGCCTCCTCAGGTCGCGTCAGGTGTTCTCTTGCTCTTTTCGAGGGTGATTCGGCTACCTCGGCTTTCCGCAAGTACCGGGATCCTCAGTTCCAGGGAGCCTTTCCTCTACGGGGCAAGGTTCTCAACGTGGCCGAGCTGACGCCTGTCGAGACCGTGAAGAACCACGAGATAAAGAGTCTTCTCATCGCTATCGGTCTGAAGATGGGCGAGGAACCGAAGGATCTCCGCTATGGGAAGATCCTTATCTATGCCGACGCCGATCCGGACGGAGACTCGATCACGGGACTTCTCGTGAACTTCTTTGGGCGTTACTGGCCGGAGCTCTTCCAGGAAGGAAGAATCCTCCGGGTGATGACCCCGCTCGTCGTAGCCAAGAAGGGCGAGGAGTCTCTCCCCTTCTACACGAATGAGGAATTCAGAGCCTGGGAGGAGAAGCTCTCTCCTCGCGAACTGAAGCGGTGGGACATCGCCTACAAGAAGGGACTGGCTGCTCTGGAGGATGCTGAGTACAAGGAGATCATCCAGAATCCGAAGATGTTTGCTATCTCTCCGGGCGAGGATCTTCGGGGCGTCCTTGACTGCTGGTTCTCCGGGGACGCAAAGCCTCGTAAGGCCAAGATCTTGGAAGTTCTCGATCGACTCGAGAGTCCTTCATCTTCCGAGTAAGAAGGGGAGGGTCTTCGAACCTTCTTTCTTGAAGTCCCCCTCCCAAACCTCGTAGAAGTTCAACCCCTGGGACAAGAACCAATTCCGACGTTCTTCGTCCCTTCTTTTGGTTTCAAGGATGACTGCGTCTCTTGGGTTTGCAGATGAGGAGAGAAGCTCATAAGGCTTCCCCCTTCCGTGCCAATAGTCGCCGTTGTAGTTCACATAGGCGTCTATTTCTGGGACGTAGAAGTCGATAGCCCAGCTTTCCACTTTTTCCTGCCTTCGCGTCTCTGGGAACGCGGCTTTCAGGATGAGATAGAGTTCGTTCTCCCCGCTTGACTTCCCATAGGTTCCGTTTTTCTTCATTGTTTCATGTCGAATTGCCTGCGCCTCTTTCGACTCTATCTTCGTTCTGAGCTCCCTCACACCCCAAGCGGAATGATGACCGTACTTTCGTACCATTGCATCCCGAGCCTTCTGTATGAACTCCGGGTTCTTTCTCAAGAGCCTAAACTGGGCGCGTCTTTCAGGCGTTTTTGACGCGTGGTCTACCCCGTAGATGACGTTCGAGGTTTCTTTAGTCTTTCGTTTGAATTCGGAATCTTGAAAGACGTACTCGACCCCATAACGCTCGAGACATGTTGCTTTCATCTTCCTCTTCACTTCTTCTGATTGTCCTGGGTTTCTCACACCAAAGTTCTTCTCAAGAGTTTCAGCTGCTTTCCGCTTTACCTCTTCGACCTTCATTTGATGGTCCACCCCAAACTTTTCAAGACAGGCCCGCTTTCTCTGATCCTGAAATCCAGGCGCAGAAAACACATTATCGACCCCGAAGTTTTCTTGAAAGGTCAATCTTCTGGCCTCGTTGATGCAGGCTTCTGTTGCACATGTTTTCCCAGAAGAAAAGTGCAGAACCCCGCATACAACGCAAACCCTTCCTTCTTCGTGCAAGCACTTCTTACAAAGGGGGCTTCTTCTATTCCTCGAAGGGTAAACCTACGGTGGCGGCTACCACACTTTTCGCATGTGGAAAGGCACCATGACTTCTCAGTCTTCGGGGGCTTACATTGAGGGCATATCTTTTCTGCTTCCAAAATTCCAGAATAGAAGGTAAACCTGAAGTCTCTACCGCAAGCGGTGCACTCTTCTTGTCTCCAGGCTCTCATTAAGACCTCTGATTTATACTTTCAACTAGGGATAGCCCTATAACCGGGAGGTCAGAAAATGACGACCCCTTCACGAACCGCGGAAGACTTCTTCGATGCCGAGTATCGCAACTACGCGATCTACACCCTATCCAGTAGAGCTATTCCCTCTCTCGTAGACGGCTTCAAGCCCGCACAGAGAAAGATCGCCTATGCGGCCAACAAGCTCTGGCGAACCGGAAGCGAGAAGCCCATGAAGGTCTTCCAGCTGGGCGGTCAGGCGGCGGCTATGTCTTTCTTCCATCACGGTTCTCTAGATGGAACCATCATCGGGATGGCCCAGGATTTCAAGAACTCTCTCCCCATCTTCCAGGGAATCGGGCAGTTCGGAAGCCTGCGGTCGCCCGAGGCTGGTGCACCTCGATACATTGGTGTGAAGTTCAACGAGAACTTCCGGCTCCTCTACAAGGACTTCGAGCTCGTCACATCGAAGTACGAGGAGGGCGAGGAGATTGAGCCCCACTTCTTCCTGCCGATCATCCCGACAGTCCTGCTCAACGGAGGCTCCGGTATCGCGGTCGGGTTTGCGACAAACATCCTCAACCGTCACCCTCTGG
>Ga0114979_10001499_pt1 | contig 15795 bp, 26 predicted proteins | sample S_140625_EF_Meta_FD_87315 | JGI IMG/M metagenome (GOLD analysis project Ga0114979, IMG submission 87315) | Freshwater microbial communities from Lake Simoncouche, Canada to study carbon cycling - S_140625_EF_MetaG | ecosystem: Environmental > Aquatic > Freshwater > Lake | place: Lake... | reverse complement strand
CGAGACCATCAGGGATCTGATCCCAGAGACGGTTGATCGTGCCACGATCCTTCATGTAGGACCAGTTCCCGTACCGAGGACTGAACGGCGATCCCCAGAATCGGAGACCCTCGATGGTCTTCTCCTCGTTGATGAGGAGGTGGATCTTCCGGTGCTCGACCAGGTCACGGGTGATGAGACCCTTGTCAAGGCTAGTGTCGTGGTTCCCGGGCACGAAGACCTTCACCGGGATCGGCAGCGTGGCGAACCAGTCGATGAATGCCCTGAGCTCGGACTCGTTCCGGTAGGGATCGAGGTAGTTCGAGGCGTCACCGGAGTGCACAACGATGTCAACCCCGCTGGGGATCTGAAGTTGACCGTGGAGCCCGTGCGTGTCGGAAATATGCCAGAGTTTCATATTCTCTCCTTACGCTACCAGTATACCACGGTCATGCACGGGTTGCATGCTTTCAGTTACGGATGACGCAGTCGCCTGAAACCCGGACAAGGCGATCAGTCTTCGCGTCCACGAAGTACCAACCGTCCGACTGCTCCTCGGTCAGGATCTTACCGGTGGCATCGCCGTCATAGATGACCTGACCACCGCTGTAGCAAGTGATATGGCCCGGATCACCGAGCGCCCTGCCGCGAGCGATCTGAGCGTCGGCGCAAGAGAGGAGGGAGAGAATGATGAGAGGTAGCATCAGAAGTCGAACCTCCCGATGTTGTAGTTGTGACCGCCACCCTTCGACTTCTCGGTGAAGGTGAAGTGGTAGGTGACCCCGTCATCCTCGATGCGGAAGACCGTGACCCCCTTGTAGGGATCGACCTGGAAGAGGTGCTCCTGACGGATCTCGAAGTGGAGGGTCTCAGTATCAGTGTCGTCCTCCTCATCAACGATGTTTACTGCACGGGAGAGGGAGAAATCGGGAGATCGCTTCGACCTCGCCTTTCCAGAGTGATCCTCCTGGACGCGGACCCCGATCTCATTGTCCCAGCGGTCCGAGTTCACCATGACGATGGGAGAGTGGGTGAAGGTATCACCGGACTCGACGCTCCACTTCTTGCCGCGAAGATCAGGTGTGGAGACCGTGAGAGTCCGGAGCTCTTCGAGTTACCGAGGGGCTTCACGTTGAGGATCTCGACAGCCTCCTCGAACTCGCCACCGTAGCGGTTGAGCTCGTCGACAAGGGTCTGGAGCATGTCGAAGTTGAACTCATCGCAGAGAACAGCGAGGTTGATGATCTTGTCGAGGTAGGTGTGACAGTCCTTCAGCACGTCCTCGCAGTACTCGCGGATGAACTCAGTGCCGAGACCCTCGAAAGCGATCGAGTAGCGGAGCCGGCTCGGTCGGTTGTGGAAGAAGCTCTGCACCGCGTACTTGTTGTTGCAGGTGATGACCATCACCTTGTTTCGGGCGGTGAAGACACCGTCGAAGAGCGTCAGGATTGACTCCTGGGCATCGCTGTCGTAGAGCTTCTCGAACTCATCGAAGATGATCACCGCCTCCTGCTCGATGCCCTGCATCGTCCGCATGAAGCGCTCGTCCGAGAAGGGCGTGTTGACGATGATGACGGGGAGCTCCGAGGTCTTCGCGATGTGCTTCGCGAGGAGTGTCTTACCGGAACCCTTCGTCCCGCTGAGGCAGACGCCGATCTGGGCACCGGGAGTCCGTCGCTTGAATGTGCTGAGGATACGCTCGGCATGCCGCTCGGTCTTCCCGTAGAGCTTGGGGGGTAGCGTGAAGGTTGCCGTCTCCTCGAGGAAGTACTCACCCGTCAGTGGATGCTTGCAAACCGTGTAGTTGCCTGACGGGAGACGATCACGTACGTCCATCCGGCCGTCGGGAGTGAGGGACCAGGTGTCGCCATTCTTGAGGAACTTCATTTTCTTCTCTTTTTCTAGTTGTTTGATTGACTTGATTATATTAAACGAAGGATCAGGAGTTTTCAATCAGGATCTGCATCGCTCGCGCGATCCGGGTCGGATCGGAGTCGATGGGAGCGACGCAGCGGATCCGTCCACCACCCGCGTTCGACCAGCGGTAATCATGCTTCACTTCGATCCCCGGAGGAACGAGACCCGTGATCGTCTGGGCGATGCTCGGGAGCTGCGCGCGGAGGGCGCTCTGCTGCTGGGTGAGCGGAACACCGCGTGGGGTCTCGATATGGAGCTCGGCGCAGATCGACTGCGAACCCATCTCAACAAGGAACTCGTAGTGGACGACGCCCGCAGCTCGCGGATACCTGTCGACATAGACCTCACGATACCGGGCAACCTCAGAGGGAGTCGGAAACGTTACACCAGCTCCGAGAAGGTTGAAAGTAGCCACCGCTGCGTGAAGCTGGGGATGCCTAATTCCAGTTGGGTTGGAAACCTTGGAGAGAGCTGTCGTCGAGGTCTCGGAGCCCTTGTACGGGCTCTGCGGGATGACCGTGTAGCCGTTCCCACCGTTCGCCGTCCGCGGAAACCACGTGTACCCGATCGAGAGTCCGCGGCGACGGGCGTAGTTGACGATCCGGGAGAGGTCGGGGACCTCCTCATCGAGGGCAAGGTGAAGCTTCACGTCACCCGAGCGGAGCTTGAGAGCGGTCGTCGCCTCGAGCTGGTCGAAGAGCTCATTGTCGTCCGGGCAGAGCCGGTCGATCGCGAGGGTGATCCGGTTTCCGATCGCGCCGTCGAGATCATCGAATCGAAACTCAGCTAGAGCAGAAGCGTAGTCCATCGCCTGGGCGAAGATCTCACGGCGGCTCTCGCCGTTCCGGGCAAGCTTCGCCTCGACAACCGTCAGGTCGCCAGTCCGCTCGAGGAGAAGGACATCGATGCGGAGTCGTCCACCGTTGAGGTGGATCTGTGAACCTACGACCTCGACGTCACCGCGATCTCCTCCTGTGATCATCTGAGGATTCCTGATGATCATCTGCTCGAGATCGTCCTCGACGGGATAGGGCACTCGTTCCTCCTGCGCAGCGATACCGTTGGAGCCAACGTGATAAACCTGGGTCATTCGCTCTCCTTACGATACCTTTATACCACGCTCCTTCAAGAGTTGCATGAATCGGGATCAGCAGGAATGAGGGTCCAGCTGTGTGTGCTGAGGTATTTCAACTCCCCCTTGGCGTCGATGACGCTGAAGTGCCAAAAGCCGTCGTACTGCTTGCCACCGCTGGGTAAGAACCCGGGAGGGTGCAGATCCATGTACATGGCGAATCCGGAGTCGACCCCACTCTCGTTGATGAGACGGACGAGAGCTCCGCGATCAAATCTCAACATCGCTGAGCAGCTCTGAAGCTTCGATCGCCGCGCGGGAGATTCCACGTATTACGCCATATTCCTCGATGAGGTACGATGCGTAGGGACCAGCGCCTACCACGAGGAAGATCCCATCCTTGAAAGCCCCGTCTTTCCAACGGCGGAGCTGGCCGAGCTTGATATTCATAATCTGATACTAGCACGTCAGTATCAGGTGTTCACTCTATTCAGGAAATGAAAATGAATCTCAAGGTACCTGTCGTCCACAAGAACTTTGTAGCCAGGACAATCAGAGTCATCCGAGCATGAGACGATCATACCCAGCGAGCCAGGGTTTATTTTTACCCTTCGTCTCTGAGGCTTCGACCTCATCCTGGTCACGAATGTTTGATCCCATCCCCAAGGATTCTCGACCCCTTCACAGTCCCATGGCTCTATGCTGACCAGGTCACCCTTCTGAAGCTTCCCAACGCTCATTGTCAATTCCCTTAATATCGTTTGCGATCTTGAGCCACCGCGCCGAGACGACGCCAACCTGATCCTTGTAAAGAACGATCCAGCATGGGGTGAACCATGAATCTGGTTCGTATCTCATGAGCATCACGAGGTCACCGCTCCGCATCACGAGCGTCGGATCCCCCATCAGGGGCTCGAACATCGTGGGAATTGGAACGGTTACTTCGGCTAGCTCGCCCGTCTTCATGATTAATCATAAATTATTTCAAGAGCTAGTGTACATCTAGCATATTTTATTACGAGGTCCTCCCTATGGGAATCATACAGAACATCGAGAAAGCGCCGCTTCAGTCGAAGAAATTCCTCGCCTATCTTCTCTCGAACCTGGGTTCGAAAGCGCTTCTCTTCTGGATGGTCAGTAAGGGATCCGATGCCTTCACGATCATCTCGATGATCACAGCCGCGGCGTTCATAGACATCGGGTATATCCTCGGACAGGCAGCGCTTGACAAGTACGTCAGGGTCGCGAGCCTCCAGCAGAAGCAGCCTCGTAAAAGCGCAGAGAGCTAGATCCTCTGGTCGAATATGTCGTAGCAATCCTTACGACGCTCATCTGGAAGTCCGTCGCAAGTCTCCATCATCTCTTTCTTGTTCATGATGTTCGATATCGCCTCACACTCGATCTGGCTTGTCTTCGCGTCCATTCCCCTGGTCTGCATCCTGCAGAACATCTCACGACACAGAAGATCTCCCTCCTTCGCGATGTGCTCTGCCGAGCAGGCAACTGAAAGCAGGTCGGGCTCTGTGAGATTTGTCGCGGGTCTTGTGAGATCATCGACGACGTCCTTCGCAGCCTTCGTTCCTGCGACCGCCGCTGCCTCGGCGATGACCTTTTCTTTGGTATTACTGACAGCGACAGCGACACCAGCCGAGGCACTGCCACCGACGATGATGCCGACGAGCGCTGCGATGATGATAGTCTCCATTCTCTTATCCTCCATTGTTTTCCTCGGACATCCTCACACTTCTTGAAGTCATGAACTCACGCTTGAGGTCCTGAGCAGCCTCGTTGCAATCATCGCACAGGGTGCGAACCCAACCACCAGCCCGTCGATGCCCCCTGTTACCGCAGTCCTCGCAGGTCCGATAGCTCATGGACTCAGCGACAGCAATCGCGCCCCGGACGTAATCATCGGAGTTGTCAACGTAGAACCTGAGACCTCCGAACTTCTCCTTGACCTGGGCAGCCACCACTTGGTGCTGCTCATCGAATTCCTGATCGCTGAGATTGTGGTGCTGGCGTCGCTTCCAATCGACGTGGTTCTGAATGTTGCTGCACAGCGATTCGACGATGTCATACCACCCGTCACCATGCGCGAACCCCCAGCACATGCAGGTTTCCTGCATCGATGCGTGCCTGTCCCTGAAGATCTTGGGATACTTCTCGCATAGTCTCTTGTCGAGATCCTCCTTCATTGCTTCCCTGCCTTGATGAAGTTGTTGATAGCCTCAACCACGAGAGCTTCGAAACCAGCTTCGTCCCCGGGTTGGAGATCGAACTGGGCGAAGAACTCATCGCTCCTGTCATCATCGATATCGAAGACGATCCGGGTCTTTCCGTCCTCGGTCTGCTCCTCGATGATTCGTCTCAGACCTGGGATCTTACTCTCCATTCGCTTCGTCCTCCTTCTTTTTCTTCAGGCTCTCCAGCCAGGCGTTCGTCGATTCAAAATCAAAATCGATCTTCTTGTGATCATCCTCAGGGTGTTGCCCCCACTGGGATGCTAACCAACCTTCGACAATCTTACGCCAGAGCTTGACGTCCATCTGCAAGCTGAGACTTGGGGTCGTTGAATCTCCGTCTCTCCAATCGATGCTAGCCGTCGTGACCCCAGCCTGCCATCCAGCGCCATCCAACGTGAGGTAGACGTTATCGTTGTCGAAGCATTCCTGGTAGAGATGATGATTGTCGTCGTATGAGATAGTGCATCGTGTGCTCATAAGATCATTATAAACGAGTGAATCGTGAAGTTGCAAGCCCGATTCCATTTTTTTGGAACATATTTAAGGATCATGAGAATCAGCACAGAAAGATTTCGCTCAATACTTCGCGAGGAGACCACACGATTTATTCGCGAGGCTCAAGCGCCCACGACACCGGCCACGTTGTCTCCACTGGGAAAAGCTGAGATAGACAAGATCACCAACCTCGCCGTCGGATTCGCGAAGAACAAGATCAACCCCTTGAAACAAGCCAAGAGCAGAGCGGCGACCGCTGCCGTCGGGCTCGCAGCCGATCTTTTGCCCGCTATAGGAACGGGCGCGGCGGTCGATACTGGGGTGGGAGCAGCTCTCGGCGCTCTTTCAAGCGCGGGGTCGGCAGGCGCGGCGGCGACTGCGACCGCGTTGGCCCCTTTCGTTCTTATGGCGTTAGGGTCCTACGGGCTTGTTTCCATCGCTGACGCAGCTTGGGACGCGTATGAGGCTGAAGCTGAAGCGATGGATCGGGATACAAAAACAGCTTGTACAAGCGGAAGAAGAAACGCCTACACTGCTGCTATCATTCGTGGAAAACAGCAGGGAATGTGGACAAGCGATCAGCTGAAGTTGCCCGGCCAAGCTATGAACAAGAAGCTGACAAATTCGGGGACCCTTACGACGGAAGAGGGGTCAGCGCTCGCGATCGTCCTGAGCACAATCAACGTGAATGACATTGAGGCCGGTTACTCTCAAGCTTTGAAAGCGAATGCAGCAGCAGATGAAGACGCCGTGCAAAGAGACAAGGCTCAATTTCAGAAATACGTCGGCTCTGTGCAGCAGGGGGTCAGGAGCAAGTCAGCTGCAGCCCCCAAGCCCCCTCCCACCGGTGTGAAACCCGGGCCTGCGGTCAGCTAGGATTCTTGAACATTGCGTCACCGATGACGCGACTTACTCTCGCGAAACTTCCAGTCACCTTGATCATCGTACTGTCAACCACATAGACGGCGCCTTCGACGGTCGGAATTACCTCGTCATCGTCGACGGGAATGCCAAGCTTGTGTTGTGCTGCCCGGAATCGCCCAGCGGTGCGTGGAGCGTCGGAGCAAAATGCACTCACGCAATCTCGGAGAAGTTGAGTTCCAAAATCTGCGAAAATCTCGGCAAGCGGTGCCAAGATTCTGGCACGATTTCTGTCAGAGTACTCGGATGATCCGATACGTGAGCTAATAGCAGCGACTTCACGTGTAAGACCCGCGTTGATGTCGCGCATGTGCCCACCGTGACAGAGCTTGTGAGCCAGCTCTCCGACCGTCTTTTTGGTCAGCTTCGCGCTTTCCGGAAACACGATCGGGATACGAGCCGCAATGTAATCAACGATCGTGGAATTATCGTCAAGACCGTAAAGCTCGAACTCGTCAAAAAGACGGGTAGCGTGTCTCGAAACGTCGAAGAGCGTGAGGCCGTCAAGCCGAAGATCTACAGCCGTCGTGAGACGCCACCCTCTGACAGATCCCGCCCAGAGCCCCTCCACGAAATTATCGCCAGCGTTAAAGATCAACCAGTTACCAGAATAATCAATCGTAATTGGATGATCCTCACGCACGATCTCCAGATTGATCCATTCCGAGTTGTTCACCGAAACCTCGGTGAAGAAAGCATCAATCGCAGTTGCAGCGTCGCAGAAAATATCACGAGCCCCGCACTTCTCCAGTCGAATCGGTAATTCTTCGAGAGTGTGACCTCCGGAGTTAAGCTCACCCTTCGCGCGGGCGAACTTACTAATCCCGTCGTTCCTACGCGCAAAAATATTGAGACCGTCGACCTTCTCCTTCGCTGGAAGAGCGCAAGATCCCGTCTTCATGATAAAATTGACGAGACTGTCGAGATTCCAATCGAACATCTCGTATGGATGCTTCATGTGACCTGCTGCACCGCCCATATGACCTACCTCACTTGACCTTGTTTGTTGGAACGATTTCGATGTCAGACGCTGAAAACGCGACCTGAGTTGTCCAGAGATCCTCCTCCATCGTATCGAATTCCGAGAACCCCATCGCGATCGGAACTAGAGTCATCTTCCAACGTTCTACGCTCTCACCGAGAGTTGTCAGAGCATGGAGATCCACCTTCCTGGGCTTCGGAGTTCCGAGCCACGTCCTGAAGTAATGGTTGAAGGATGACGTCGGCATATTGAGAGTCTCAACGGCGAGATCACCGCTGCTGAGCATACCGCTCGTGAAATTTGGAAGCTTCGCCGCAGTGATTGGAACCTCAGCCTCTAGTCCGTCGATCTTCATAGACCACGGCATCTGCTTCAGAGCAACAGCCCCAGCGGGAACCTCGGCCTCGACAGTCTCCTCTGCCTCTTTGACGGGTGCAACCTTGGCGGCCCTCACAACGCGCCGCTTGAGAACGCCTTCACTCTTACTCATGTTGTTTCTCCATTGCTAATACTAGTGTTCATTTTAAGTGTTTTCAATTATTTTTAGATCGCAAGCAAGACACTCCACGCTGCCATGCTCTGGATGAATGACCTGCGCCACGCTTAGCCTCTGAAGATTTCCTGTTAGCATCCTTGCACCGAGGAAAAGAAGGGTCTGACCGCCCGGAACGTGAATATCTAATTTGATTTCATTGCTCCAGCAGATAGTGTCACACGTTGTTTCTAACAGAGTTCCAATTGCCACAGCTTCCATATGGTTATCATACCATACAGACCGCTATCTTGCATTAAATCGATAGGTCACGATCGGCAAGATCGTGAATCAGGTCCCACGCTTCCTGAAGTTCGCCCGTCCTGCGTAGGACACGATACGCGAGATTCTCGTTGGAGAGCTCTCCGCCCTTCTCAAGGCCAGACTTGCGGAGCTTCGCGATGCGCTTCATAGCTGCGATCACCGGACCCTCCTTACTCGTTTGACGAGCCCTGGATATCACTTCTCGAAAGTCTTGAACCTTTTTTAGAACCTTGGCTTCGTCGAAACTCTCACCGTCTTCGGGCGGCTCTAGAATCCAATCGTTCTTGGCGACGCTCCAGCGGCCCGTTACCTTCGGAGGATCCTCGTTGATGTCCTCTACGTACACCTCAACGGGTATACCGTGGATGGTGATATCATGCTCCTCTTCCCACTTGAACTTGGCAAGCTTGCAAGCTCTGGCCACGAGCTCGAGATCACCGCTTTTCTTCATGTCGGCGACGATGTGAAGATCAAGGTCACTTCCTGGTCCCCAGGTTCTACCAGCGTATGAACCGGTGAGGACGACGTCGCTCACGTCGAGCTCGACCTCTAGCTCATCAAGAAATTTTTTAGCGATACGACCGAGAGCATTAGCGACCTCCGGTCGGAGACCTTCTTCGCTCCAGATTCGATCGCTTAAGTACGACTTTGGCTCCACGGATCGTATCGCAGAGCGGAGATCGGTCAATTTCAGTCCTCCGAAGGACGACCCATGGGGGCACGATCAACGTTGTCGAGTTCGGGCTCCTCTAGGTTACGATAGAGAGTTCTGGACGAGACGCCCAGCTTTCTGGCTGCGTCCGGAACGCGACCGTCGCTCTTCGCCATCGCGTTTGTGATATCGTTACGCCACTCAAGAGAGTCCTTGATGCGAGTTGCAAGGAGGTCGGTAATGTTCTGGGGTTTGAATACCCTGCTGCGACGCTTCTTGCTGCGACGCTTCTCATTGAGCTCCTCGACCTCAGCCTCGACCTCATCGAGGTCCAGAGTCTCTGGGTATCCCTCCTCTCCTGGCTGGCGTGGACTCTTTCCCTGCTCGCGACGCTTGCGTATGTTGTACCAGAGGCCGTTCTTCTTGCCTCTCTCGAGCATCGCCTCGACTTCGGCTATTTCTTTGATGAGCTGATCGATCTTGTCCATGTCGTTAATTATTTCTATCTTTCATAACTTGAGCCAAGAGATCAAGAGCAGCCAGGATTTCCGAGTCATGATCCCCCTCAGTCCTGTCGATCGATCTGAAGTAGTTAAGCTCATCAGGGGCGCCAGGAGGTCTCACCCAGCAGCCGTCTTCATCGATGCCCCACTGCGCGTGCTCCCAACCGTGCTTTCGAGCTGCGGCCCGAGCCGCGAGCTCAACGATACGGAGAGGGTTCTGCGGAAGCTCAGAGAAAAGAATGTCACGCTCGCTGAGCTTGATGTGTCTCGGGTTTCTGAGCTTTCTCAGCTCGAGACGTACACCGCCCCGAAGGGCCCGAAGCACGCCAAAAAGACGATCATTGCTCACCATTTGCTCTCCGAATTTCTATCTCGTACTTGAGGTAGTCAAGTGCCTTTTCAAGATCCTTCAGAGGAGTGCCTTTGTGGTCACATCGAGCGACATACTTTACAACGCACCCTAAATTGAAGTTGAGCTTCCATGAGGTTATCGCATCGACGGGCTTGATTGCGAAATTGTAGTGATCTGGATTACTGATCTTCTGCTGGTTCACGGTTCCTCCCAAGACATGGTCGTCGCGACAAGCGGATCTCCGCCTGTCATCAAAAATCTCGTCCACAGATCTCTTTCGAGTTGCATCTTTTCATTGATCGTCATGCATCGACTCCTATCGTTCTACGACCCAGCTGACGTAAGATTTTAGATCTCGATCGCGTGCAGATTGGTAGCTCTTGAAGTCGAGCTCAAGACCTGCGTCACGTGCGAATTGCTCACCGATCGCCCATGCTTCCCATTCCTCACCCAGAGTCTGCATTTTGACCTTGAGAGGTTCACGACTACGCTCGCGGCGCCTCTTAAGAGCTGCGCTCTCGGTGAAGCGTGTCTCATAGTCAGACTGGCTGGACAAGATGACATGACCGATCTCGTGAAGCATGCCGTAAACTTGACTTGACGGAGTGCGTCGAGCGTTTATAACGATGCGACGATCGGTGAAATCCGCGTGATCATCATCTTGACGTGTCCAGTTCAGCAGCCATCCATGGTTCGAAAGCCAGCCCTCGATGAAATACACTGCGTCATGAAGCGCGTCATTCTTCTGTGGGACACCAGCCCAACGAGTGGGCTTCATTTACTCACGCATGAGATCGTTGATGTTGGCAGTATACGTTTCCGATCCTTCCCGTGGCTTGTCCAGCTTCACGACGGCAAAAAAACGACGAGCCGAGGTTCCCCCCTCGAAATGCTCCGTGCCCGCTTGCTCGACTAGGTTAACGACCGTGCCTACCAGACGCATATCATAAACGTGGCTTACCCGATCACCTGGCTTTATCATTCTGACTCTCCTTGTTTAAGCAGATATCATCTGCGTATGTTGCATTATAGAGTCCGCGGCCACAAGATTACCAACAACAAAATCATTTTCCATCAATTCATCGATGGTAATGCGAAGTGGGAGCGGTATGGTTTCTAATTTGAGAATGTAATTGTTGAGGGTTAACGAATAGTAGAGGTTGTTAGCAATAGTCTCAATGTTGGACTGCGTTCTCTCTATTGTTCCCTTCGGCTTCGTGGTCAAACTCACTTTCATACCGGCCCCCCGGAGCTAAATAGGCTCTAGGTTACCTTCCCGGTAGACAACGATGGCGCGTCTGTAATGCTTGACGCTCTCCCGCGCTTTCACTTGCGAAATAACCAACTCGATCATTCATTTTTATCTTTTTATTTTAGGTTCACCTGCAACTTTTTGCAGGAATACTTATAGTGAGGTGCATAATGGACGAAAGATCCCAGCAGAAGAACAATCCCGGCTATTACAAGGGTCTCGGTAAGAAGACCCGTTCAGATCGTGAGAAGCACTTCAAACGTCAGAGTGATATGCATTGGGACGATCCGAGCGCGTATGAGAAAGCGCCCGGTGATGACAAGCAGACTCGGGTCTCAAAGTGGACCAAGATAGCGAACAGGAGATTCTCCGAGGAGTCTGAGACTCTCGATGAAAGCGCTCTCAGGGAGATTATCGCAGAGATGATCGAGTCCCTGGAGGCTGATGAGATCGAAGAGAGCGAGTCCGAGGAAGAGCTCGACGAGGCTAAGAAGAAGAAAAAGGGCGGATCTGCAAAAGCGCTCAAGAACAAAGCAAAGTCTGCGAACGCTCCTCTCGGAGCCCTTCGCGCGATCTACAACAAGGGTCTCGCAGCCTGGCGAACAGGACATCGCCCCGGCGCAGGACAGCACCAGTGGGCGATGGCGCGCGTGAACTCTGTCCTCGCAGGCGGTCCAGCGCGAAAGGTTGACGCTGTGCAGTGGAAGAGCATCCAGAAGTTTCGAAAGAACAAGAGGGACTGATCACTTCCACCAGCTCGGCTGGTCACCGGTCTTCCACTTGGCGAAGCGCGACTTATCCCCGAGATAGTAGGCTCGATAGCTGGCGACGGGATCACCTGGAGTCTTGTAGATGTCTGGCATCGCAACAGCGAAGGGGGTGATGCCGTTCGGGGCGTCGGCGGTCCCCTCAAAAGTGGGCGGGATCACGCGGTTGAGCCAACGATGGACTTCCTCCGACTTATGAACTTTCCCGTAACGTCGAGTGTACTCCCTGCAGAGTTCCACCCCGTGAAGACTCAGCCACATGTAGTTGCCCCAGGATCGTTGGACCCACTGGGTGCATGGATGCGCAGCGTGTGTCATCTTCCAAGGGGGACGAAGTCGTGGGTCGATCCTGGAGGATAGCAGCTCCGCGTACTCCTTCCGCTTCAAGCCCGAATCGACCTTGAGCATCCTCTGCCATCCGATCCAGTGGGCGGTGCAGAGCATCTGGGCGCTCTCAAGGATCATCTTCACCACGTGACGATCACAGTGATCCCGAGCAGCGAGGATCGGATTTTCATTCAAAACGAATATGTTCACGTCCGTCTCTCCTGTCCTCATTGTATCAGGCAGCCTTACGCTTTTCAGCCCGGGCAGCAGCCTTCTTTTCCTTATCCTTCCGGGTGATCTCGTTGAGCTTCTCGTCGGTGGTGCCACGCTGCTCATCGTAGAATGCGGACTGGTTGACACCCGTGACGAGCTGGATGACAGCTAGCTCCTTCGCCTTCGCCTCGACAACGCAGTCGATCTCGAGACCGTGCGGGTCGACAGGACCATCTACGAAGTTGGAGTGGGCTGTCTGGGCTACATCACGACCCTCGCGGAGAGCCGCAGACTCGGAGTAGTGGGTGCAGGGCCGGATGCCGGCCGGCCAGGTCGAAGCCGCGAGATGGAGGGCATCACGCTCGGAGAGACCTCCATCGCAGAACTTGTGGTGGTGATAATCGAAGACGATCGGGACACCGGTACGCTGGTGGACCTTGTGGAGGTCAACGACAGAGTAGCAATTCGCCTTATCATCATTCTCAACGGTGAGGCGACGCTTGACGTTCTCGGGGACACGCTCGAAGTTACGGCACCAGCGATCCATCGACTCCTCCTTCTGTCCGAAAGCACCGCCGAGGTGGATGTTGATCTTTGCGGCGGGGGAGTCAGGTAGACCGACAACGTCCATGATCTCACCGTGGATGCGAAGGTCACGGACGCAGTTGGCGACGACATGCTCGCGGGGGGATGTGAGGCAGTTGAACTGGCCCGGGTGGAAGGAGAGGCGCTGATTGCCAGCTGCTGCGAGCTTGCCCGCGTGTTCCAGCGTGGCTCGAATCGCCTGCCAGTCGGGTAACTGCTCGAACTCATATTCGGAGGCCCACGGAGCCAGGTCGGAGGTCATCCGATACACTTGAATCCCGTGCCTGTTGTTCCACTCAATAATTCCGCAGAGTGTCTCCACGTTCTCCAGAGTGAGGCGGGATGCGTGCTGCAGACCCTTCTCGGCGAAGGTGCGCTTGATCATCGAGCGGAATCCGCCCTTCTTCGGACCGAGGGTCATGTTGAGACAGGCGTAGCCGAAACGAGTTGCCATTGATAACCTCCAATCCTATAGTACCATAGGTTGGAGGCTATTGCACGGGTTCAGGATCGGCTAGCGGTCCTCAGCCATATCACGCTTGTACTCGCCGCGCGCGGCCTGCTCTTCCCTGAGGTAGGAACGAAGCCACATGTGCATCGAGTCCTTCAGCTCCTCACAGAGATCGTCGATCATGCGCTCAGCCTCTGACATAGCATCGTCGGGATCGTAGCCGCCCACGAAGAGATCCTCGATATGCGTCATGTACATCTCAACGAGACCAGTCGGGTCCATCTTGTCTTCGACGTCTGCTTCGTTCTCTTTGATGACTCGCTTTGTCTCTTCCTTGATGATCCTACGGATCATTGACTCTGTGATTCTCATTTAGTTCTCCTGCGTTAAATATATACGAGCCCGATGTGAATTATTCAACTGTAACTGATTTTGCTAGGTTTCGGGGACGGTCGATGTCCCTACCGAGAAGATTCGCGACCTCGAAAGCGAGAAGCTGCAGTGGGAGGACGGTAAGGAGCGGACTGAGAAGGTGGTGTCCGACCGAGTGCACTGGGATGAAGTGGTCGCTGATCTCTTTCACCTCTTCGTCAAGCGCGTCCGCGACGGAGACAATCTTCGCCCCTCTCGCCTTCGCCTCGATGATATTGGAAACGGTCTTGTCGCGCCAATGGTCCCTCGGGACAACAGCTACAACAGGAGTCTCATTGTCTATAAGGGCAATGGGTCCATGTTTCATCTCTCCGGATGGGTAGGCGAAGGATGGGATGTAGGAGATCTCCTTCAGTTTCAGGGCGCCCTCCATCGCCACCGCCGCTGAGACTCCACGACCAATGAAAAATGTCTGCTTGGCAGTGTACATCGACCGGGCGACCTCTCGAACTGTTTCGGGACCATCCTCAAGCCAGATTCTCACCGTCTCAGGAATCTCCTCCAGCGCCTGGGCGACGCGCCATCCTTCCGTAGAGGACAGGCCCCTCATCTTCCCGAAGTGTAGCGCCATGAGAGTGAGAGCAGCGACTTGGGAGGTGAACGCTTTTGTGGAGGCGACCGACATCTCAGGCCCGCTGTGGATGTAGACTCCGTTCCCACATTCCCTGGCTATGGTAGAGCCCACCACGTTGACGACGCCCGTGACGTAAGCCCCTCGTCCCTTCACCATCCGGAGGGCGTGGAGAGTGTCAGCGGTCTCACCGGACTGGGAGACTCCGACGTAGAGATCGTCGGTCCCAATGGGCGGCGTACGATAGCGGAGCTCGGAAGCGATCTCTGCGACAGCTCTCAGACCCGCCAGCTCCTCAAAGGCGTGGGCAGCCGCAAGGCCGGCGTGGTAGGAAGTCCCGCACGAGACAATACCGATGTGTTTGAGGTTAACGATCTCTCTCGGAGTAAGACTAACCCCTCCTAGCTTCGCGCCGCCCTCCAAGAGACGACCAGCGAGACATCGACGGAGAGACTCAGGCTGTTCGTGAATCTCTTTCAGCATGTAGTGCGTGAATCCATCTTTCTCACCGCTGGCCCACTCCTCGGTGATGGTCACCGACTTCCTTCCGGTCGCTGCACCACCATGCTTGATGATCTCCCAGGAGTCGGTCTTCACCAGGGCGACGTCACCGTCCTCGAGGTAGACAACCTCGCGGGTGTGCTGAGCGAACGCTGATGGATCGGAAGCCACCCAATTCTCGCCCTTCGCGACTCCGATGACGATAGGCGAGCCGTTGCGGGCCACAAGGACCTCGCCAGGGTTCTTAGAGGAGATCAGCGCGATGCCGTAGGTTCCGCGGAGAATCGGGAGCGTGTCAAGGAGAGCTTGTGATAGTGTCGTCCTGTAGTTCTTGCGGACGAGGTGCGGGATAACCTCGGTGTCCGTCTCGGAGCGAAAGACAACCCCTTCAGCAGCGAGCCCTCTCCTCAGCTCCGCGTAATTCTCGATGATCCCGTTGTGGACAACGACGATGGAGTTGTGAACGTCGGTATGCGGGTGGGTGTTATCGAGGCTGACCCCGCCGTGGGTCGCCCAACGAGTGTGACCGATGCCGACAGTGCCAGGGGGCTTTGGCTGCTCCGCGAGGAATTTCACCTGACCTAGGGCCTTCGATGTCGTTATTACCCCGCCATCAAAAACGGCGATTCCGGCGCTGTCGTATCCGCGATACTCCAGACGTCGGAGGCCCTCGATGAGGATTGGTGTTGCCTGCTTCTTGCCGATGTAGCCTACGATTCCGCACATACGTTTATCTTATTCTCATTTTTGAGATCTGAAATTGTCGCTGGAATCGAATGAACTT
>Ga0114979_10001497_pt1 | contig 15807 bp, 13 predicted proteins | sample S_140625_EF_Meta_FD_87315 | JGI IMG/M metagenome (GOLD analysis project Ga0114979, IMG submission 87315) | Freshwater microbial communities from Lake Simoncouche, Canada to study carbon cycling - S_140625_EF_MetaG | ecosystem: Environmental > Aquatic > Freshwater > Lake | place: Lake... | reverse complement strand
AGTGCCAAAAATATTAAATAATCCAATCAAAGCCAATGCTGTCGTTGCCACTGCTGGAGCACCAACAGCTGGAAAAACACCAGAAAGATCTTTTAAATAAGGCGCCAAATGAACGGCAATAAATACCACCTGAAAGCCACAGACAAAATAGCCTAAAGTGAGTAAGCGAAAGCTTGGATTCTTAATCGCCTCCTTGAGAGCCTCTTTGATAGTTTGATCGCCTAATTGATGTTGATGACTAAAATTTTTCTCACGCAACATAAAGGCAGTCGGAATCATGAGGCTGGCCATGAGTGCCAATAAAAGCAGGGCGTCTTGCGCGCCAAACATACTTAAGAAGCCTTGCTCAACTGGAATCATGAGAAATTGTCCAAATGATCCCGCAGCCGCAGCAATGCCCATAGCCCAAACCCGTTTATCGGCAGGTACATTGCGCCCTAAGATGCCGTAAACGATGCTGTAGGTAGTAGCGGTTTGTGCAAGGCCAATGAGCAATCCTCCCGCCATGGTGAAATTGAACACATCGTTCGAAAGGGCCATTCCTGCTAAGCCCAGAGCATATAAGAGGCCTCCAGCCACCATGATTTTGAGAGCACCAAAGCGATCGGCTAATGCGCCAGTAATAGGTTGAAAAGCACCCCAAATCAAGTTTTGTAATGCAATGGTCAGGGCAAACGTTTCTCGTCCCCAGCCGTTTTCTAGGGTGATGGGTAAGTTAAATAATCCAAAGCCATGGCGAATGCCCATGGATAAAGTCACCATCAGTCCGCCAAAAATGAGGACCTGCCTGATGGAGAGAGAGGGTTTTGTCAGAGAATTCGTCATATTGAATGTAATCAGGGACTTATAGAGTTTGGTGCAAATAAAATAGGCAGATCAGCTCTTTTATAAGTGTCTAGAACTAAATTTAGCTTTAAATCTTGACCTTTTTCCGTAAGGAAAAGATGCAAAACCCATTGTTGACAGAAGATTCCCATAACCCGATTTTGGCATGGATGTTGGGGCTTTTGAGGAAAAGTTCAGGTTAAGCTACAGACATGACTACAATTTGCGCGCATGGCTACCCGTAAAACTTCCGAATATAGTGAATCATCGATTCAGGTCCTAAAAGGTCTGGAACCAGTCCGTCAACGGCCTGGAATGTACACCCGTACTGATAACCCCCTGCATATCATTCAAGAGGTGCTCGATAACGCCTCTGATGAAGCTCTAGGTGGATATGGCAAGCATATTACTGTAACGATGCATACCGATGGCAGCGTCAGTGTCGATGATGATGGTCGAGGTATTCCAGTCGGAATGCATCCTTCGGAGAAGCTGCCCGTAGTAGAAATTGTTTTTACTCAGCTACATGCAGGAGGCAAGTTTGAAAAAGGTAGTGGAGGTGCATATGCTTTCTCCGGAGGTTTGCACGGTGTTGGCGTTTCGGTTACCAATGCACTTTCAAAACGTTTAGAGGTCATCGTTTGGCGTGATGGCCAAGTTTCAACATTGACTTTTGCAGACGGTAAAGTCATTGAAAAACTCAAAACGAAAGCTTCATCCAAGGGTGATAAATCTCATGGTACAAGCGTACGTGCTTGGCCAGATGGAAAGTATTTCGATAGTGCAACCATCCCAATGCCTGAACTCATTCGGTTATTGCGCTCTAAGGCAGTGTTATTGCCAGGCGTCAAAGTCACTCTTATCCAAGAAAAATCTGGCGATACTCAAACATGGCAGTACGCACAAGGATTGCGTGGATATTTAAATGAAGCGATAGCGCAAGCAGGACATGGTCCTGAAGTGATCCCACCATTCGAAGGCGAGCAATATGCCACCGGTGCAGGTGATGAAGATTCTTTTGCCGAGGGTGAGGGCGCTGCCTGGGTTGTTTCATGGACGGAGGATGGTGCTCCAGTTCGAGAAAGCTATGTCAATCTCATACCGACTCCTGCAGGTGGTACACATGAGAGTGGATTGCGTGAAGGCTTATTTAATGCTGTCAAGGGCTTTATTGAAATGCATGCACTACAACCTAAGGGCGTTAAGTTAATGCCTGAAGATGTCTTTGCCCGCGCTTCATTTATTTTGTCTGCCAAAGTACTGGACCCACAGTTTCAAGGGCAGATTAAAGAGCGTTTAAATTCTCGCGATGCGGTGCGTTTAGTTTCTGCTTACGTTAAATCTGCTTTAGAGCTTTGGCTCAATCAACACGTTGATTATGGTCGTAAGCTTGCTGATTTAGTGATCAAGCAAGCCCAGGCACGTACTCGTGCAGGACAAAAAGTAGAAAAGAAAAAGTCATCTGGCGTAGCTGTGCTGCCTGGTAAGTTAACCGATTGCGAAAGCCAAGACATCGCATTAAACGAGATCTTCTTGGTAGAGGGCGATTCTGCGGGCGGTTCTGCCAAGATGGGACGTAATAAGGAATATCAGGCTATTTTGCCTTTGCGCGGCAAAGTATTAAACACCTGGGAAGCAGAACGCGACCGTTTATTTGCAAATAATGAAGTACATGATATTGCTGTAGCAATAGGTGTGGATCCACACGGTCTCAATGACAACCCCGATTTATCCAATTTACGTTACGGAAAAGTTTGCATTCTGTCAGATGCAGACGTTGATGGTTCGCATATTCAAGTTTTACTACTCACACTTTTTTATAAACACTTCCCTAAGTTGATTGAATTAGGCCATATTCATATCTCTCGCCCGCCCCTCTTTAGGGTAGATGCACCCGCGCGCGGAAAAAAACCTGCGCAAAAGATTTATGCATTAGATGCAAATGAGTTGCAGGCGATTGAAGATAAGCTGCGTAAAGATGGTGTTAAAGAATCTGGGTGGCAAATCTCACGCTTTAAGGGCTTAGGAGAAATGAGCGCCGAACAATTATGGGATACCACTCTTAATCCCGATACTCGTCGCCTACTACCAGTGACTTTAGGTTCATGGACCGAAGATGAGACATTTAAGACAATGGATATGCTGATGGGTAAATCAGAATCTGGAGCGCGTCGCGATTGGCTTGAAGAGCGTGGTAACGAAGTAGAGGCAGACATCTAATGGCAACGAAAAAGACACCTAAAAAAAGAATTACCAATCCTCAAGCAGATTTATTCTCTGATTCAGTGGACGTGGATATAGCTGTGGCATCAAAAGATCAAGCGAAAAAAGTCACTGCTAGTGGGGGATCTAATACTCCTCGTGGCCCACATGATCCCAACACCGTTGAATTAAATGAAGATAGTAAAGACAGTCTGACATTGGCTGTCTATGCTGAGCGTGCTTATTTGGATTACGCCATTAGTGTTGTTAAGGGACGTGCTTTGCCTGATGTTGCGGATGGTCAGAAGCCCGTACAGCGTCGAATTTTATTCTCGATGAGCGAGATGGGCTTAAGAGCGGAAGCTAAACCCGTCAAGAGCGCCCGTGTTGTTGGTGATGTGCTTGGTAAGTTTCACCCACATGGAGACCAATCTGCCTATGACGCTTTAGTGCGGCTGGCTCAGAGTTTTTCATTACGTTACCCCCTGATTGATGGTCAAGGTAACTTTGGTTCTCGAGACGGTGATGGTGCAGCTGCAATGCGCTATACCGAGGCACGTCTTACTAAGATTGCCAGCTTGCTATTGAATGAAATTGATCAAGGCACTGTTGATTTTGCGCCAAATTATGACGGTTCATTTCAAGAGCCCAAGTTATTACCGGCGCGCTTACCTTTTGTTTTGCTCAATGGCGCATCTGGTATTGCGGTTGGTATGGCAACTGAGATTCCTTCACACAATCTGCGGGAGGTGGCGGCAGCAGCTATTGCTCTAATGAAGTCGCCAAAGATGACTGTGGCGCAACTTTTAGAAATCATGCCAGGGCCTGATTATCCGGGCGGGGCCCAAATCATTTCTTCTGTAGCTGAAATTACTCAAATTTATGAAACGGGACGAGGCAGCGTCAAAGTTCGGGCTCGTTGGTCAGTAGAAGAGATGGCTCGCGGCCAATGGCAAATTGTTGTCAACGAGTTGCCGCCAGCTACTTCATCCCAACGGGTTTTACAAGAGATAGAAGAAATTACTAATCCCAAAGTGAAGGTTGGAAAGAAGACGCTTACACCCGATCAGAATAATCTTAAATCAACCATCTTGAATGTATTAGACGGGGTACGTGATGAATCTAGCAAGGATGCCGCGGTACGCTTGGTATTCGAGCCCAAAAGTAAGAATATTGATGTCAATGAATTTGTGAACCTACTTTTAGCTCATACCTCATTGGAGTCCAATGCACCAATGAATTTGGTCATGATTGGAAATGATGGGCGTCCTCGTCAAAAGAATCTCAAAGATATTCTTTCAGAATGGGTCGAATTTAGAGTGGGCACAGTAACTCGCCGTACTCAATATCGCTTAGGTAAAGTAAAAGATCGGATGCATATTTTGGAGGGTCGCTTAATAGTCCTCCTGAATATTGATAAGGTGATTAAGATCATTCGCAATAGCGATGAGCCTAAAGCAGACCTGATAAAAGAATTTAAGCTGACCGACCGCCAGGCTGAAGATATTTTAGATATTCGCTTACGGCAGTTAGCGCGTTTAGAAGGAATTAAGATTGAGCAAGAGCTCAAAGAGCTGAAGTCTGAACGCAATGATCTCGAAGGCTTATTACAAAGCGATACGGTTTTACGAAAACGCATCATCAAAGAAATTGAAGCCGATATGAAAGAGTTCGGCGATGAACGTCGCACCCTTATTCAAGAAGATAAGCGTGCAGTTGCTGAGACGAAAGTGATTGATGAGCCTGTAACGGTGATCGTTTCTCAAAAGGGCTGGGTTCGAGTTCGTCAAGGCCATGAGCATGATACGACTCAATTTAGCTTTAAAGCCGGTGATGCCCTATACGCTACCTTTGAAGTTCGTACAGTCGATGTGATTCAAGGGTTTGGTAGTGATGGTCGCGTCTATACCGTAGCTGTCAGCGAATTACCGGGTGCGCGTGGCGATGGATCACCCTTAACCAGTTTCGTGAACTTAGCGCCAGGATCGCAAATGGTTGCCTATTACGCAGGTCAGGCTGATGATCTGGTTCTCATCTCAACTAGAGCAGGTTATGGCTTCTTGGCAAATGTTGCTGATATGAGCACACGCAATAAGGCCGGTAAGTCATTTATCAGCATTGATAATAAATCTGAGGGAGATATTCCTTTAGGTGCCGCTAAAGTTCACATTGGCATGAAGCAAGTTGCATGTTTATCTGCAGCATCTAAATTACTAGTATTCCCATTGAATGAACTAAAGCGCTTGCCAACCGGAGGCAAAGGCGTGATCTTAATGGGTATAGATGATAAGGAGGCCTTGGCTTCTGCCATTGCAGTTGGCCCAGAGGGTGCGACCTACTATGGAACTGGACGAGGTGGTAAGCCCACCGAGCTTAATTTAGATGCTAAGACCTTGAAGTCATTTGCTGGTAATCGTGCACGCAAGGGACATTTTGTTGAGCCCCGTTTAAAAGATGGCAAGCTTAAAGCAAACTAAGCAATTCAATAGCTTGCTTTAAGCATTATTGTTTTTTTGGAATACTCACGTCGTATTTGACGGCGATCACTTCAGCCAGAATAGAAACCGCAATTTCTGGTGGAGTCAGAGCGCCGATATAGATGCCAACTGGTCCATGTAGACGATTGACTTGTTCTTGGCTTAGATCGAATTCTAGTAGCCGCTCTTTACGTTTTTGGGTGTTATTTCTACTGCCTAAGGCGCCGACATAAAAAGCGGATGACTTTAATGCCTCCATGAGGGCCATGTCATCTAACTTAGGATCATGTGTCAGTGCCACCACCGCAGTATGGGCGTCGACTCCAATCTCTTGCAGAACATCATCTGGCATACCTCTAAAGAAGGTGATGTCTGAACGATCTATTCCTTCTGCATATTCCTCACGAGGATCAATCACGATGACTTCAAAGTCAGAGGCGAGTGCAAAGTCAGCGGTATACAGAGAAAGCTGTCCTGCGCCGATGATGACCATCCGCCAACGAGGCCCATAGCTGGTCCGCATTTCTTGCTCGGTACAGCTAAATTCATCATGACGGGTTCCGACAGTCAATGTTGACTTGCCAGAGCTTAAATTTATTGACCGTAATGTTAATTGATGTGATGAGATTAACTCGAGCAATTTCTCTAAGATGGCTAGTTCAGGTTTTGGTTCTACTAGTAAGCGAAGAGTTCCTCCGCAAGGTAGGCCAAAACGCGCTGCTTCCTGCTGGCTTACACCATAGATCACTAATTCCGGCGTATTTCTAGTCAAAATTTCTGTTTGGACACGGCGGATGAGGTCATCTTCAACGCAGCCCCCAGAGACTGAGCCTGCAACTTGCCCATCTTGCCTAATGGCAAGCCAGGAACCAACAGGACGTGGAGCAGATCCCCAGGTTTGAACCACAGTGGCAATGGCTACAGGATGGCCTTCTTTTAGCCAACGAACGGCTGCTTTGAGAACGCTTAAATCAGTACTATTCATACTTGCTAGGATCTTTGTGATGGAATCGAATTTCCTATTTATTATCTCTCTTATGACAGCTATCGGTAAATCTTCCAATAATGCCAAAGTAAAGCTGGCAATTTTATTGCTGGCTGCTGGTGAGGGAAGCCGTTTAGGAGGCTTTCCAAAGGTATTATTAAAAAAAGATGGGCAAACATTGCTTGATTCTTTTTGTTTATCAATGCAATCACTTGCTCCTAAGGAGATTGTGATTGTGACTGGATTTCATGCTCAGGAGATTGAGAGTGAGCTAGCATCAATAGATACAAGCCAATTACCTTTAAGGATAATGCGCAATCCTCATCCTGAGGCTGGACAAGCTGCTTCAGTTCGGCTTGGACTTGAATCTCTCAAATCTGATTACGACGCGCTTATCGTTGCTTTAAGTGATCAACCTAATGTAGGTGTTTTAGAGATCGAAGCATTGTTAGAGCAATTTATGCATCGTGATGCTCATCAAGAAATCGTATTACCGATGGTCCATGGCCAACGTGGCAACCCAGTTGTGTTTTCAAGAAAGGTTGTTGACTTAATCTTAGCAATACCAAGAATGGCGTGCCGACCGTATATGGATCAATACCCCGAACTTGTTAAGATCATGAATACTGACAAGCAAGGGTATGTCTTGGATGCCGACACAGAATCAGACACCCAAGCTTTAGGACTCACTAAATAGCTTTTTTAAAATGGATTCAAATTTCTGCAATGAGCTCAATTTCAACGCATGCACCTAAGGGTATTTGAGCAACACCAAAAGCACTGCGGGCATGTTTTCCAGCATCCCCAAAAATCTCAAATAGCAACTCAGAGCAGCCATTCATCACTAAATGTTGTTCTGTGTATTGTGCAGTTGAGTTCACTAAACCCATTACTTTGACAATGCGCTTGATTTTGTCCAATGATCCTAGGTGGTCTTGCAATGTAGCGATCAGATCAATTGCAATGGCTCGAGCTGCTGCCTTCCCGGTATCCGTATCCATATCCTGTCCGAGCTTTCCAACCCAAGGTTTACCATCTCGTTTGGCAATATGACCGGATAAAAAGACAGTATTTCCTGTGGTCACAGCCATCACATAGGCAGCAGCCGCTGATCCGGGAGGAGGTAAATCAATACCTAAATTTTTGATGCGCTCGAGAATCTTGCTCATGCTGGCTTTCAAATAAAAAATTAAAAATGATCTGGGAGGTTTGTAAGAATCTTACTTGGAAAGTTGTTTCATAGCACTTTCCAAACCATTTAAGGTGACTGGATACATCCGATCTTTCATTAAATTTTTCATGATGTCGATCGATTGCCTATATTGCCATACAGATTCTGGCTCGGGATTTAACCAAGCGAAGTGAGGAAAATGGCCCAATAGCCGATTGATCCAAGCGGCCCCAGATTCTTTGTTATTAAACTCCACTGATCCGTTAGGGCTCAATATTTCATAGGGGGACATCGTGGCATCCCCCACAAAAATCAGCTTGTAGTCGGGACCGTATAGATTCATGATTTCTTGAGTGGGAGTCACCTGATCTCTGCGACGTCGATTACTGCGCCATAAATTCTCGTATACGCAGTTGTGAAAGTAGTAGTGTTCTAAATGTTTAAATTCGGCTTTAGCAGCCGTAAATAGTTCTGCAATCCGTTGAATATGGTCGTCCATTGATCCACCTACATCCATCAGCAATAGAACTTTGACTTGATTATGTCGCTCAGGACGCATCTGAATATCTAGCATGCCTGCATTTGCAGCCGTTGAATGGATAGTTTTATCTAAATCTAATTCTAAGTTTGAGCCTTCGCGAGCAAAGCGACGCAAACGACGTAGAGCTACTTTGATATTACGAGTACCTAGGGCAAGGTTACTGTCGTAGTCTTTGAATTCCCTCGCTTCCCAAACTTTTATGGCGGTGCGATTGCCAGCACTTTCACCTCCAATTCGAATGCCTTCTGGATGGTAGCCACTATGACCAAATGGTGAAGAGCCGCCAGCGCCAATCCATTTCTTGCCGCCTCCATGCCATTCCTTCTGCTCCTTAAGAAGTTCTTCTAGACGTTTTTGAAGCGCTTCTGGACCACCTAATTTTTGAAGTGCTGTCTTTTCTTCATCGGTTAGTACGCGCTGCAATTTTTTCTCTAGCCATGCCAAAGGAATCTCTGGTGAGAGTGCAATGATTTGTTCAATGCCTTGAAAATAACTCCCAAAAACTTGATCAAAGCGATCAAAGTATTGTTCATCTTTCACTAAGGTCATGCGGGATAATTGATAAAACTCATCAATCGAAGGATTAATAATGGATGCTTTGAGAGCTTCCAGTAATGTTAAAAATTCCCTTACTGAAACAGGAATTTTTGCTTCTTTCAAATGAAGAAAGAATTGAATAAGCATCGATTTAAGACTCTTTCAATCAATTAACGATGGTTACGATTCATCATGACTAAGCGTTCAAATAACGCAATATCTTGCTCGTTCTTGATTAAGGCACCATGAAGGGGCGGCACAACTATTTTTTCATCATCGCTGTAGAGGGCTTGCGGAGGGATATCTTCAGCGAGAAGAAGCTTTAGCCAATCAATCAATTCCGAAGTAGAGGGTTTCTTTTTCAACCCTGGTAGCGAGCGGATTTGGTAAAAAGCTTTTAAGGCCGCTTCGAGTAATTCTTGTTTGACATTGGGATGATGAACATCCACAATGCTTTGCATTGTTTGAGCGTCTGGAAAGCTAATGTAATGGAAAAAACAGCGACGCAAAAAGGCATCTGGTAATTCCTTTTCATTGTTTGACGTAATGATGACTAGCGGTCGATGTTTTGCTTTAATCAACTCCCTTGTTTCGTAGACATAAAATTCCATGCGATCGATCTCGCGCAAAAGATCATTTGGAAACTCAATATCAGCTTTGTCAATTTCATCAATCAGTAATACCGTCGGTTCTTCTGCCTCAAAGGCTTGCCATAAAACACCTTTTACAATGTAATTTCGAATATCGTTTACTTTGACGTCACCCAATTGAGAGTCGCGTAAACGGCTTACGGCGTCGTACTCATACAAACCTTGTTGGGCTTTAGTTGTCGATTTAATATGCCATTGCAATAAGGGCATGTTTAATGCGCCCGCAACTTCTTCTGCAAGCATGGTCTTGCCAGTGCCTGGCTCACCCTTGATCAAAAGAGGCCGTTCAAGGGCAATGGCTGCATTGACAGCGAGCTTTAAATCTTCGGTTGCTACATAGCTTTTGCTGCCATCAAAACGGCTTTGAGACGGAGGGGGAATTTGCTTGGTGGGTTGATTCATAGGGCAGTCAATAAGTCCTTATTTGAGCGCTTAAGTATAGGTAAAGCCCAGATAAATTTGGATATTTTTACCAAATTTTTACTTATTCTAAAAAGCACCAATCGGCAAAAAGCTTATGCTGGCTGCTGTCCGCTATAATCTCTCCAAATTGATTTATATCAAACCTATCATTAATGATTTCCATGAAAAAACTCCCCATTCTTCCTTATTTGCTTGTCAGCGCTGGCATGGCCTTTGCTGGGTTGGCTCAGGCTGAAGAGATCAAAGGTAATGCTGCTGCTGCCAATGCCAAAGTGTGGCTCTGTGTTGGTTGCCATTCCATACCTGATTACCGTGCCGACTATCCCTTGGTCTATAAAGTGCCCATGATAGGTGGCCAGAATGCTGCCTACATCGCTAGTTCATTAGCCGCCTACAAGAAAGGCGAGAGAAAGCATCCAACGATGCGAGCCATTGCTGGCAGTCTTTCTGATCAGGATATGGCTGATCTTGGCGAATACTACGCTGCGCAAACTGCCAGCTCACCTATCAACAAATTGAAGTAATAGAGGTATGTTATGAAATTTGCACTAGTTAGCACAGTAATAATGGCTAGTATTGGCTTATTGAATCCCGCTCATGCAGCTAGTATTGATAAAGGCCGGGCGATTGTTGAGAAGGCTAATTGCGCCTCTTGTCATGGCGCTGGCTTAAATGCGCCTATCTTGCCTGCTTATCCTAAGCTGGCAGGCCAATACGCTGATTATTTGTACTACTCCCTAAAAGCATACAAGGTAGGCAATAGCAATGCCCAGTATGGCCGTAATAACGCAGTAATGGGCTCTCAAGTTCAGTCGTATACGGATGCGGATTTGAAAGATATCTCAGCCTATATTGCATCCTTGCCAGGGAACTTTGTGATTAAAAAGTAAAAGTTATCTATTTAAACTTAAAGCTTAGACTAATCATCTAAGCTTTTGTTTTTTATAGGATTTATTATTTAACGTACAGCTTCAAGCCCATTCGCAAGATGCTTTTGCATAGCACTTTCAGCGGCTCCCTCATCACGCTTTAGAAGGGCTCTTAGTATCTCTCGATGCTCAAGCAGTGAGTTTTGGAGTCGTCCTGTACTCGTCAGAGAGTCACGGCGATGGAGTTTTAGCACCTTTCTGAGGTCTGCTATGACACCATTCATCCACCGATTTCCGGCAATTTCTTGTATTAATTCATGAAATTTCACGTTAATCTCAAAGAATTGCTCAATATCCCGATCTGCCGCAGCCGTTTCTAGGCGGTGATGAAGGTGATCAAGTAGATTTAGCTGTGCTTCGCTTGCCTTCGTTGCTGCTTCCTTTGCTGCCTGACCTTCGAGTAGGGAAAGAATTGTAAAAATTTGCTCCAAATCACTTCTGAATACCTCTGTGACATAGGCACCACGCCTCATTTTGATCGTTACAAGCCCCTCAGAGGCTAAAACCTTAATGGCTTCACGCATGGGGGTCCGGCTTATTCCAAACTGATCTGCAAGACTTTGTTCATCTAGCCAGCTACCAGGGAGCAATTTCTTGCTAAAAATCTGCTCACGCAGCTTATCTGCTACGTCTTCGTATAAGGGTCTGTTATTCAATTTTGTATCCATAATTATGAATACATTATGTAGACAAATTTAATAATGTCAAGCAGAATAGTAATGATTAGATGCAATGCAACAAAACCTACTGGGAGTGGTTTGTGACTACAGATCAAAAAAGTACAAAAAATAGTGAGTGGCCATCTGTTACGGAAAGCAATTTAGAAAGCTGGAGAGAATCCGCCCAGAAATCGGCACCCAATGGAAATGTCGATCAATTAGGTTGGAATACACCTGATGGAATTCATCTGAAAGCACTGTATACCGCTGCCGACACTGAGGACTTGAAATACAAAAATTCACTTCCAGGTTTTGAACCTTTTATTCGCGGTCCTCAGGCGACGATGTACTCAGTTCGTCCATGGACGATTCGCCAATATGCTGGATTTTCTACTGCTGAAGAATCCAATGCGTTTTATCGCAAAGCATTAGATGCAGGCGGACAAGGTGTGTCAGTCGCCTTTGATTTAGCTACCCATCGTGGCTACGATTCTGATCATCCGCGTGTAACGGGGGATGTTGGTAAGGCGGGTGTAGCAATAGATTCCATTGAAGACATGAAGATTTTGTTTGATGGTATTCCGCTCGACAAAGTTTCAGTATCGATGACGATGAATGGTGCAGTCTTGCCAGTGTTGGCTGGGTATATTGTGGCCGGTGAGGAGCAGGGAGTTAAGCAAGAGCTGCTCTCAGGAACCATTCAGAACGATATTCTGAAAGAGTTTATGGTCAGAAATACTTATATCTATCCGCCTGAGCCTTCGATGCGTATTATCGGCGACATCATCGAGTACACCGCCAAACACATGCCTAAATTCAATTCGATTTCAATATCGGGTTATCACATTCAAGAAGCGGGGGCGAATCAAGTATTAGAGCTTGCCTTTACTTTGGCTGATGGTAAGGAATATGTCAAAACAGCGTTGGCAAAGGGCCTTGATATCGATGGCTTTGCTGGAAGACTTTCATTCTTCTTTGCAATTGGTATGAACTTTTACCTGGAAGTAGCAAAGCTTCGCGCTGCACGACTCTTATGGTGGCGCATTATGAAGTCATTTGGGCCAAAAAATCCTAAGTCTTTAATGTTGCGCACACATTGCCAAACCTCAGGTTGGTCGCTCACTGAACAAGATCCCTATAACAACGTTGTGAGAACCACAGTTGAGGCTATGGCAGCAGTATTTGGTGGAACTCAATCCTTACATACCAATTCTTTTGATGAGGCAATTGCCTTACCATCTGAGATTTCTAGCCGAATTGCACGTAATACCCAACTTATTTTGCAAGAAGAGACTCATATTACTAGCGTGATTGACCCATGGGCTGGCTCTTATATGATGGAAAATCTTACACAAGAAATGGCTGATAAAGCTTGGGAAATCATTCAAGAAGTCGATGTGATGGGTGGCATGACTAAGGCCGTAGAGAGTGGCTGGGCAAAATTAAAAATTGAAGCGGCTGCCGCTGAAAAGCAGGCAAAGATTGATTCTGGGACAGATGTCATTGTTGGAGTCAATAAATACAAGCTCGCAAAAGAAGATCTAGTTGATGTGTTAATGATTGATAACGACAAGGTCCGTGAAAATCAGGTTGCTCGCCTGAAAGAAATTAGAGCAAAACGTGACTCTAAGAAAGTTCAGGCAGCTTTAGAGGCATTAACAAAAGCGGCGGAAGAGAATACCGGCAATCTCTTGGAATTAGCAGTCAATGCGATTCGTTTGAGGGCTACAGTTGGTGAAGTCTCTGATGCTTTGGAAAAAATTTACGGGCGCCATCGCGCCGATACTCAAAAGGTGACCGGTGTGTATGCAGCCGCTTATGATTCAGCCGAAGGCTGGGAGAAATTAAAAGTTGAAATCGCTGACTTTGCCAAAGAATTTGGTCGTCGCCCGCGAGTAATGATTGCTAAATTAGGTCAAGATGGTCATGATCGTGGGGCAAAAGTAGTAGCTACTGCCTTCGCTGACTTAGGTTTTGATGTTGATATTGGACCTTTGTTTCAAACTCCTGAAGAGTGCGCCCGTCAAGCCATAGAAAATGATGTACATGCTTTAGGTATTTCTACTTTAGCGGCAGGTCATAAGACATTAGTTCCCGCCATTATTGCTGAGCTCAAAAAACAAGGCTCTGATGACATTATTGTGTTTGTTGGTGGCGTTATCCCCCGGCAAGATTATGACTTTTTATATGAGGCCGGAGTAAAAGGGATTTACGGCCCTGGGACTCCCATTCCAGCTTCGGCAAAAGATGTGCTCGAGCAAATTCGTAAATCTGCTAAGCCTCATTAAAGCGTATTAAGACCATGCTTAATGCGGCTGATCAAGCTCTGATTCATGATCTAGTGGGCGCACCTTCGCTATCACAGCGACGTGCACTTGCTAAGATTATTACCTTGCTTGAGTCCACACGCTTGGACCACCGCAAGCGTGCAGATGAAGTACTAAATGCTTTACTCCCTAAAACAGGTAAATCATTTCGTATTGGAATTTCAGGTGTACCGGGAGTGGGTAAGTCCACCCTAATTGAAACACTAGGTCTCTATTTGATAGATAAAGGCCATCGAGTTGCAGTATTAGCGATTGATCCATCATCCAGCCTATCAGGCGGATCTATTTTGGGCGATAAAACTCGGATGGAACGTTTATCTGTTTTAGAAAATGCTTTTATTCGTCCTAGTCCATCATCGCTCACTCTGGGCGGCGTTGCTGAAAAAACTCGCGAAGCAATGTTAGTTGCTGAAGCCGCAGGATTTGATGTTGTCATTGTAGAAACCGTTGGGGTTGGTCAAAGTGAGATAGCCGTTTCAGGTATGACCGATATGTTTGTTTTACTACAACTTCCTAATGCGGGCGATGATTTACAGGCAATCAAAAAAGGTGTCATGGAGATTGCCGATTTGATTGTTATCAATAAAGTGGATCTTGATCCCAATGCCGCAATGAGAGCTCAGGCATTTATCACTAGCTCTCTTCGCTTGCTTGGTTTTCAGGGTAATCCTGATCATGCATCACACGATCAAGAGTTTTGGCATCCTACCGTAATGACTCTGAGTGCTCTCGAAGGTAAAGGCGTGCCAGAGTTGTGGGAAAAGATTATGCATTTTCAGCATTTACAAAAAACTAATGGCAAATTCGATGCACGTCGTCAACAGCAAGCTGGGGCCTGGATGTGGGATCGCATTGAGGCGGGCCTTAAAAATGCATTTCGAAATAATGTAGCGGTGCAAGAGTTGCTCCCTACCTTAAGCGCCCAAGTTAATCAAGGAACAATGACAGCGTCTGTAGCAGCAAGAAGGCTCTTGGAATCCATGGGCCATGAATTTTTCTAAGGAATAAAAATGAAGGAAATCATTCAACAGCTAGAAGCCAAGCGTGAGCTTGCCCGCTTAGGCGGTGGTCAAAAAAGGATCCAGTCACAGCACGCTAAGGGGAAATTAACTGCACGTGAGCGAATTGAGCTTCTTTTAGATGCCGGCACTTTTGAAGAATGGGATATGTTTGTAGAGCACCGTTGCCATGATTTCGGTATGGGTGAACAAACTGTTCCAGGTGATGGTGTTGTTACTGGATATGGAATGATTAACGGTCGCTTAGTTTTTGTATTCTCACAAGACTTTACAGTCCTGGGCGGCTCTTTGTCTGAAGCTCATGCAGAAAAGATCTGCAAGATCATGGATCAAGCTCTGAAAGTGGGTGCCCCTGTTATTGGATTAAATGACTCAGGTGGTGCACGTATTCAAGAGGGCGTTGCATCTCTTGGGGGTTATGCAGAAATTTTCCAGCGCAACGTTACTGCATCTGGCGTTATTCCTCAGATATCTTTAATTATGGGTCCATGTGCTGGTGGTGCAGTTTATTCACCTGCATTGACAGACTTTATTTTTATGGTCAAAGACAGTTCTTATATGTTTGTGACAGGACCTGAAGTTGTCAAGACTGTAACCCATGAAGATGTGACTGCTGAAGAGTTGGGTGGTGCAGTCACGCACTCTACGATATCCGGAGTCTGCGATCAGGCATTTGATAATGATGTTGATGCCATCATGATGCTACGTCGCTTCTTTAACTACTTGCCGCTCTCAAATCGTGAAAAGCCACCATTAATTAAAGGTGCAAACCGCACCGAGGAGCCGGATTTTTCTCTAGATACATTGGTGCCATCCAATCCAAACCAACCTTACGATATGAAAGAGTTGATTGCAAAAATTGTGGATGATGGTGAATTTTTCGAGCTACAGCCCGATTACGCTAAAAACATTGTCATTGGTTTTGCACGTATGGAAGGTCGTTCAATTGGCGTTGTTGCTAACCAACCTCTAGTGCTGGCTGGTTGCCTGGATATCAAAGCCTCCATTAAGGCAGCCCGCTTCGTTCGTTTTTGTGATGCTTTTAATATTCCCGTTGTGACT
>Ga0114979_10001496_pt1 | contig 15808 bp, 20 predicted proteins | sample S_140625_EF_Meta_FD_87315 | JGI IMG/M metagenome (GOLD analysis project Ga0114979, IMG submission 87315) | Freshwater microbial communities from Lake Simoncouche, Canada to study carbon cycling - S_140625_EF_MetaG | ecosystem: Environmental > Aquatic > Freshwater > Lake | place: Lake... | reverse complement strand
TAACTTGCTGGCAAATGGGAGACCCTGGTAATTGTGGTCCTAATCCCAGTGTTAGACCCGGTGGCTACATCAACTTCAGTTATGGCACCTCTGATCTCAATCAAGTTATCAACATAAACAAAGCATTAGAATCGGCCGGCACTGGGGTTCAACTTGCTGGATTTGTCTACAGCTTCACCGCCAAAAACGGTAATGGGTGGGATAATGGTCAACAAGATTACCTATCCGCTTATGTTAAATTATATGGGTCTGCTGGCAACCAAATTGCCGCCTACGACTACACTGCATCAACTAATAGAAAATATAACTGGAGTAACTTTAGTTTTACAGAGACATTTGCTACACCATACACTGCGGCTGCATTGAGTTCAGCGCAAGTGGGCTTAATTGGTCGTGACAGCAATTTTTGGGCGGGCACATATGGCCCAGAAGTATTCAATGTTGACTTTCGTTTAAAATACAAAATTGACCCGTGTGCTACTAATGTTGCATATAGTTCAACCTGCGCCGGGTTCAACAACGTAATTAACTCAAGCAATTTATTAGATTCAACCCGCGGTGGAACAAGTTTAACTCAGACATTTGCTATTAATACTGCTCTATCAAATGCAGGTATAGGTGCAATGGTTCACGGATTCAACTATGGATTCAACTATAGAGTAGGCGAAAGTTGGTCAGGATGTACTGCTACTAACCAAGATGGATCATGTAGTTGGTACATGGATATACCAGGTCGTGTAAATGCTACAGTATCATTAACTAATAGTAGCAATCAATCAATATTTTCAAAGAATTATAGTTTAACAGGTGATGGCGTCAGTGGCTCTATCAGCGACAAATACCTTTTGCCTTCTAGTTTAAATCAAGCCGTATTAGGTTCAGGAAGAATATCAGGTAGTACATCTGGTACAGGTTCTAGAATTGAAGGCATGTGGGCCACATTGATTTATACCGCTGACCCTTGCGTTTCTAATCCGCTATACAGTCCTGATTGTAAAGGTTATGCGTTTGCTATGGCCAAGCAAGCAATGGCATCAAATAGCACATCAGTAGTTGTCGCAAATGGTGCACAAATGCAGGATCCTGTAAACACAGATCCTACTCAGCCTGCACCACCAGGTAGCCCACCGCCACCACCTGGTTCTGAACCACCTCCGGGTGTTGCACCTCCACCGGGCGCACCACAACCAGGCTCAGGTAACCCTAATGGATCTCCAGCAAACCAGGCCCCTGCACAAGGTAGTAGCGGTCAGCCCAAGCCAGGCGAAGTTAAAACAGCCAGTGATAACACTAGCAAAGCAGGGCCTGGCCTAAGCTCTGTCATGAGCATGATCAGTAGCAACCAAGCTAGAATTGGCAACGAAGCAAAGTCTGTTGTACAAGCCGCAGAATCTGCCGCTGCCAAGGATGCACAACAAGCACAACAACAAGCAGAGGCTGTGGCCAGTACATTAACAGCTCAAAGTGTTGCAGGCAGTATGTCGCTTGCAAACGATTCACAAGGTACAACCAGTAAGTCATCCGCACAAACACAAATCAGTACGTTTTCATTGCCCACAGGTGCACAAGCCGCTGCCGCAAGTATGGAAGCTGTTCGACCACCGGCTCAGGCAACTGCAACTGACACCTCACAAAACACAGGTACAGGATTGGTGCTAGTAAATGCACAAACACAATTTAATTCGTTTGTGTCACAAACATCCTACATAGTGTCGGCTGTTGAGGCTCCTGTGGTGAATTTTGGGTTCCAGTTGCCAACAGGAAGAACTGCAAGCATGTATGAAATTGAACTACCACCAAGTGAAGGTATCAAAGTGGGTACCCGTTCTACATTAACTGATGTGTTAGAACAGCAACCCACAATGATGCAATCTGTTGCACAATCTCAACAAACCGGCACAGTCAAACGAGATGTGCAGATTAATGATTTGGCTGTGGGAGTTGACATTGCCAGCATTGCTCGTCAACCGGTGGGATACCAAGCATATTCAATGATGATGCCAGACGTTGCATTTTATGCACCCAAAGAAATTTATCGCAATCAGATAAATGTAGACAATGTAAGATTGTTACGTGGCCTGGGCAGTGATAGATTGCATCAGGAAATGGTCAATCAGCAATACAAGTTAGGAGAATAACATGAACTACATTTCTTATTTTATGTTAGGACTTGGTATTGGGATGGCGTTTTATTACATCTTTTACAGCGATAATTCACAAGCTGTGTTAGAACGTATGAAGCATGATCTTGCTGTACGAAAAGAATGGGCTAAAATGTTAGCTGACCAAAAAGCAAACAATTCAAAATGGCCAGCTGGTTGGGAAGAAAAATTAGGAGAAAAAAATGACAGAAGAAATCAAAGACGTCAACGCCAAGGTTGATGAACTAGAAGCAGCCGCAAAGAAGTATGCTAGTAAAGACACGGTAATCTCCATTGGTGGTTACGAATTTACACCAGCCAAACTCATGGTGGCATTTACCATTGTGAGCTCTACGCTGGGTGGGCTGTATGGCACATTTGAAGTGTACAAAGACTACATGGGTATGAAGAAAAAGATTGCTGAGTATACAGCGCCGGACCTGAGTGGCTTTGACAAACGTCTAGCTGTGATTGAGGAGAACTCGGCTAAGACTTCAGACTACACTCGGGACATTAAAACTGACCTAAAGAATGATTTGCGTCGCAACGAATCAGTTACTGAACAAGTAGAACGCAGTGTCAAAACTGCACAACGTGAAACTGAAGCAGAGATGCGTGACATGCGCAAGGCAGTACGTGAAGATTTAGAAAAAGCACGTAACGAAGCCAACACTATTCGTAGAGAAATGGCCGATGCACGTAGAGAGATTGAACGAGAAGTTGTTCAATTAAAGAAAGAAGTTGATAGCAAGATACAAAAAGCCATTGACAATCCCTTGGCCAACAAGTGATTACTTTTTGAGCACAGCCTGCACCAGGCTGTCTATGCTGTTGACAACAGGCACGTGTTCTACCGTGGCAATTCCAATACTCAAAGGCAATTCAGTACAACCCAGTACTATTGCCTTTGCTCCACGATCTATTAGGCTGTGAATTACTTTCATGAGCAACACCCGAGATTCTGTAATCTTGCCGGCCTTGATCAAATCAATTGCGGGCTGTACAAAGAAATCCATTTCTGCACGATCTGGTACAATACAATTCCAGCCTTGTCGTTCTAGTCTGTACTGATATATCCCATGTTCTATTGTACCCTGGGTACCCATGACACCAATAGTTTCTTTTTCAAGACCTAGGTCACGCAATTCTGTAGCTATGCTGTCCACAATGTGTATGATGGGTACACCCAGCTTGCACAGTTCGTCGTACCAGAAGTGTGCCGAGTTGCAAGGTATCACAATGCGATCACACCCTGCGTTTTTTAATCCACGAATGCCGTCCTCTAGCCAAGGTAAAGGATCATCGTTGCCTGATTGCATGGAGATACTGCGATCAGGGATGCGTGGTTCATTCCACAACACAAAAGGCATGTGTTCTTGATCGCAAGTGGCAGGGGTTTGTTTGATTAGTCTTGTGATAAACTCGGCGCTGGCCGCTGGTCCCATGCCACCGAGGATTCCTAGACGTGTCATTTTTAGAATGGATTCAATGCGGCACTGGTGGCACTACCGTTGTTTGTAACTGTAAAGTTATTGGTTGATGCATCTGTTAAGAATCCCGCACCCTGATACGTATTCAACAACAATTGTGTTTGTGTACCTGTAATGGCTGAAATATTAGTTCCCGAACCTTGTGTAGTTGCAAGTGGTGCTGTGGGCGGTGTGAATGCGCCGGTATACACAGCCACACCTTTGACCACACGCATATTTGATATGTTACCGATAAAAGGGTTAAAGCCCGTTACAGCACACCCTATTTGAGTTGTGAGAGTCGAAGCAACCAACCCACTGCTGGCCCAGGTACCCACTGATACTCCGTTAACCCATAAAGTCACAGTGCCTGCTCCATCGTAAGTCATGGCCACATGATACCAATTATTCAATGCGTAAGTAGATGGAGAGCTTATTCGGTAAGTACCTCTTTGGTCCACACGAAAGTTACCATAGTAGTAGGCTATGCCCAAGAATCCCACACTGTTTTGCATGTAGATGTACTCTTCGATGTTAGCAGTTGGGTACACAAAAGATTCCACAGTCCAAGCGCCACTGTTTTGATCAAACGCTGTGTTATTGGGCACGGTGAGATAATTTGTGCCGTCAAGCAATATACTACCGTTTACAGCTGATACTGTCCCTGTACCTAGTTCCCATCCGGGTCCTATGCTCCATCCTGATCCTATTGATACTGTCATAATATTATATTCCTGTAAATGTGTAAAAGGCACCGCTCACAAACACACCGCCTGTTATAGTAATTGTTTGAGAAGGAGCGTCAGTACTGACCACTGTGGCTCCAGGAATCTGATCCACGGTCCAGCCTGCGGCAACATTGTTTAGATTTGGCACACCGGTTAAACTTGACCAAGATCCAACAAAAAAGAACCCAATGGCATCATTGGTTCCTGCAACGTTTTGAACACTTGGGTTTGTTGTTTGTCCGTAATACGGGCCAACGCCTAATGCCCACCCAGGACCTATTTCCCATCCTGATCCTATTGTTACTGCAAGTGGTAATGACATGATATTTTCCTTATTACTGTTATTTATTTTTTGAACAGCAACATTGACGCAATGATCAAGGCTGTTTGTGCGGCTTCTACGTCAGTGGGTTGCTCTTTCCAACCTATACTGATCTGCCCAATAAACACACCGGGCTCAGCTGGCACGCTAATACGGCACATATAACTAACACCGTTTTCCCTGTAAGCAAATCCAATAAGGCTTTGTGGTTTGAGATAGGGGCCGCATGGTATCTTACCAGACATCAAACCAATCACATCATTGTTGTTGTCGTAGTTCTTGCTAAACAAGCCAACATCTAGCCCATCATATTGTTTATTTCTTCCACCATTGCGTGTGGCCAAAAACGCAATTTTTCTTGTGTTTACCAAGGTGTTGACTTCCATGATAGAAACAAGTTCTACGTCGGTATTTTTCAGCAAGAAATTATAAGCTTCTTCGTACCGACCATTCATCTTGGGCAAAGCCTGTTGAGCACGATAAGTTGCCAAAAATGCATCTTTTTCTGTGTAAATGATCCAGCCGCCAAAGCCCAAGACACAAAGTAGCACAACTGCAAACAAGCGAAAAGGACTGGATCCAATCCAGTCCAACAAGCTTATGAGTGTGGCCTTAAGCTGATCCACCGGTAGCTACCTCTTTGTCACACACAAATGCTGTGACTGCCACGTTGCCGTGTACATGACTTGCTGTGCGAATCATGTCCATGAGCGGATCAACCGCAATCAACAGCACCAACACAGCTTCGCTTGGCAGTTTCAACAAGTCACAGACAACTGCTACTGTGGCAACTGTAAGAATACCTGTTGTACCTGCTGATGCTAAACCAGCAAGAATACTACCTAACAACACAACCAACAACCCAGTAAAGCCCAATGGTGCATCATAGATGTTGGCAATGAATACTGTGGCAATAGCGTAGTAAACAATACTACCAATTCTGTTAACAGTGAAGCTTAGTGGAACTGTTAGTTCAACACCGCCCTTGTCAAAGTGTAGTTTGTGTAATGCTTCTTGTGCGTATGGAATACAAGCTAATGAACTACGTGAACTAACAGCAACAATTAGCGTTTCTTTGGTTTCACGAATTACAGTAGCAAGACTTAATCCTGATCTCCACCAGATCATTGCTGTGCCTGCCACAACAACTAGTACGCCGCCAATAAACTGTTGCATCACAAAGTCAAACATGGTCATAAAAATGCCCACTCCAACTTTACCCACTTGTGCTGAAATCATGGCCAACAATGCGATTGGCAAGAAATAGTTTAGGAACTTGAAAATGCTGATACTGGCTTGTTGAATACTTTTCAGTACTTCAACCAACATTTTTTGTCCTTCAGTTTTTAGATGCCCAAGAGCAACACCAAAGATCAAACAAAAGATAACAATCTTCAAGCTCTCACCATTGTTTAGTGTGTTGAAAATGTTTTCTGGAATAAACTTCTCTGCCATCTTGCCTGCGTTAACAGCCGGTGCTGTTGGCATTGGTTCTTTAAGTGTAATGTTTAGATCTGTACCACTATCTTTATCGTTAACCAGAACGCCTAGTTGCGTTTTCTTTTCAGGGGTCATTTCTGATCCAGTAACAACAACTGTGCCTACACCTATTACAGCGGCCAAGAACATACTAGATACAAAACCAATAATGATTTTACGGATTAGTGTTTGACTACCTTCTTTTTGTAGCAGGCCAATAATACCCACAAGGATAGTGGCCAACAAGAATGGTAACACAACTACCTTGAGCAAGCTGATATAAATGCTGCCAAGACTTTCAAAGTTCACACTGAACTCTGGTGCGTACACCCCGGCTAGGATACCCACAACAATTGAACCAAGTATGGTCCACGGGCTTGTTAAAAATGTTTTTAAATGTGCTGTTGTCATGGTGAGTCCTTATTTCTTTTCGGCTTTGTATCGGTCCATTAACTTTTTGGTGTCAATGTTGTTGTATTCGTTTTTAATAACGTAATTAATAATGCTCAACAGTTGAATCGACTTGGGATTCACTGCTACAGCAATGTTGTCCACACTGTCGGAGATTGTAATTGTCTTGGTGCTAATCGCGGCGTCAGGTTTTTCAAAGCTAATCTTCTTGATTTCAAATTCATCACGATAAGCGGCAGCAATGTCCCCACGTGTGACACGGTCAATAATCACATCCCATTTGTCTTCAGGAACAAATATTGCATTAGGAAAGTTAACACGAGCAAAGGTGTCATAGCTTGAGTTACGGATGAAACTTATTTTGCCATTGAATTCTCTGATCACTTGATACACTTCGCGACCTTGTGAGTTTTGACTTAGCCATAGTCGATTAATAACCAAACTCTGTCTTAGTTTAATATAAGGATCACTAAATCTAACAACTTGTAGTCGTGGGCCAGTTACGGATAATTTACTAACTGCTACGTCTGCCTTGCCGTCTCTAACCTGTTCTACAACTTCAGCAAAACTTTCAGCATCGCGTCTAAATTGTACTGGCACTCCTAGTAGGACACCAATTCGTCGCGCGATTTCGACGTCAAGACCGTGAATGTCATCACCTTCTCCGGAGAAGAAAGGAGGACTATCCTTTTTGGTCATTGCTACAACAAGAACGTTGGCTTTCTTGATTGCGGCAATATCTGCGGGTAGTGGGACTGTGGATGTTGGCAGTTGTGCATACACAACTGATGCAAACATCACCAGTAATAAAGCAAGTAGTTTTTTCATAATTTGTCCCATAAATAGTTTTTAATGTATATCTATTTATAATAGTATATTTCAATGGCAGCAAACGTATTTGAGCTGTTAAATACATTGTATTAAAATTGTAAGGAACAATCACATGGCAGAAGAAAAGAAACCGCTATCACGCTCTGAACGTGAAGCCTTGATCAAAGACAAAGCTGGATGGGTTATTGTTGTGTTTGCGGCGTTGCTGGCAATCAACACCTATCTAGCTGGTGGCAACTCGGGCAAAGTACTAAACAACACCATTGATGCCAATAATACCTGGGCTTTTTATCAAGCCAAATCAATCAAGCAAACCCTGGCTGAAATGGCACTAGATGATGCTGTTCGTGCCAAGGACCAACCCAAGCAACAAGCATTGCAGGCCAAGATTGATCGCTACGAAAGTGATCCTGCCACAGGCGAGGGCAAAAAAGAACTCATGGCCAAAGCTCGTGGTCTAGAAGAAGAACGCACTGTGGCCAAACAACGTAGTCCTTGGTACACTTATGCTGGCTCGTTGTTGCAGATTGCCATTGTGTTGCTGACTGCAAGTATTCTAGCAGTTAAAGATGTGCTGTTAAGAGCCAGCATAGGAGTTGGCAGTTTTGCCATCTTGCTAATGACTCAAGCAATTTGGCTGTGGTTACCAATATAAAATAACACACTTCTACATACCGGGCCCTGAGCCCGGTTTTCTTTGGCGGCATTAATATCAGTAGAAACCATGAGTGATATTGCATCGCAACATAAATACCTTAGTAGAAACCACGAGTTGCTACCACAAAAGGAATCCACACAATGAAAACTTTATCAAATTTCATGCTAGAGATCCTGGAACGTTTGGCAGAAATGTTCCCAGGGTCCAGCTATCAAAGCCGCTTGGATGCATATCTAAGCAACAAAGGCATTACCGATGCCGCACAGCTTGAAAATTACATCAAGCAATTTAATTCTCAAAAGGAAACTTATCTATGAAAAATATCATCAACACAATTTACCAAGGCTTAATTGACTGGGCTGAAATGATTCACAATTATCGCCAAAGCTCTGCAAGCAAATACCACTATTGGAAGTAATCATGGCTATAGAATTAGTAGCAATTCAGATTATTGTGTTTGGCACAATAATTCTTGTGTACATGTTTCAGGAGTTCGATAAATGACATACCTAGATATTTTATGGACGCTACTACGTTGGAAAACACAAGGTTGGGACGTTCATCCCATTGACCTTGACAGCGAGTTTACAGGTTGGTTTTAATCACGCTTGGTGATTATTTTATCTGCTAAGCCGTAGTCCACTGCTTCTTGTGCACTCATAAAGAAGTCACGTTCCATGTCTGCGGCAAAGTCTTCGTAGGTTTTGCCAGCAGAATTATGTTTCACATAGATTTCAGTTAGATACTGTTTCATCTTTTGAATTTCCCTGGCCTGGATTTGAATATCCGTAGCTTGTCCACGTGCACCACCTGAGGGCTGGTGAATCATGTGTCGTGCATAGGGCAAAATATAACGCTTGCCCGGTGCACCAGCAGTGGCCAACAATGACCCCATGCTACAGGCCTGCCCCATCACAATGGTATGCACATCGCACTTGATAAACTGCATGGTATCATATATGCTCATGCCAGCTGTTACGCTACCACCCGGTGAGTTGATGTAAAAGCTGATGTCTTTGTTGGGCTCATCGCTTTCCAGGAACAACATCTGCGCCACAATCAAACTGGCTGAATGCTCACTAACCTCAGTATCAAGCATGATGATACGATCCTTGAGCAAGCGACTGTAAATGTCGTAACTGCGTTCACCTTTGGAGGTTTGTTCAAGTACGATGGGGACTAAATTGGGCATGTATTCTCCTGAGTAATATAAGTGTTACAGATAAGTATAACATATATTTAGAACAAAATCAACTATGATTCGTGACATACTTAACAAATTAGACCAAATCTTGCTGGAAAAAAGCCGCGGGCTATTGTACCGCAGTGCCGGTGACAACTTTTTTCAAGGTCCCAAAGACAACCCCACTGCGGAGATAGCATTTGACACTGCTGAATATTATCCCAGCATGCCCGGTGCTTATGCCGACTACAACGAAATGGCCGCTGTGGGGCAAGAGCTGTTTAAAAAGTATCCACAAATTTCCTGGTTCAACAAACCCACTAATGCCAGCAAGGCATTTGCTATTTTGACCTTTGATGGCCCAGCTAAAGGACAAAAAACTTATTTTGGCAAGTTCTTTAACGAGATCAAACAGGACATGACTGGCTTCTGGAAGAACAGTGAACTTCCAGGTGGCTGGCAACTGAACAAAACTGCCAGTCTCAAGGGCAGTTATTATAAACTCAAACCCAGCGATATCTTTCCACCAGACTCGACATTTAGCACACCCGAAGCCTGTGTTGCTGAATTAGCAAAAAATCCAAAACAGAATACAGCAGTGCCCAAAATCATGCCAGGCATGGAGCAACTATTAGCTGGACAATTCCCTGTGTTTGAAAATGTAGGCGACATGGCCAGTGCTGTTCGTGATGACTTGGGCGAAACAATTGGCCCTATTGCGTTGGTTCAAGGTATGAACATGGGTGCAGGTGCCGAAGCCGCACGTAAATATATACTTGGCCCAACAGGCAAGTATGCTGGTAGTGCTATCAACTTCCCGGCTAGCAAAATTAACGGATTAGTAGATAGTTACTTGTACCACCCCAGTGGCATTGAGATTGGTATTTCCAGCAAGGGCGAGGATGGTGCTACTGCTAGTATTAAAAATATTGCAGACGGTGTTAACCGAGCTCGCGAAAAAGGCATGGACAAACTTCTTGATCAGTATGCAGATCAAATCAAAGTTATTGAAGAAGTCGGGAAGCTTGCATCCAAAGACTTTCCTCTTGTGTTGGGTATTCGCCAAGGATTAATTGACCAAGCTACTGCTGACACAATTCGCAAAATGATTGATTCCAATGCACAAACAATCAATGATGTTCCAATGGATGCAACTACCATGGGCACCATTAGTAAGTTAATGAGTGAGTACAAGCCCAAACCCAATCCGCGATACAATGCCGGGTATCATACACTGGCTATCCTGGCACGACATGTTGTTACCAACATCAACAAGGATCCCAAGTTTGGCGAAGCGGCATTGAAGTTTTTGAACATTGCACCTATCATCCAATTGCACCTGAACAGTTCAGACAAAGGTGGTAACTTAGCTGTCACGGGATTTACCAGTAAGTATCCTCCAGATTTTAAAGGTACCGTGGGATTAGACGCCAGTAAGGTTTACGCCGCAACTGGCACAAATGGTCGTGTGACATTTGCTTATAATGGTGGCGGCAACACCGATACTGATGTTGAAGTTACGCCAGCAAGTGTTGATGACACTGCCAGTGTCAAAGCCAGTACTCGAGATCTCGAACCAGAACTGAAACGTAGCAACCTTACTGCTAGAGGCGAGAAAAAGCCGCAAGATACTGCGGCCTTTGGAAGAAAACGTAGATAAGTTAGTTGTTTAGTTCGGCAATCAAATCACAGATGCCGAATTCACATGCTTCAGTAGCAGACAAGTAAACGTCTTGTGGTGGAAGCAAAACACGTTTGATAGTTTCATCATCAAGCCCAGTGCACACACGATAGTGATCCACCATGCGTTTGTGTGTGAGTTCAAACTCTTTAATTGTGGCAAACAGTTCATGTGCTTTGCCTTCATTGCCCCAACTAAACTGATGACTTAGCACACTGGTATTGGGCGTGAGTATTCTGCGTCCCTTGGCTCCAGCTAGAAAGATCAACAATCCAGCACTGCCAACTGATCCCAAGCCCACAGTTTTTACAGGAATACGACTGCTACGCATGACATCAATCAAGGCAAACGCCACACTCAAATCTCCGCCATCACTACAGACCATGAGCAAGAGTTCTTTGAGCTTTTTCTTGCGCACATGATTTTCATGCAAGATCCACTCTACCACGGGCTTGATAGAGTCTGTATCGATTTCATCCATGAGCACCATGATACCATGGTCATTTAATGCTTGTGACGGGGAGTCAGGTAGGGCTAGGTCTTTGTCTTGGGTCATAGGGCTGGTTGTTGTGGAGTAAAGCATAATTGTAGCACAGGCTCAAATATACTGCTATTACTTAGTTCACCAAGTCTGATGAGTTTGATTAACATTGTCGGGATCGAATCACCAAAACTTCTACTCGATCTAGTGTCCCGGTGGGCAAAGTGGTCAAATCAATTGTGGCTGTGTATCGCTTTGAGTAGCCCACGTTTATCATGGCTTTGTACCCACCCAGTTCTACAAAATGTCCCGGGGCATAACTGGTATAGTCTAGTTCTGGCGCAGACATGCACTGACGGAATTGTACTTTCCCCGATTGATCTTGTATTGAAATCTGCAACTGCGGGCGGCTAATTACCATTTCTCGGTGCATGAGATCGTAGGCCATGGTATCATCAAAAAAACTAGTTCCTTGCCCGGCAATAGAAACTGTGCTGTTGCTGGTACATCGACTGAACCAACCGTTACAATTTGCTTTTTGATTGATGGACTGTACTGCTTCATTTAGGCTTCGAATATAATGAGCATTCCAAGTCACAACAAAAGGTATTTGTAACTCGCCTTGTCGCTGGCTGTTCATTACTACTCGTGTGGGCTCTAGTGCTACATTAAATGCACGTCGGGGGTAGTCTGTTAACACGCTGGACAATAACCGATCTGCTGATGCACGTTCATGCTGAACACTGCGTATTTGTTCAGATATTCTACCGCCTTCAACTGTGCCAGCGGTGCGACTGACATTGAGCAAACGATCACTTAGGGCACTATGGCTAACCCAAATTTTCATTTGCACTTGTGTTTGATTGTTTACAGTTTGTTGTTGTACCAGTTGATAATCTTCCACAAAGCCCGAAGCATAAGTGATGATTTCGTTGCGTTGTAGTTGATAATTTTGAACTTCTTTTTCGCTGGACACTACTGTTCCCACTGCACGTTCCACTGCCATGCGAAATGCTGATTCACGAGCTGATTCTAAATTATCAGCCTGGGCAGTGACTTCCACATAGAAAATTTTCTTTTGGTCTTTGACTATCCATTTACCTATAGCAATACCAATGGTCCAAGGTGATGGACGTAACAGTTCATTGGCTTGAGCTTGCCCTAGCCCCGCGGTTGATATTACCAGGGCTGCCGCTACAATTAGTTTCTTCATGGTTGATCAACGACCAGAACCAAATTTGCTTTCTAATAGTTTGGCAGTGCGCTCAGTGTCCTTGTCCCAACGGATAGTCACTGCCACTTCTTGGGCGCCAACTACTTCTTGTTTGACCACTTTGAAGCCACGTAAAATTGCAGTACTGTTGGCCCGAACCGTGGTGGTCAATTGCACAGCAGTATCGTTGCTGTTTTCACGCACACTCACATTGGTTGCCTTGGCTTCTTTGTCTGACATTTCAACTACCTCATGATCGCCATTGGGTGTGTTGAGCTTGTCTCGTGCCTTTTCAACGTTCTTGGCAATGGTAGTTGTGACCCTTGAACTAGTGATGTTTTGCTTGATAAAATGAGCTACATTAGCACCAGCATACATCTCGGCCACTGTTAGGGCATTTTTTCGATTGGGCACAGTGTTGCCAAACGTAGGCGCTGTGGCCACTGCCTCAATTGATACGATTTCGCAGTCCTCTTTCCAGGGCTTGTACCATGCACAATTGGTTTCAATTCGAATGCCTTCGCCTACAAAACTTGTTGCCAATTTTTGATTACGAATCTGTTCATTGCTGTTGGTGACAGCAGTAGAGCATCCAGTAACGGCTGCGGCAATTAAGGTTAATGTAATGAGCTTGTTCATATTGGGTCCTTAAAGAAAAATCCTGTTCATGTAACTATTATACACGAACAGGATTAATTGGTCTAGAGACCCGTTAGCCAGATTACTTCTTGGAAGTAGTAGCGGTGTAAGCCTTCATGATACCTTCACCAAACTTGGTGTAGTCAAACTTCATGGCTTCTTGTGAAGTCTTAACCATTTCGCTAGTTAATGTAGCAAATGTGTCGGTACCAACTTTGGCGGCTTTCTTTGTGTAAGCGGCTTGCTCATCAATGAAAGTATTCATTGCGTCTGCAATTTTTTCGTTTTGGACAAATGTCTTAACGAATTGTTTTTTACCGGTTTGAACGGCGTCGATTGTTGCGTCTAATGTAAACATAATTTTCTCCTATTAAGCGAGTTTACGGAACAAGACCTTGTAAAAGCATCTTGTAAGTTCTATTGTAACATTATTTATGTTGCAGTGCAACATCTTTTGATATTTTTTCTAGTGAACGATCACTAATTAAATAGTCCATGCAGTACATATATCTAAACAACCCCAACATTGAATTCTGGCTAGAACTATCGGGAATTGCCCAACAAACCCCAGTTACCATAATTCAAGATCTAGATGAGTGGTTGACTTGCCCAGAACACTCTAGAATCAGCTTGCATGAAGAAGTTTGGTTTGCTCCAGAAAATGCAGATCTAGTTCGCATATTAGTTGAACACAGTCGGTTGTGTGTGATCTTCATGCCTGAAATGGTACAAGACGCATGGTGCAGGGAATTTGATAAATCTAATGTTGTGTTTTATATTGCTGGCAGACTTAACTATCGCAAACCCAAATTAGCCGACGTGCGCAGACATCACTATTTTTTCTGGAGTACTGTGGATTTTTATCATTCGGTACCCACAGTATTAGACCAACTAGATCGCACTTTGCCTAGGACGCAACAGTTTGACATGCTACTGGGGCGCAAAAAACGACATCGCGACCTTGTATGGGAAACAGTGGATCGTAGTCGTAGTATTGCTACCTATTTTAATGACGATGGCTGCCAAGACTTATCCACTGCCAGTAATGACTACTTTAAATGGCCTAGTGAAATACTCGATGCTGTGCCTATTGACAACACAGCAGATATAGTCACAGTCAACGACACCATTGTGAGTCTAAGCCAATTAGTACCCGTAGATATCTACAATCAAACCGCATATACTTTGGTATGCGAAAGTCAATTTGAAAATCGCTGGAGTTTCTTTACAGAAAAGATCATCAAGCCTATGCTAGCCAAACGTGTGTTTGTGGCATGTAGTGGACGATACTTTTTGCGCAATCTACGTGAGTGGGGCTTTAAAACATTTGATGGCATTGTTGACGAAAGCTATGATCAAGAGTTTGAACTAGGTCGTCGAATCAACATGCTTGCTGACAGCATGCGACAATTAGCCGAACGTGATCAGCGTGAAGTATACGAGCAAGCTCGCCCTATACTGGAACACAATTACAACATGTTGATGTCACAGCCTTGGTTACAACTCATGGCCGATGACATTGGCGCTGTTATCTATGAACGATGCGTAACAAACGCAGTTGTTCCAGTACCCTAATATAAAACCAACCTAGGTCAAATTCCCACCATTTGACGCTGAGCTTGGGATTTGCCGGGGCAATATGGTGATTATTGTGCAACTCTTCCCCACCAATAACAATACCCCAGGGGCTGATATTATGGCTATGGTCGTTAGTTTCGCTATTGCGATATCCCCACCAATGTCCTAGGCCGTTAACTACGCCGGCGGCCCAGAACGGAATCCAAGCCATTTGAATCAACCACATCACAATACCCCAGCCATTGAACAGTGCTGTTTCCAAAATTAACAATGCAATAATACCCCATTTGCTGTAAGGTGTATAAACATTGTTTTCCATCCAGTCGTCAGGCGTGCCGGTCCCAAACCGGTTGATCATGTTTCGATCACGAGATGATTGTACATACAACCATACCCCACCAAATAGCACACGCCAAATTCCATAAACAACAGGACTGTGTGGATCGTCTGGTTTGTCAGTAAATCCATGATGTTTGCGATGGATAGCTACCCATTCTTTAGTGACCATGCCAGTGGTCATCCACAACCAAAAACGCATGAAGTGGCTTGCTACAGGGTGAAACTCTAGGGCTTTGTGAGCTTGGCCTCGATGCAAAAACACAGTGACACATACTATGGTGATATGTGTCATCACCAGTAAAATAATAAATTCTAGCATATTGTATCTATGCCATTACCAGTTGTGGATTACGTTTGCTATAATGAATCCACACGTGATCACATGTATAATCACCCAGAATGTTTTTAAAAACAAAGCTATTCTAGCCTCACGTAACGACAAAATGGGCACATCGGGGCGATCATGGTCACTCTCGCCCATGACATGCCCGGTTGCTCTGGCCCATATTCTTTCGATTGATCGAATCATTCTATATTCCTTTTTGGTTTGCTAAATATTGTATTAGTATTTAAAGGAAATTTTATGTTACATCTCATCAAGAAACTATTTGGCATTGCATCTAGTGCACCTGCTGTTGAAGCACCATACAAAGTG
>Ga0114979_10001495_pt1 | contig 15810 bp, 3 predicted proteins | sample S_140625_EF_Meta_FD_87315 | JGI IMG/M metagenome (GOLD analysis project Ga0114979, IMG submission 87315) | Freshwater microbial communities from Lake Simoncouche, Canada to study carbon cycling - S_140625_EF_MetaG | ecosystem: Environmental > Aquatic > Freshwater > Lake | place: Lake... | reverse complement strand
TAAGGTTAATTACAATCCAGATTTTATGGATTGTAATGAGATTCTACCGGGAGCATTTAGAACCAATAGCTATAGTCAAGATGAAATTACAAAATTAATGTCCTCTGATTTTTTACGTTGGTCGGGATATTTTGGAGTTGATTATCAAAACAATTCAACATTTGATGAATTAAATTCTTTCACATTTAACTACACGGGTTCTATTGATACAATCTCTAAGAAACCAATTAAAGGATTCTGGAGAGGAGTATACAAATATTTCTACGACACAGATCGCCCTCATACTCATCCGTGGGAAATGTTAGGGCTTAGTGAAGAGCCGGCTTGGTGGAATGACAAATACGGCCCTGCTCCTTATACAAAAGGAAATAATATACTATGGTCTGATTTAGAAGCCGGTAGCGTTAACGGTGTAATTAATACGTTATATGCTCGCCCTGGCCTAACTACAATTATTCCGGTAGACGAATACGGTAATTTAGTAAGTCCTACAGATTCTGGATTAGCAAGTACGCCAATTATTAATCCTAATGATCCCAAACGCATTGTTATGTTACGTAGTGAGCAAGTTGCCGCTTCGTGGCAAATGGGCGATCATGCTCCTGCTGAAACTGCATGGCGCCGCAGTTCATGGTGGCCGTATGTTTGTCAAATTATTATGGCCCTTGGCCACCCTGCAAAATATGCGTCGTTGTGTTTTGATACAAGTCGCATAACAAAAAATCTTGCAGGAGAATATAGATACGGAACTAATAATACATTTTTAAATCCAACCTCTGTTGTTATCTTTGGCGACGGTGAAGTTGAAGGCCGTGTACTGGCTTCTGGCTATAGTGTATTTGTAGTAGAAGCTGGCCTATCTAAAAACGCAAATTATATAAGTCATTTAAGAGACAGTCTGTCAACCGTAGAATATCGATTGATGGCTAAATTAGGCGGCTTTGCAAGTAAAGATAAGTTACAAGTGGGTATTGACGCGGTTGATCCCACAAGTCCTTATCCTGGAGTATTGATTCCAGCAGAAGATTATGAAATATTTTATAATGTAAGTCAGCCTATTGATTCTATTGGTATTTCTGGTTTAATTATTCAGAAAACAAATAGAGGATGGACTGTAAGAGGCTACGATAGATATAATCCGTACTTTACAGTTTATAAACCTTTTTCAAGTAATGTTGATCAAATAGTAAGAGTTGGCGGAAACAGCGAGCCTTATCTAACATGGGCGCCAAATACAGTTTACCAATCAAACCAGGTATTATTTTATCAAGATAGATACTATAGAGTTTTACAAAAACATACAACTAGTTTAAATTTTGTTTCATCTTATTATCAAAGTTTGCCGTACTTGCCAACTGTTGGCGGAGTAGGAGTTCTTAAACGAACAAATTTTGACACAACAGAAGTAGTTATACCGTACGGAGCAGAATATACTACAATACAAGACGTTTATGATTTTATTATTGGGTACGGAAAATGGTTAGAAGCCAAAGGATTTGTATTTGACGAATACCAGGGCGACTTAGAAACAATTTTAGATTGGACATTTACTGCTAAAGAATTTTTATATTGGACTACACAAAACTGGGCAGACAATGCAATTATTACTTTAAGTCCTTTTGCTAACCAATTAACTTTCCGTTCCGATATTGGAATTGTTGATAGTGTAACAAATAATTTTTATGAATTTAGTTTGTTAAAAGCAGACGGCGCATCATTTCCAAGAAATAGTTTTACAGTTACTAGACTAGACGGCGAATTCCGTGTTGCTACAATTAAAACACAGGAAGGTTTATTCTATGCAAGATTAAATCTAATCCAAAAAGAACATGCTATTGTTTATAAAAACTTTACCTTGTTTAATGATATTATCTATGATTCGGAATCAGGATATCGCCAACGCAGAATTAAAATTAAAGGTTTCGTAACAGCTAATTGGAACGGAGATTTCTTTAGTCCTGGCTTTATATTTGACCAAGCTGAAATTTCTGAATGGGAAAAATATACAGATTATAGTATTGGCGATGTAGTTCGTTTTTCTGGAAACTATTATTCAGCTAAGAAAACAATTACTGGGACAGAATCATTTAATCTTACGCAATGGGCTAAGTTAAACGAAAAACCGACTGCTCAATTATTGCCAAACTTTGATTATAAAATTAATCAGTTTGAAGATTTTTATAGTTTAGATATTGATAACTTTGATGTTGGCCAACAAGCAATGGCACAGCACTTAATCGGATATACTCCTCGTCCATACTTAAACTATATTGTAAGTGACCCAATTGCACAGTACAAATTTTATCAAGGCATGATTCGTGATAAGGGTACTAAAAAATCTCTTTCAACTTTAGGTAAAGCTACTTTAAACAATTTCCGTAGTTCGATTGACTTTAACGAAGAATGGGCTTTCCGTATTGGATATTATGGCGGATATAATACATATTCAGAATTAGAAACACCATTAGAATCTGTTAAGTTTTTAGAAAACCCTCAAATTATTCAGTTTGTTAAAAATAAACCAACAGCAGTAACTGATACAATCTATTATAAAGACTCGTCAGATATTCCGTTACGCCCAACTGATTTTGACATTACATCAGTGTTTTCAACCAGCAACGATTATACAAATATGTTTAAAGTTCCGGTTGCAGGTTATGTGAGAGCTGATGATATTACTGCTACAGCATATAACAAAAATACTGTATTAGATATTGCCAACAACGGTTCTTTAAAGAAAGGCGACACAATCTGGATGGGATTTAAAGAAAACGGAGAATGGGATGTACTTCGAGTAACCGAAGTTCCTACATACGTTACTGAAGTTACTATTGGAATACCTGGCCAAACTTTAATAATTACAACTTATTATCAACATCAACTTTCTATAAACGATTTAGTTAGTATTACTGGCATAGATCCGTCAATAGATCAGTGTTATATTATTCAAGAAATTTTAAACTTAAATCAATTTGTTGTATTAAGCACACTTACTTCATTACCAAATCTTACATTACCTTTGTCAGGTTTAGTGTTTGCATTTAAAACATCGAGAATGTCAACATTTGACAAAATTTCAAATATACCTTATTTGGATCGTTGGGCGTACGGAGAAAAGATTTGGGTTGATTCAGATGCTAATGGACAATGGTCAGTTTATAAAAAGATTAATAATTATTCTGCAACTCCATATGTTTCTCCAGTTGCAACTATTAGTAGCCAGCATTATGGTACTAAAGTAGATTCAAAAGATAACAGCAGTATCGTTATTGTCGGTGCTCCTGATTATCGTTTAGATTTTACTTATGGTCAAGTTTTTGTACTTAATAAAAATAGCTTTGATGTACTTGAATTTATAGATAGTTTTTCTTTAAATGATATATACATCTCAACTTATTATAATACAGGAACAAATAGTTTAATAAATTCTTTCGGCCAAAGTTTAGCGTATAATGCTAAAAATAATTTTATTGTTGCCGGAGCACCAAAAGCGGGAAGAGTCAAACGCACATTTGTTGCGAATACTGCAACTCACATTGTTAATCCTGTAGGTTCGACAAGTACTGTGATTAATCAAGGTGTTGTAAAGATTTCTTTACTAAGCACAACTACATTTAAGTTAACACCTAATAGTCAGGTTATTACAACTACTGTGGCCAAAACTGGTACAAACTTTGGTTGGAGTGTGGCCCTATCAACTCCCTACACTAATACAACTACATTTAAAGTTGCTACTACATCAAATATACAAATTGGTTATTTAATGACTGGCACTTATATTACGGGACTCCCGTTAGTAACAGCTATCGGAAATAATAATATTACAGTCAGCGTTGCACAATCAAGTACAGCACTTACTTCACTATACTTTGATACAAGAGTATATGCAACAACTACATATCCTGCATCTACAACTATTAATGTTGCCAGTACTGCTGGTATTTTAATAAACAGTATTGTTCAAAGTCCTTATATATCAAGCCAATCTGCAATTAAAGTTACAGGCATTGGGGAAGGTACTGTTACAGTTAACACAGCACAAACACTTAATACGTCAACATTAATTACATTTGTTAATACATTAACTTCTGGTTATACATTAGGTACTACGCAACATTTATTTGTTGGCGCTCCAATGATTGATGCTACGGGTACTGGATCTGTTTATATCTATGATATCAATGTTGATAGTTCTGGATTAACAGGAACATTCTTAGTATCAACGGGCTCAACACTATCGCTTCCATACAGTACAAGCATTACAAATGCAAAGAATGAATATTATGGGTATGACATTACCGGCAATATATCGTTAACACGAGTTGCAGTTTCTGCCCCTGGTTATACTGGAACAACAATTTCTGGAGCAACTGGTGCAATTTACGTTTATGATTTTGCCACAACAAGTACTCTTAAGCAAACTATTACAGCAAACATTTTAGAAAATACTGCCTATGCAATGAATTATAACGATGTGTTTGGCCCGTATGTTACGCCATCGGTGTCTGTAGGTAAAATAAAAATGTCAGCAGATGGTGGATATTTAATAGTGTCAAGTCCATATGCGTACGATCCAACTATTGGTTTAAGAAGTGGTGTGATTGATATTTTAATTTGGGATACCGCAACTGAAAATTATAAGCACAATCAACGCATTAGTGTTCCTATTTCCGCAGTAACGTCTAGTACAATTTTTGGATTCGACATTGATATAAATTCAACAGGTGATACATTAGTAATTACATCAATAGGAGAGTCAAAAGGAGTTAAGCCAACGTTTGATAATTATGTTTCTAGATTTAGTGCAACATCAATCACTAACTTGGGTTATGGTTCTATATATGTTAATGACCCAGCAAGTGATCAGAAACAGTCAACTACATTTGATGGCGCGGCAACAACATTCTCTTCAAGAATTAAAAATGGTGGCACAGCACACGTATATAATAGATTGGGAGCAGGTTCATCTAAATGGATTTATTCTCAAGAATTAATTAATTCAAATGTACTTACAAATAGTATGTATGGTTATTCTGTAAAAGCATTAAACAATACAGTATATGTCGGTGCTCCTGCAAAATTATTATCTGGAGCTGACGGCGCTAATAGCGGACTTGGACAATTTTTTGAATATTCCAAGATAGATACAACAGTAAACAGCTGGAGTTTGTACAGAAGTCAAGACCCGTTAATTGATATAACACCTATCAAACGTGCTATAACAATTGATACAGATACAGAAGAAATAAAAGATTACATTGACATTATTGATCCTATTAAAGGTCGAATTTTAGGAACTGCTCAAGAAGAATTGAGATTTATCGGTCCTTACGATCCTGCAATTTATAGTCTTGGCACAACCGGCGTAAACATTAATTCTAATGCCAACTGGTTAGATGAGCATGTTGGAGACTTGTGGTGGGATTTATCTACAGTCAAATACATGTGGTATGAGCAAGGCGAGTTAGAATATAGAAAAAATAATTGGAATAACATTTTTCCAGGTAGCAGTATCGATGTGTACGAATGGGTTCGTTCACAATACTTGCCTTCAGAATGGGCGCAGTTAGCTGATACGGCAGAAGGTTTAACTAGCGGAATAAGTGGACAGCCTAAGTTTAATGATAACAGTATTATATCTGTAAAACAAGTATATAACACAGTATCAAATTCTTTTAGTAATGTATATTATTTCTGGGTTAAGAATAAAGTTATTGTTCCTCCTAATGTTAAAAACCGTTCAATGGCCGCATTTGAAGTTGCAAAACAAATCGCCGACCCTGTTGCAACTGGCGCTAAATTTTTAGCAGTTATTAGTTCCACAGCATTTGTATTAGCAAATACAAAATCTCTTGCTGAAACAGAAACAACAAATTTAAATATTTCTTTTAATTCAAATTCTGAGGCAGCAAATCGCCACACAGAATGGCAATTGGTACAAGAAAATGATCCGTATCCAACTATAAACGATGTCCTTATACAAAAAATGATAGACAGTTTGTTAGGTCATGACAAATTAAACAACCCGGTTCCGGATCCTGCGCTGTCGAGTAGAGAAGCTTACGGTATTCAAATTCGTCCAAGACAATCAATGTTTGTTAATCGTTTTGAAGCTCTTCGAAATATAATTGAATATGTTAATAGTATTTGTCTGACTGAACTATTAGTAGGTCAAATTAATTTTGATAATTTAACTGCACAAGACACACTACCTATTCCTAGTACATATGATGTACTTGTAGCAGACATATACAATTTAGAATTAATTATTACACGGTCTTTTGCTACTGCTGAATTAACAGCAGTAGTAGATTCTAACGGAACTATTTCTGCAATCAACATTGTTAATTCTGGATTTGGTTACCTAACTCCGCCGACTATAACAATTACTGACTCTGGCATTAATGCCGAATTGGAAGCAGTACTAGATCAGTTCGGTTCAATTACTAGTGTTACTATTATTAACGCAGGAAGAAATTATACAACCGGAGTTGAATTAACAGTTCGTCCATTTACAGCAGTTATTCAATCAGATTCAAATTCTGCAGATAAGTGGGCTGTTTATGAATGGGACCAGATTAGAAAATCTTGGTCTAAAATTAGAACTCAAGACTATGATACAACATTATATTGGAACTATACACATTGGTTTAGTACAGAATATGATGCTACAGTTGATTTAGTTTCAACTGTAGCAAGTCCGTATGCATTGCAGGCTCTACAAAAAATTCCCGTGGGTAGTTATGTTAAGGTGCAAAATGGCGGCGACGGTCGTTACCTAATTTTACGTAAAACAAATGGCACCGCCGGTTCCTTTGACCTTGATTGGGATATCATGCTTAAAGAAAACGGAACTATACAGTTCTCTGATTCAATCTGGAATCAGGGGGCAACATTATTTGCGTGGGATCAGAAAGTAGGTTTTGATCAAACCGAATATGATCAAGCGCCTGGTAAGGAATTAGAATTTATTACTAGTGCGTTCTTATACGATATTTTTATTGGGGAACGTGCAAAATACTTAACTGATTTATGGTTTAAGGCTGTTCGCTATGCGTTCACTGAACAAAAAAATATTGATTGGGCATTTAAAACAGCATTTGTTAATGTAGTTAATAATGCAGGCCTGTTAGATCAACCTGCAACATACAAATTACAAAATATTCAGTATTATGAAAATTATCTTGAAGAAATTAAACCTTACCATACCAAGATAAGAAAATTCACCGAAGTGTACACAGGTACAGAGATGTCTAATTCTTTTAACTCTGACTTTGATTTGCCTTCATATTATAATACAGCAACTTTAAATTTTAACAAAGTTCAGTTCGGTAATACTCTGTTACTCGAATATCCGTGGAAGTCTTGGTATGACAATTATACCTATCAAGTAGAATCGATTGATTTATTTGACGGCGGCGACGGATATGTACAAATACCAAAAGTTACTATTGTTCCTGCTATGGGAGATTTGGGAACTGGAGCCACTGCTGTTGCATTTATTAGTTTAGGAAAAATTACTAAAATTATTGTAACTAATCCAGGCAAGGGATATTCCGCAACTCCTTCAGTTGTACTATCTGGCGGTGGCTCACAAAACTTTACTCCGGCTAGGGTTTATGCACAGTTAGGAAATAGTCCTGTGCGTGTTAATACTATGAGGTTGCGTTTTGACAGAACAACTGCTGAGCGTGAAGTTGGTAATCAATATTTTACAGAAACATATCCTCCAAGTGACGGAGTTGGTACTACTTATGATTTAAAATGGTTGCCAGTTTCTGATAAATCACAAATTGTGTTAACTCGTAATGGAATTTTACAGTTAATTGATGCTTACACTATTAGCTTCACTGAATCATCGTACAATCCACAACCAACAACTTCGTATACTAAAAAGTTTGCTACATTAAAATTAAATTTTGTTCCTGATTACGGCGACATTATTAGCATTACATATCCTAAGAGTCTTGATTTGTATAATGCCGCAAGTCGTATTGAAGACTACTATAGTCCAACAGCCGGTATGCCTGGTAAAGAATTAGCACAGGTAATGAATGGAGTTGAGTACGCCGGCCTTCAAGTTATTGGATTACCGTTTGCCGCCCAGGGCGGTTGGGAAGCATTAGGAATTAGCTGGGCACAAAACGCTTGGGATAATTTAGGTCTTGAAGCCGGATATTCCTCAATTGTTGTAACATCTACATCCACACAAACTTTTAATATCCCTGAATTAATTACAACAGGTACTGAAGTTAACATATATGTTGATAAACGTAGAATTGATGCTTATTCGATTACCACAACAACAAACACAACAACATTTGTAAAAACCCTAATTGGTTTAGGTACCGGTGCTGTTGACAGAATTGAAATGATTGTCGGCGGAGCTGGATATTCAGGCTCTTACACAACATGGTCAATCTCTGCTCCTAATAAATTGGGCGGCACACAGGCATCAGCTACTGCAACAATCGTTAACGGTACTATCACTGGGTTTACAATGACCAATAACGGTGCTGGATATACTGACGCTCCTATTATTACAATTATCGAATCTATTAATCCAAGCAATCCTACAAGTACTGTTACAATCAAGGCTTATGCAAGAGCAGTACTCCGTGCAGAATTTAAAGAGTCTGGATCAAGTATAACTTCGTCGACTATTACAATTCCGTCAGAAGCATTTACCTTAACTAACAGTTTAGTAACATTCCGTTATTCATCTAGCGATGGCACAGTTCCTCCAACAGACGATGATAGCCTAGATGCAATCATTGATGGCGGTAGAGTTGTTAATGGACAAATTACTAATGCAAAGGGTGTTAGCCCTAGCGAAATTATTTTAGATGGCGGCTCAAAAGATACACGTCATATTACTGGAATGAAAGATGACGGATTCTTAAATCCAATCAATAGTTATGCTCCAGAAGAGTGTGTTCCTGGCCAGGTTCAAGAATCTTTGGGTATTAGTGTATACACACAACCTGCATCAGCTAGTCCTGTTATCACTAACAGAAGATACTATGTAGACGGAAGTCAATTAACATTTAAACTAGGTGTACGACCATCAAACACTAGTTCAGTAATTGCGGTATTCAATGATGTAAAACTTGGCAAAACAGAATATCTTATTGACTATGCCGCAAACACATTTACTTTTGCTAATACTCCGGGCACTGGTTGGTTAAGTTTAACATCGTTACAGCTGGGTTCTATTAAAATGCTAGACTCATTGTATGCTTCTACATCAACAAGTGTAATAGAATTAACATCTCAAATTAGATTTAAAGATGTTGGTAGTAGCTATGTTACTTTAGATGGTCAAAGTTTAACAAAGGCATCAACTACTGGAACATCTGGAACATATACTTTAACAAGCTATCGTGGTGCCGCACGTATTACAGTTTCTCAACCTGGTACTGTACAAGCCTATTTGTTTGCAGGAACAATAAAGTCATTTAGTGAGATCACTGATGCAGTTTCAACTACAGTTGGAACTAAAACAATTCCACTAAGTTCGTTCTCCCCTGCAATTTCTGTGGGCAATGCTGGACCTTTCCATAGCCAAGTTATTGTGACACAAAACGGTCGTAGATTAAAACCACCAGTTACTACTTATTATCAGGTATCGAGCGGTCAAGTACTATTCAATATTACTAAGTCTATTCAATTCCCAGACGGTTTAGTTGATTTAAACCATCTAGAAGTTTATGTTAACGGTACAAGAATGTTGCCGGCTAGAAAATGGAAATTACTACAAGACGATAATCAAATTAGATTTAACAAAAATGTATTGCAGGACGGAGATCTTGTAGCGATTGTTGCTAAAGAAGATAATGAATATCTAATTGAAAACGGTAACTTGGTGTTGGCTACAGCTTCAACAACAAGCACACAAATTACTTCATTTACAAATCACGATCCAGATTTTATTAGATCTGAAATATTCCGTGCAAATGCAAATAATCAATATTATATGCAAAGATCAGTAATTGATCCTGCGTATGTTTGGGTTACTTATAACGGATTACCGTTAACAGTTAACTTAGACTATACCGTTGGTACAGATGGAAGAACTGTAAATCTACGTAATGGAATTTATCAAAACTCTAGCGATACTGTTATTATTACAAGTTTTGCTGATAGTGAACCTACTATTGCTTATCGTATTTTCCGTGATATGTTGGGACGAACTCACTTTAAAAGATTGTCTGAACCGGGTACCACAACGTTATCTCAAGACTTATTACTAACTGATGAAGTGATTTCAGTTGAAGATGCAAGTAAATTAACACAACCAGACCCTGCAACTAACCGTCCTGGCGTTGTATTAATTGACGGTGAGCGTATCGAATTCTTTGTAGTTGTTAATAATCAATTACGTCAGTTACGTAGAAGCACTTTAGGTACAGGTCCTAAAGACATCTATTATGCAAGTACTACTGTAATTGATCAAGGCATTGGACAAACAATGCCGTTTAAAGAATCAAAACAATCTACTTCAACGGTTGTTACAACAGCTACAGCAACTTATAGTTTAGCTGGGTGGATTAGTTTTAATGATATCACTGATATTTACGGTCGATCTTCTCCTGCGGCAATTGACCAAATTGAAGTTAGATACCAAGGTATTACATTATTAAAACCTAGTCTTATTACTAGCGTTCATAATTCAAATGTTGCTTATGATTCTTCTTCAACTGCGTATACCTCAACAGCAACCGGCGATACTGTTGTGCCGTACGGATTTACTATTAATACAGCAACTAGCGAAATTACTTTAAATACAGCAACAATAACTTTAGTTGAAGGTGCAAAATTAGAAGTAGTTAAACGTACATCAACATCGTGGTACAGTAATACATCAACATCGCTAGCACGTTCAACAACTGCACCTGCTAGATTCTTGTCAGGTGTACCTGCCGCATTGCCAAGATTCTTGTCATCGTCAACATACGCTGTTGTTGATCTTGATATAGCATTAGAAACTAACGATCTGTTAACAGATGAAAATGGAAATCCATTAGAAGGAATATAAAATGACTAAAATTACTCAACTGCCTATAGCATCTACAATATCAGACACCGGTGTGTTTGTTATTCTAGATCAAGGTATAACTCGACAGCTACCTTGGCAAACTCTTAAGGCCGGCGGTTTAAGAGGAAACACTGGAACCCAAGGCATTCAAGGTCCGATAGGACCTCGAGGACCAACCGGCACAGTAACCACAATACAAATTGGTATTGTTACAGCAACTACAACTGCATCTGTTGTTGCTAGTGCAAGTACTGTTTCGACAAATGTAACTATTTTAAACTTTGGTATTCCTATTGGTCCAAAGGGCGATACAGGAACTTATGTTTTGCAAGCCGCAACTACTAGTTCACTAGGCGGAGTCATTATTGGAAATACTCTTTTAATAGGCAATGATGGTACACTAAATGTTCCTGCAACACCAGTCGCAACAACTGCATCAACTGGAGTTGTTAAAGCTGGCGAAGGAATTTCTATAGCTGGCGACGGAACTATTAGTGCTACTACCGCTACACAATATTATCTACCAACAGCGACCAATGTTATTTTGGGAGGAGTTAAAATTGGTGCAGGTGTTAATGTAACTGACGGTGTAATATCAGTTACTACCGGTGCCTTTGCATTACAAACCGCAACTAACGTTATTTTGGGCGGAGTTAAAATTGGAGCAAATATTTCGATAAGTGCTTTGGGGGTTATTAGCGTTGCTACTCCATATGTCTTACCTAATGCTTCTACATCAACTGTTGGCGGTGTTAAAATTGGTGAAAATCTTACAACAGCAACTGATGGTACAATACGTGTTTCTAGTTTAATAGGAACTGCTATTACAGGAACAACGTTAGCATCAAATATAACTGCAACTAACATTACGTCTCTTGGAACATTAACTAGTTTAATTGTTGCAGGTAAAACAACCATTGGTCAAACATTAGAAGTAATAGCTAAAACAATTAATACTGCTTCTGGAACAGTTTTACATGATTGTACATCGGGTACTATCTTTTTACATACAGGTCCTGGGGGCAACTGGACAGCAAACTTTACTAATGTTGATACAACTCCTAATGTAGTAATTTCTGTTGCGTTATTAATTACTCAAGGATCAACTCCGTATATTCCAAACGTTGTCCAAGTTAACAATGCTGGCTTTGTTATCAATTGGCAAAGTGGAGTAACACCGACAGGAAACGCTAATAAGAAAGATTTAGTTAACTTTACTCTTATTTCTATAGGATTTGGTAATTACACAGTCCTTGGAAGTTTAGCTAGTTACGGATAAAATATGCCAAGACTTACATCATTAACAGATAAGCTAGTCACTAGTGGATCAAAAAGATCTCCTGTATATCTTAAAACTTATACAGGTACAGATTTTTCTTATGTTCACTCTACTTGGACCTTTAATATATCTACAGTTACTACCACTGGCACAGTTACATTAAGAACTAACGGGTTACCATATCACAAATATGGAAATGCTGAGAATCCTTACTCTATAGTTACGCAATCGACAAACACAACATGGTTATTACGTGCAGGCACTAATTTAGGACCAATTATTTCGACTGCAACTGTTACTACTACAACGGGTTCAGGAACTTCTACACAAGTGACTACGTCGACTGTAATAGGCCCGTTTCCTACTCCTGTATCAACTAACACTACAATTGGTTATTGGTTAAACGGTGTTAGTATGTATAGCGCAAGCGCAGGAACAGAAGCACCTAACGGTTATATTACTTTTAATAATTTAAATTATGTTTCGGCCTACGACGCTGATCGATTTTATAATTTCTATTTAGGACAAGATAATTCGGGAGCTCTTTGGGCGGAGGACGGAGTATATCATTACAACAATTTTAACTTTGATTATGCCTGGTTAAACGGTGCGGGAATCCCTAATAATTATACTATTCCTAGGCAAGCTACTGCACCTACTAGTCCTGAAATAAATGATCTTTGGTACAACATTAGTGTATCAACTTTAAAAATTTGGGACGGAGTTGCTTGGGTAAATGCAGGCCCTGGCGAGGCAAGTTTAATTTCTTATCTTGGCGGCAGTTTAACACACTCCAACGGCCACAGTAAAATTTTAGGATGGAGTTTAGATGGCTATCCAGTATATGGCCCGTACGGATATGAACAACCTTTAGATAATAATTCTCGTGTTCGAGCAATGGTAAGCGGTTATACTTTATATGACAATATTAATAAAGTTAAAGCTCGCATTACTGACGGTGCAACAGACACTTTTGCATATCCGTTTGGTATTTTTATACAAGATTACTACTATGCAGGTACCGGAGATTTAGATAGATCAAACGGTAGATATTGTGTAACACCAGATTACCCGGCAGGCACGTATGCGTATTTTGCTACATTTAATACTAGTACGGGGAGAACTTCGTATCCGTATGTTATAGGAGATTACTTTAAATCCACGCCGCAAGTAGCTAATACAACAACAATATATACAAATACAGGAACAATCGCTCCAAAACAAACAAGTTAAAAAGCGAATAAATAACGATATGGAAGAATCTAAAGACACCAAAATGACTGAAAATCAAACTCAAACACCACAACACTCGGAGCCAAACGAACACGGAAATATCCATATTCAAGGTCATCTTAAGATATTTGACCCTGAAACTAAAGAAGTTTTTCTAGATAAGCGTAACGCTATTCACTACGAAAATTTTAGTATTGGACTTGCCCAGGCAATGAGCAATCAAGGTCAGGGATTTATTTCTGAAATGTGCTTTGGCAACGGCGGAAGCCGCATTGATCCAACAGGAATTATTACGTATCTAACACCTAACAGCGTTGGATTAAATGCTAGTTTATATAATCAAACTTATGTTAAAACTATCGATTCTAACGAAGTTACTAACCTAGACCCTGCACGGAACTTTATGGAAGTACGCCATATTACGGGAACCGCCTACAGCGATATTTTAGTAAGTTGTTTATTAGACTTTGGTGAACCATCGGGTCAACAAGCATTTGACAATAGTACTTCAAAGAGTGATTATGTCTTTGACGAAATTGGCCTTCGAGGCTACACAAATAGTGGTTCAGGAACCGGACTGTTACTAACACACGTTATCTTTCATCCAGTTCAAAAGTCGTTGAACAGATTACTACAAATTGACTATACTGTTAGAATTCAGAGTCTAACTAACGGGGCGTAAAACACATGAGCTACATCATAAGTTATTCAGATCCAGCTAAAGCAAGTTATCCTATTACTGTAGTGGATAATACAATTTACAATGGTGTAGGCGCCGGTAGCTTAAAACTGGTTGGTAAAAACTATCCTGCATATGGTCAACCTGTTGCTGAAAACTTTATTCACTTATTAGAAAATTTTGCTAGCTCAACTCCGCCCGATAATCCTGTTGAAGGACAGTTGTGGTATGACAATGCTACACAAAAATTAAGATTAAACAACGGTACAGCAAATACAGCAAACTGGAAACCAGTTAACGGATTATATCAACAATCGACAGAACCAATTGATGCAGTTATTGGCGACATGTGGGTTGATACTATTAGAAATCAAATTTTTATTCATAACGGTATTGACTTTAGTACGTTGGTCGGTCCAGACTATACAGGTGGCGGTACCGGTATTGTTGCTGAAAATATTGCTTCTACGACTAATCCGGGAGTATTAGAAAAACCAATTTTAAAATTTGATGTAAATGGAATAACTCAGGCAGTTTTAGTTGCTGAAACATTTCAATCTGAATTGTCTATTGAGTACGGAATTAATCAAAATCTAATCGCAGGTCTTAATTTAAAAGATGGATTAATATTAAATGGTATTGCTGATTCTGCAAATTCTCTAAGACAGAGCGGAATTAAAATTCGCGGTGAATCCTTTATGCGTAAGGATACTGCACAAACTATCAATGGACAATTTACTGTCGGAATTGACGGTAATTCTTTATTAATTGGTTCAGATCCGACATTTATTCTTGAAAGAACAATTAACGGTAGCAATGCTAATTTTTTAAATCTATATAGAAACTACGGAACATTTAGTTTTAATATTAAAGACAGTAATTTTAGAACAGTCAAAGTTCTTGATTTTGGTGGCGGCTCTCCTACTGAACTTCCTCAAGTTAACATACCATCTGTTAAAACATCTATATCTAAAGATACAGGTGCATTGGTTGTGGGCGGCGGCGCTGGCTTTGGCGGCGACGTATATGTTGGCGGAAATCTTTATTTTAGCAATCGTATAGGCAGTACACTAACAGTAGCAACAATTATTGCAACTAGTTCTACGCAAGCATCTAGCACAACAACGGGTGCGTTAATTGTTAATGGCGGTGCAGGCATTGGACAAAATTTATATGTTGGCGGCAATATTAATATTGGTGTTAATGGCGCATTCTACGATTCAAATGGTCGAGCAGGCAGTCAAGGAGACGTTTTAGTTTCTCAAGGTAATAAAGTTACTTGGGTAACATTACCTTACTCTGGATCTGACACTAACGTTGCATCAAATCTTGTTCTTTCAGGATACGAAATTATTCAAGGATCAGATAATGCAGTTTCAACAAATACCGGTGCATTAAAAGTTTCTGGAGGTGTTGGAGTTGGTCGTGATATATTTGTAGGCGGTAACGTTACTGCTACTAATGCATATATCAGTAATTCTGTTAACGCAAGTACAGGTACGTTTTCTAGATTTAGAATTTCAGCAACAACTCCTGCAACTTCAACTAGCACAGGCGCAATAGTAGTTGAGGGCGGCGTTG
>Ga0114979_10001493_pt1 | contig 15818 bp, 30 predicted proteins | sample S_140625_EF_Meta_FD_87315 | JGI IMG/M metagenome (GOLD analysis project Ga0114979, IMG submission 87315) | Freshwater microbial communities from Lake Simoncouche, Canada to study carbon cycling - S_140625_EF_MetaG | ecosystem: Environmental > Aquatic > Freshwater > Lake | place: Lake... | reverse complement strand
GCTGTTTGTCGGTGGAAGCAAAAGTTTCCGTGAGGCGCTGGGGGATGGTGTTGGGATGCGATTGAGTATGTTTTTGTATTCCTTGCGCCGAACTCCAGAGATGCCGGACGGCCACATAAATAATGGGTCCATCATCACGCTGTGGTGTGAGGACGGACAATATATAGAGTTGTTCCAGCCGTCGGTTGGGCAGTTGATTGCTGACTTCCTTGTGACTGAACCTGAGAACGAGCACGCCAAGAAAATTGCTCAAGAGATTGAGCGAATTGGAAACCGAAAAGGAGCGCACCACCATGAGCGTTGAAGCACCGATTGATCCCTCAGACGAGGGTGGCTACCAAGATGGAGAGTGGGAGTGCCCGGACTGCGGGCAGTTCACCGCAACCTCTGAGTGGGTGGAGGTGGTTGGTCGCAACCACGCAATCATCACCACGATCTGCAATGTCTGCGAATACAGCAAGACTGACGAAGACTCCGCATACGGATACGACGGATGAGCGAGAAGAAGCTGTCCCCATTGCGCCAGAAGGATTTACGGACGGGCGCACAGCAGGAGCGTGAACGCATCATCCGTATTCTTGAGGAATACCTTGAGTTATCTCGTTTCTCTGTCGAGGTTGAGGGTGCTGCGGAGAACAGAGAGTGGGATGCTGGCTTTCAGTCGGCGCTTGCTATGGTCAAGATTGCACTAGCCAAGGGAGAGAACAAATGACACACCACGCACCATTTAGTATTCAGGACATTCAGTCTGCTGTCGAGCAGGGCCGAGAGGCAGAGCGTGCGCGGATTATTGCACTGCTGAAGCAAGAGTTTGGTGAGGACTACTACGACATGGGTGTTGTGGGTCGGGTTGTTGCGCTTATCGAGGGAGAGAACAAATGAACACAGACGACTTCAAAACCGAGGGAGAGTTCGACCTCTACGTAAAAGGTGCGTGGGACGAGCGCAATAGAATTCTTGCATTGCTTGAGCACGAGGATGCTCGCTCCGCCAAAGACTTCTTTGGGGCGCATCAGTCGGAGCAGTGTGTGACGTGTAGAAACATTGCACGTATCGGGGGGAGCACTGATGATTAGGCGCATATTCCAAGAAGAAGAAGTCTTCAACATCGAGCTCAAGGCGCACGGCGCTGGCTCAGAATTGGGGCGTAGCGCCGAACGTCGACGGATTATTGATCTGATGGAGCACCAAGAAGTCTGGAACTCACTTGACAACAAGTGGGTGCACCCGACATACTGTTTGACGTGCCGGAACATCGAGCGCATTACAGAGGGTCAAGATAGTCTGTCTCCGACATGGTCGGAGGAAGTGACCGAAATGAAACAGGAGTGGGACGAGTGACTACTAACTTACAGAAAAAACAACTTGAAAGCCTTCGCAGTAGGTGGGTGCTGAACTCAGGTATCTCGCAAAGGAACCGAGTTGCGTACGTTCTCAAGCGGAGTAGAGACAACTACATCCGCGTCGTGGGTAACGAGCGCGGCCTTATGCAGTATCAAGCAGAATGTCTTGAGCATGTAGAAGGAATTGGCAACCACCACGAAGTGGCTAAGTTTGAGCGCAATCGAGTTCTTGACATCATTGATAAGCCTTTTGTCAACTTTCCTGATGATCACATTGTGGCAAAGCTTGTTGAAGACTTCAAGGACGATATCTATGGGGTTTTCCGTAGGAAGCCTAAAGAAGTTGTGGATGTAGTCGAGACAGATCCATCTCCAGTAACAGAGATTGTTTTATCTGAGGAGCAGGTTCCCGGTCCAACTAGTTTATCTAGGAGTCTGGGGCTACTTCAGAGTTGGAGTAAGAGAGCGGCTAATCGTTCAAAGAAGTATGCAGTGCTGGCCGCGGCGTCAACTGTTCTCCTGGCTAGCTCTCCAGCACACGCCGGCAGTGCTTTTTGTGGTCCTGAGGTAATGTTTTTGGGTTCTGGTAAGCAGGAGACTCAATCGATTACTGCCAGTAACGTCCAAGCCTACAACGACCTAGAACCTGGGTCTGGCTTCTACTTCCCAGATATGATCTACCCAGTTGGCAATGCAGATATTTCATCCTACTTTGGGTATAGGACTGCACCCTGTGCTGCGTGCTCTAGCAACCATCAAGGAATTGACTTCGCTCCTGGATACGGAACCAAGGTTAGTGCAGCCATTGCTGGCACTGTAACTTTAGTTGGTTACGATGGTGAGCTTGGGTACACTGTCATTATTTCTGACGGTAAGCACATCGAGACAATCTACGGACACATGATTCCAGGATCTGCAACAGTTTCTGTTGGAGATGAAGTTGTGGTGGGACAGACCATTGGAAAGGTTGGAGACTCCGGGGTATCAACTGGGGCGCACCTGCACTTTGGACTCAAGTGGGACGGACGGTTTATTGACCCACTCCGCATACTCAAGCAGTTCGCGGGAGGTCGATAATGGCCGTCAACATTGGAAGCACCGGAAGTAGCACCGGGGAGACAACGCTCGCTGAGCGGGCCGCTCGTGCGCTAGCGCGAGAGAAATCTGTCACCGAGTCGTGGCGCAATGTCTGGAAGTGGACATCACTAGTCTTGCTGGGGAACCAACTAATTATTGTGGGTCTCTTGATCTGGATCTTAGTTTCTTAGAACAACCAAGGTTCTGTGGGGTCCTCGACGTATTCTGCGTCGGGGACTTCAAAGTTTAGGGTGTGAAGCATCGAGGCGAGAAGTGGCGTCATGGTGCTGGCTGTCGAGTGACGAGGGTGCATCTTAGGAAGCAAGTCGTTGTCGGTTACGTACTTCGCGTTCTTTGGCTTACCTGAACGGACGAGGAAGAGGAAAGCGTTGACGCGGCCCATAGCCCAGCTGTTACGATTCTGGTCGGGGCGGTGGCTAGTCGAGAATGCTCCGGCACCACGGCGGTAGACTGCCTTCAACTTTGCGAGCGTAACCTTCCGACCGTTCGGCGCTTTCTCGTTGTGATCCTTGACCTTCTTCTCAAGAGAAGTGGTGATGGCTGCGGTGAAGGTAACGCCCTTACCGTCGGAGGCCGAGCCCTTCTTGTTCTTATCTGAACCCTTGATTTGATCTTTCTTGGGAGCCTTCTTCGATCCGGCGGTGGCAGTAATTGGACCGCCAGCTGCCCATGCGTTACAGGTGCGAGAGGCGGCGCATTTGAAGTCGAGAGCGGTGCAATAACCAAGTTCCGCCTGGTCGATAGAATCCCAGGCACCAGAATCGCCGGAACCTCCCTGAGCAAGACCTTCTTCAATACACTGAAGAGTTTGTGGACGTCGATCAAAGAAGACACAGTTTCCGCAGATGGCCGACTTTGCTTCTTCGATGTCGGTGTTCCAGCGCATGGCTTTGTCCTGCCAGAACTTATCGTTTGGCTCTGCGGGGTTGAGCGGACCGTAACCTACATTGTCAATTGCGTTCTGGCGATTCTTGATATTGAGTGGGATGCTCTTCGTGGCGGGAGGACAGGTTTCTCCGTCTTCAGCTGCTGCAGTAACGGCACCATCAGGGAGGACAGCAAAACGGCATAGGCCGCCATCTTCTACATCCGAGGCGATGATCTCGCAACCGTTAGGGGAGTTGAAGAATACGCAGTTCCCACACTTGACGCCGATCTTGGCGTTGTCTTCGTTCTCCGAGGCGGGAGTGTATCCAGCCCAGACGCCAGTGTTGTCGTCGTTGAACTTACCGTAGCGGTTGGCAATCGTACGCAGAGCGTCGGCCAATTCCTGCTCTTCGGGAACTAGATTGTAGTCGTAATCCATACATCTATTTTACATCGATGGCGGTAGACTGTCTTTAGGATAAAGTAGTCCTGAGAATCTAGGAGTAGTCATGAAGAAATCACGCGGTCAGGGGCGGAAAAACCGTCCGACCCCCAAGCGAGTCAAGCCTGTGAACAAGAGTCTTTCGGCGCTAAACTTCGAACACCCGACGGTGATGCACGCTCGTTACGAGCTGGAGCTCGTCGGCGAAGATCCCCGCGTTATCGATTGGTACTGCTCCGTCTTGGCGAAGTGGGCCGAGCTTGGACACTCTGGATCGTCGGCGGAGTTGACGGCGGATATCCTGCACCGACTGATGAAGGGTGAGAACCTTGCTCCCCTGACGGCGGATCCTGCGGAGTGGGAAGACCGCTCCGAGATTTCGGGGTATCCACTCTGGCAGAATCTCCGGAACTCACAGATATTCTCAACGGACGGTGGCGTAACTGCGATCCATTATTCTGAGTTGCCGAAGGAAGAAGAGGAGACGGACGGTGAATAAATTGAAGTTTACGCTCAAGTACTGGTGGTATTCGGCGCTTGCGTGGGTGCAGGGAAAGCACCTTTTCCAAGTGTGGCCGCGAGATAAATACGGACGGTGGCAGTAATAGCCCTTGTTTGATGATAAACTAGTAAAGCCTTAGCAAGTAAGAAAGTCCTAAAGCAAGGCAGAAAGTCAGTCGCAAGGCTGATTTTTGCTTTAGGCCTCAATACCCATAAAGGAGGTTCAAAGTGTACCTCAAACTTGGAACTCTGACCTTGGCTGTCTTGGTCAGTTTTATTCCCGGAAATATGGCAAATGCTGTAGTTCCTGGGTCATTACTAAATAGTGACAGTATCTGGTGGAACCCTTCCGCTCGAACGGCTATGACTGTACAAATCTCCGTCGCCTCCGATAAGGCAGAGATGGCAGAGATTGAACGCAATTCATATCGCATAGTTCGTAAGGCTGGGAAACACTCCTACGACCTTGACACAATGGTGTGGGGAGACGATGTATTCAACACAGCGCTGAATTACATTGGCACTCCCTACTCATACTCTGGGGTCGGTCCTGAGTATTTTGATTGCTCGGGATTCACTCGGTTCGTGCTGGCTAAGCACGGCATTCATCTGGAACACTCTGCGTCGGATCAACTGTATTCTGGGGAAACTATCCCTGAATCAAAAGCTCGACTCGGAGATCTTGTATGGATGCCAGGGCACGTTGGGTTTTGGGCCGGAGACGGTCTAATCCTTGACTCCCAGAAGCCGGGTACGCGGGTTGATATCCGTAAAATCTGGAACTCGCGCTACAAGATTATTCGCCTTGATGGTTGAGATGATGTAGAATGAGTGAATGATTAAATGGTGGAATAGACTCCTCCGGCGCAAGGCGTCAATGGATGAGTGGATCGACACCCAACTAGCAAGTGGACGGTCTATGTCAGACCTCGTCTTTATCCAGACAGACACACATGTCGAATGGATTCAGGCCGAGGGGACATGGGCCGTCCCTTCTGGTTTAGATGACTCCGAGGCTGTGTTGATGGCTATCAATCTCGGGATTCTTGACAAGGTCCTCTTCGCCAAGGGTGCTGGACGAGGTGATCGGGGTGAAGTTGGGAAGATCGTCGGCGACATTGAACATGACGGACGGCACTACTGGCTGATTGACTTTGAGTTCGAGGACTGGGAAGATTTTGCACAAGATGGAACGATCAAACCTGGAGGTGACTAGTGGACTGGTTTAGTGGATTGGTTGGCGCATCGTTTGCGCTCAACGTATTCTTCGTGATAGCGTTTATTATTGCTGCGCGATCGCGTGGCAGTAAGTAACTCAACTTAATAAAGAGAAGCTCCTAGGTGTCACCCTACGGGGCTTTTCTTGTGCTAGATTATCTGTACTTCGGCATTCGTCGGAGGGAACCTCTTATATAGGAGAAACAGTGAAAGAACACATTCAAGATATTGTGCACAAGCAAGCGGCGCAAATCACTCTCAACAATGGGAAAGTCCTGAGGGATGTCATAGAGTCCTCCGATCTTGTCGGAATTGTCTTGGAGATGACCGTTGTCGATCGATCCGGTGGAACTATGCAACCTCGCATCATTCCGTGGGCAGCGATTCAAGATGTTGCTATCCTGTCCGAGTATCATTTGGATCCGAGAGACGCTCTAAAAGATCACCGCACATTCCCTGTCCCTCTTTTTTATGACTACGACACCGGATATCACAGTGGTTGGGGTAGCGGACCGTCTGCATCAGAAGATGGCGGACCATGCCACGTTTGCGCTACGTTGTCTTCTTAGGCTCTTAGCACCCACCCCCTTCTAGCTTCGGCTGGGAGGGGGTTTCTTATTGCTGGTAAAATAGAGTATGGAACTGTCGAGACGGACGGTGGCCCTCTGCGCTATTGCGTTGGGGGTTCTTATTGTCGGCGCACAGAATAGTCCTATAGTCGTGGCTCCTTCGCCTCCGGTGAAAGTTGATCTGGCTATCTATGAAATCGTTGATCATGGCGCTTTACATTGGTTTTTATACATTGAAAGGCCGCCTGAGGTTGTGCTCCCTGTAGATCCTTGGAAGTGGGAACTGAATGATAGGTGGGGCGCTGGTCGTGGGCATCGAGGCATCGATGTGGCGCTAGAGACTGGAGATCGCATCTACTCTGTGACGGACGGTGACGTTATTTTCTCCGGGTGGCAGTGGCCATATGGCTGGTTGGTCGTCGTTCGAGGTGGTGCTGGATCGCCTGGTAGGGGACTGGACTTTTGGTACGGACATCTATCTGAACGGACGGTTGAGGTTGGGGACGTCGTTTCGTCGTGGGATGTCGTGGGATTGGGTGGCTCTTCGGGAGGATCTTCGGGGCCGCATTTACACTTTGGAATTGTTCGAGGCGGAACTTTCTTCGATCCGCTGCCGTGGCTGACGAAGAATGTTGGGGGCTATGAGTGGCACCGAAGGTCAAATTTCATCACTAAATAGTCCTTCGTGAGGGAGGCTGTTTTTCGTCTTATGTCTGACGAGTCTGAGGAACGGACCGTGTCGACTTATGCAGACTTACTTGGCTGGGGTGGCCAAAAATTGATTGTCAAGGTCGATTTCCATGTGCTCAATATATAAATTTAGTTGACTCCTTGCGCTTTAGTTGGGTGGATCCTTGCTTATGGTGTTGGTTGATTGACATAGTAGGAGATAGTGGGCCCTTTGTTTAGGCGGGAGTTTTACCACTTATGTCTGACGAGTAGATTGTCACATCAAGTAAACTTAGTTTCTCCTTAACGCGTATGCGCCATCGTGCACATAGAGAGAAAATAAGTTGACTCCTCGTCATCTCAGACTCCTCAGACATAAGTAAACATAAGTGGTAGGTAGACATAGTGTGTTATGATGGGGCTATGACTGACATTGAATTCTCGGCGATATCGCCAACGTCACCTGAGGCCCAAGAATATCTCCGCGAGATGAAAGAGCGCGCGGAGAAAATGGGTCGAGGGTCGAGGGATGTTTGTGCGTGTGGGCACTCTATGAAGTACCACCACACAGATGTTGCTTCAGGCTACGTTGCCTGCTCCCCCGGACGGATCGTCTGTGGCTGTAAAGAAACACGGGCGGTACTTCGTACATCGAACCTTCGACGCTTCCTGCACAAGACTGCAGAGCCGGGGTATGGAATGAACCACTCTTTGAGCAAGGGAGTAGCTGCGGCACTAGGTGCTGGAGAAATGGTCGAGTGGATCCACACTGTCGAGACAGGCGCTGTTGCCTGTGACTCGTGTGCCGGACCGACTGGGTTCGTCGACGAGAAGGGTCAATCCCCTGTATTCGTTATGGCATTTGATCGTCACTGGATTCGAGTGTCCGACGGTGACATTGCTGCGTATTCACGCGTGATGTGTGAGTCGTGTGCTCGAGGTGTCTTTGAACACGGGATTGAGTTTCTGAGTGGCGCTCGCGCTAAAGCACGTGTCTAGTTCTAGTAAGACGGACCGAACGCTTATTTGTATCTGTGGGCACTCACTAGGTACACACCACATGGTCGGGACTGAGTACGCTCGATGCCAACCCTCTACGGGAATTCGTTGCTATTGCACTGGTGGAGATCGCGCTGTCGTTCGGCTACTTGATGTTCGCATCGGCGGTCGAGGTGCTGCGTGGACTGGCGGCCTCAAGACCATGGAAAAGGGCATCAAGGTATATCAAGACGGACGGTACCTCACTGGGCTAGATTGGGGACTACATCGTCTTAGGGAGAAAGGGTTGAGCTATGCGTGGCTTTCAAGTCGTTGCGACGTTGCTTCCTGCAGTCGGCCCTTCCTCGGGGATACCGATGTGCACGTGCGGATGGTTGGGGCTGATGGAGAAATCCTGCTCAGGCTGTCTCGCTCCGAGGATTACACCGGACGGTTCACATTGATTTGCGGAACCTGCGAGATCGAGATGAGGTATCGAGATGGAAAATAATTCTTTGGGCGGACCGTGGAGACCTGACTGGGCTAATCGTGAGTTCATGATTATCTGCATCGAATCGCAAGGCGGGAAGTACGCAGACGCTGACTTCGCTGCAGGACACTTCATTGGTGGACTTGTCGAGAAGTTGCGCGTCTCGTCTGTCTCTGGTACTGTTCCCATAGATGTGGCAGTCCCGGCTGACCTCCTTCCGCAAATCGATTTGATTGCGATGAAGTTCGGCTACATCGTTAAGCCAGACTGGGACAAGCAGTTTTACAACTACGTCCCCATCTCGTACTATCTAGTTCGAGACGTGGAGGATGTACTCGGATTAGAAGGAGACTTAGGTGAAGAACCAGGGAATGGGAATGAGTGAGGCAGGAGACATCTTTTCCTCGTGGGAAGATGAAATGAACGGACGGTGGAACATTGTTGGATTGTCCACCGAAACCTTCCGGGGGGAAGCAGTCAACTTTATGTCGATGTCCGTTGATGATGTCAGCAAGATGTTCGGCGAAAAGGTGCACGGCCCTGCGGCCATGATTGCGGCTATTCGCCTCCTCAAGAAGTGCATCGTAGATGAGACGGACCGTCAGCGTTTCGAGGAGCTATCATTCGCTGAAGCCCTCGAGGTTGTCTCGCAGTGGCACGTCTTGTCGACTAAGGCTGAGGAAGAACGCTCCAAGAAGAACCTCGCCCAGAAGATTGAAGAAACCAAGACCAAGATGAAAGAAGTCCTCGAGTCTGTTGGGTTGCCGACCGATTTGCTGGACGGCATCGAGTTGGAGAATGGGACGGTGATTGGCGAAGATGGTGACTCGGAAGACGACGACTCGGAGTGATATCGTTCCCCCGACTGGGGTAGAAATCACTGACGCTGTCGAGTTTGGTTGGTGTATGTCGGGTCAACACTCGACATGCATCGGCCACTATGTATCCTCAACGGACGGTGACACGCATAAGTGTCCATGCTGTCTAAGTGAACATAAGAACGAGAAATAGGCAACCTTCTAAGATAGTGTATAAAAATGGGGTAAACTAGGTCAGGAGGCTGCGATCTCGCAACTCACGCCATTTTTTCTTCGGAGGCCCCATGACTGACCTAGAACCAACCGACGGTTCGGGTTATCGCGATACTGACGACACCCCTGTCGATCTTCGCCCCGACTTGACGATCCTCGGCATCGACGAAGTTGATCGAGGCGTTTGCCACGACACCATGGAGAACCGAAAGATTCTCCGGGTCAGTCGGATGCAATATCAGATCATCGTCGACGAACGCGGCTCCTTCACTCCGTACCTTCGGGCCATCGCTCCCGAGTCTATGACAGAAGCTCGCGTCTCACTGATCGACAAGTTCGAACCGATCCTCGCCGATCCTCGAGATCGCAACTCCGACTACCTCACCGAGGAAGAACTCCTCGTTGAGGAACGGGCCGACCTCATCGTACCCCCGTGGGTGCTGCAGGCGAACAAGACCTGGCTCCGGCTTCGCAAGCGGCGAGAAGAGGATGTCGACTTCAAGGGCATGCCCTCACTGGGCGGCCCACCTCAACGGTGTCGCTTCATCAAGTCCGACTCGATCCGCTGCCTCAAGTGGACATCGGGACGCCGGGATGATGACGGTCTCTGCACCACGCACCTCCCGAGTGTGAGGATCGATACGCAGGGCGCGATCCACGCTGCTCGCCTTCGGGTGATGCAGTCGGCTCCCCGAGCAGTCGAGGTCCTCGAAGCTCTCCTCGAGTCTGCCGAGTCGGAACCCGTCAAGCTCAAAGCTGCGACGGAGCTCCTCGATCGAGCTGGCGTGCGCGGCGGATTCGAGATCGATCAGAATGTCGCGATCGATGTCCGGCCCGCTGCTGACATATTACAAGAACGGTTGAAGACGCTGCTGATCAACGTCACCTCGTCGCCGCTCCCCGAACTCGAGGCGGAGGTGATTGATAGTGAAGAAGGAACTACTGACGATGCTGACCGAGTTGAGGTCGAGCATCGAGACGAGCGTAGGAAAGACTAGTACCCGCGAAGAGTACATTCGACTGGTACAGTTGGCAATGGATACCGATCGGATTGTCCGGCGTGTCGAGGAAGGGATGACGGACGGTGAAGACTAAAGACAACCTCGCTGATCTTGCCTCGAAGTATCTCGGCTACACCTGCACCCACGGAAATATCTCGGTCTTCGGTCGGCGAGTCGGCTGGGATGGGCACGCCTGGAACGGATCGTTTATTGATGTAATATTCCTCGACAACGGTTTACAGCTCCCGGTCTCCCACACTCACACGGTTGCAGCTCTCGGCCACTACCTTGCTTGGGGTCAAACGGTGAGGACTCCTCGGCGAGGGGACCTTGTCTTCTACAGCTTCGGGGTCGATCCGATGGGAGCTCCGCACATTGGGGTTGTCTCCGAAGTCGCACACTGGAAACAACACCGACGGTTCTCGGCGATCGAGGCCAACGTCGCTACGCCTAACCTGCGAGCGCCGCAAGATCCCAACGGTGTGTATGAACGGATCCGGCACAAGTACGATGTACTCACATTTGTGCGGCCAGATCCGATCCCACTTTCCACATTAAAGAATGTAGAAAGTGAGCAGCGATCTGATCTTAAGTCAAAGCTGCCGCTAGTCCGCGTCGGCGAGATCCGAACCTGTACAACTCCAGCGGCTGCTGCTCGATCCCCGAAGATCGCCCGCAGTGTCGAGCTGATCCAGGTCGAGCTCTCGCGTGCTGATGTTGCCGGGCTAGAGCAAGCGGACCGCGGCGTCTTCGATGCCAAGACTCGATCGGCGCTCGCGAAGTTCCAGCGAGAACGAATGGGCTTGGTGAATGCAACGGGTGATCCTACACTTTCTACATTGAAGTATCTCGGAAGTTACGACACGCCCGGGATTCCGAAAAGTTTTGATTCCGCTGAGTGATGGTGTAATATTCCCCGCAACCGCATCCGCGGCCAAAACAACTCCAACGAAAGACGGTAAAATTGACTAAGAAATGTGAAGAGCACGACAAGACGCTCTACTCCTCAAAGAAAGATGCACGCAAAGCCCTGGTTGGCCAGCTTGCCTCGAAATCAGTACGGGCCTACCCGTGCGACGAACATATCGGCCAGTTCCATGTAACCAAGGACTGGAAGCATAAGCGGAAGGTAACAACGAGTCTCAATGGCTAAGCACATCATCATCACTACTCCGGAGCAGGATGCGGTGATCAAAGAGAACAAGCTGCTCATGACGATGGCTTGGCAGTACGAAGGTCCCGAGTCGACGGTGTTCTTTTTCGATCCGTGGAAAAACAAAGTGCACCTCCGCTTGATCCAGGTTGATCCGGATGGAACCACCAAAGTTCAATACCGATTGTTCGATTCAGCAACACAGTGGATGGACACTCCCCCAAATTCCATCTCTGGAGAATAAAAGCCGAACGACGCGCAACGGGGACCCCCTACTTGACACCAGGTAGGGGGTTCCTTTATGTTGGTAATAGGAGGGAGACGCCCTCGAAAGGAAACACCATGTCAGACACTGAACGCTATACCGAGTTCTACAAAACCGAGTTCGCAACGCTGATGAACAAAACCATCATCGGTGTGCGCGACCTCACTGCTCAAGAACGCGAGGACTTCATGTGGGGCGATTACGACCACTCCCCCGTGTTCCTGTTCAACGACAACACTTTCTTTATCCTGTCCAAGGACGAGGAAGGCAACGGCGGAGGATTCGGCTTTGTCGGGTCATACGTTCCCATCAGCGATGCCAGTTCCAAGACGGCACGCCAGCGACTGTTCGGAGAGGACAACTAATGGAAATCACACAAGACGAGTACGAGGACTTCTGGTCTGAGACGATGGGAGGCGGATGGGAATTCGACTCCTGCTGGGTCACCATCAAGTATCACGGAGACGCCACCTGGGAAAAACTCGGTCGCTTCACAATCGCGGGCGAGGATCCTGAGAACGAGGGATTGAAAGTCCGCAAGGAACTCGGTATCGAGGACTTGCTCAAGGCATACCAGTTCTGCCTCGACAAGAACTACAGCCACTGCTCGGGTGGTTGGGATTGGCAAGACCAAGACCTCTGCACCTCGAGCGGAATTTTGCAGGTCGCAGTCTACGGAGACATCATCTACGGATAGTCTTGACACAGAGGGGCCCCCCGGCTTGACTTCGGGGGGTCTTTTCTGTAAATTGATATTGGGTGACATCCACCTACAACCTGAAAGGAATCATTATGCAAGGAACGCACCACTCCTCCGCCCTGATGGACACAGTCATCAAGCGCAAGGAGGCCAAGGAAAAAGCTGGCCAGACCTTCGAGGGTAACCTCCTGCTGCAACTCATTGCGGACGAACTCCGCAACTGGTCGAACCATGACCTGTTCGCCCTCTACACCGAGTTCGAATACCCGGTGGTTACGCACGAGGAGATGGAGGAACGCGACTTCTCGGAGTACGACAACCCGATCTCGCTCATGCGATTCGCAATCGGACTTCAGGTCGAGCAACTCGTCAAGACGTTCTTCCCTGACCCCGAGCACTCGACTGTGTTTCTCGAGACCATCTCGTACCTACACCAGAACCTCGAAGACCTCGCCGGGTACGTCAACCTCCAGTTGGAAAAAGACGGACTCCAAGAGAACGAGCGCACGCTCCTCGGAGATGTGATTGAGCACATCAATGACGCTCACTTCAACATCGACATCGAGAACCTCGAAGCCGAACTCACTGGCTTCTAGCCGAATCAGACCCCCCCTACTTGCGAGGGGGGGTCGTTTCGCGTACAGTGGAACTGTACCCGAAACCAAGTAGGGTCACGAAAGGATAGACACGATGGAAACATCCGTACCCGGCACAATCGTTGCCGACCTTCAGCGACTTGCTGAAGTCCGGGAGCAGAAGAACGCTCTCGACAAGGAGGACACCGATCTCCGCACTCGCATCCTCGATGCAATGGGTGGGGCAGAGGTAGCCACCTACCGTGGCAAGGCAGTTGCCAAGACCAAGAGCGTTCCGCGCACTCTGGTTGACAGCGACCTCCTCAAGGCGAAGTGGCCTGCAATCTTCGAGAAGGTTCAGAAGGTCTCGCACTCCCTCCGCCTCGAAATCCTCACTGCCAAGCAGTAGGCTTTCGCCAACAGACACCCCTCGCTTCGGCGGGGGGTGTTTGCATTTGTTGTGTAATGAGCGTAGGCTCGAGGTAGCCAGAGAGTCTGGCGCGAAAGGAGACAGAGATGTCGACACAAATGAATACCGTTCCGGGGATTCTCATGAACCTCGAGGAGGAGTGGCAGATGGCAGAGCGTGACAGCATGCAGACTGGTGACCTCGAGGACTCGGCCTACCACACGGGGCGAGCAGACGCACTCCGCGACCTGTTCATCCAAATCAACAAGGCACTCGATGTTCGCTTCGAGTTCCAGCAGTACGTGGCAGACCGCAAGGCGAGCGACCCCGCGTTCATCGCGGTGGCAAGCGAAGTGGATGGTCAGTACTAATGACCAACTACGCCGTGGTCAACGAACACCTGCCAGCCTCGGAGTGTGTCTCATTCGCTTCACGGAAGTGGAACGGATGGGTCATCCCCGAGTTCACGCTGACCCAAGTGGTCAACGATGTATTCCAAATGCTGATGGCTGGTGAGTACTACAACCAGTTTGGGTACAACGCCCAGACCGATACAGTCTGGGTCGTTGAGCCTGACCGCGACCCGAGCGAAGCACGGATCGAGTATCAGGGATACCTGAACAAGAACGGTACTCGGGTCTACGCAATCGGTGGTGGGGAGTGGACATGGGACAAGCACGACTGCTGTGACCATGTCGAACACGAGTCCTACTGCTCCTGCTGTGGGAACGAGAGCGTCCACAAGTAACGGAGGAGGGGGGTGCATTGCACTCCCCTCGCTTCCGTCCTAAACTCAAAGTGTGAGCAAGGTCTGCTCACGGAAAGGAACCGATGGGTTACTACATCAACATTCAGGAATCGAACTTTGTGATTCCGGCACACAACCTTGACAAGGCTCTCGAGCGGTTCAAGGCACTCAACCACGACCCGAACGCAATCAAGGGTGGAGGCCGATGGTCAAGTGGTGAGGAGAACGAGAAGTGGTTCTCGTGGATGCCCACCGACTACGACCAGACTGTGTCCTCGGCACAGGAGGTTCTCGAACTCCTCGGGTTCGACTGCATGATTCAGGAGGACGGCGGTCTCAATGTCCACGGATACGACAGCAAGATTGGTGACGAGTCACAGTTCATCAACGCCATTCGCGACCTCGTGGATGTGTCGTGCTACATCATCTGGCGTGGCGAGGACGGCGAGATTTGGAAGTGGACACCGCACGGAATCTACGAGGGTCGAGTAGTCTTCGAGGCGTAGCAACACAGGAGGAGGGGGGCTTGCGCCCTCCTCTTTCTTTGTGTAATGTCAGAGTGTGGCCGGAAACTCCGACCACGGAAAGGATAGACAGCATGCACACTTTACATTGGGTTGCCGTCAAGAGCAACGAGACCATTGGCGAGAACGGCATTGACATGGACGAGGCCAAAGAGAGCGCGGCCCATGAGGTCAACAACACTCTCTCGGGAGACGAGCGGCCTTACGCGGACTGGTACGACTGGTTCGTTGTCGGTGGTGGTCGGTTCTTCCAGAACACTGACGCTTATGTGTTCGACACGATGAATGTGATCGCTTTCTCGGAAGACCCCAAGAAGTTCTCCAAGACAATCCGCGAGTGCCTCGAATCACGCGCTACCGAAATGCGTCGCCGTCTCGAGGAAATCAAACTCCGCAACGAGCAGGACGGGAAATCGTTCGAGGAACGGGTTGAGGAGTACCTCGCGTACTCGCTGAGTGATTCGACCGAGTTCCCGTACGACCCGCTCTCAACGATGTACCAGTTCGGGTATCTCTCGCGCATGGCTGCCGAGTATTGGTTGCCCGACACCTACTTCTATGACATCACCAACGGTGTCACGGAAATGCGCTACCTCCTCAAGGACATGGAGGACAGCGAGAGTGCCGACCAATGGTTCCTCGTGCCAGTGGACTTCCACTACTGACCGACAACGCAGGGAGGGGGGAGACCCCCTCCTTGCGCTTTTTTATTACACCGCGTATCGTTGAGACTGTCCAACGAAAGGAGACATTATGGACACGCTCAAACGCTCTAAAGACCGCAAGGTGACGAACGCTGTCATGCCCTCGGGTAAGACGCCAGCAATCGCCAACACATTCGGTCTGCCCTCGGGGAAGCCATTCTCTTGCCCGGGAGCAACCTCGGTCTGCGAGATTATCTGCTACGCCGGGAAGCTCGAAAAGATTTACAAGGGAGTACGCGAGGTGCTGGTTCACAACTGGAACCTGCTCCGCAACGCTGACCTCGACACGATGTACGCCCTGCTTGACGGCATGGTGACGGACTTTGAGAAGGACAGCGACAAGCGAGGCGCGGACAAACTGTTCCGTATCCACTGGGACGGCGATTTCTTTAACGACGCCTACACCTACGCGTGGAAGCGCGTGGTCGAGAATCATCCCGATGTTCAGTTTTGGGTCTACACCCGAACCGAGGACAGCGCGATTATCCTCCGCGACATTCCGAATCTGTCGCTGTACTTCTCGGCGGACAGCG
>Ga0114979_10001490_pt1 | contig 15858 bp, 16 predicted proteins | sample S_140625_EF_Meta_FD_87315 | JGI IMG/M metagenome (GOLD analysis project Ga0114979, IMG submission 87315) | Freshwater microbial communities from Lake Simoncouche, Canada to study carbon cycling - S_140625_EF_MetaG | ecosystem: Environmental > Aquatic > Freshwater > Lake | place: Lake... | reverse complement strand
CCGAATTCGCTCCTGGTGACACAGTGATTGTGAGCGTCAACGTGGTTGAAGGGACACGCAAGCGTGTTCAGGCCTACGAAGGTGTCGTGATTGCCAAGCGCAACCGCGGCCTCAACAGCGGCTTCACAGTTCGCAAAATGTCTAGCGGCGAAGGCGTCGAGCGTACATTTCAAACTTATAGCCCCTTGATCGCTAGCATCGAAGTCAAGCGTCGCGGTGATGTGCGTCGCGCCAAGTTGTACTACTTGCGTGACCGTAGCGGAAAGTCTGCACGTATCAAAGAAAAATTGGTCAGCAAGTCGGCCGCAGCATCCAAAGCCGCAGCAGCTGCTCAATAAGCAGGTTCCACCTTGCCAATCAGCCACCCCAAGTGAGAACTTGCGGTGGCTTTTTCTATGCCCAAACTGCCTTTCTTCGACCCACAACTTGTGCCCGTGTTTCAAGTGGATGCGCATCTTCAGGCTGTGCCATCGAGTCAACTCACACCCGCGGCTTTACGAGCGCGCTTCGCAAATCCGCCTGTATGGCAGCCCGAGTTGGTGCGCGAGCGAAAGTTCATGGCGCGTGAGCCCGCCCATGCTGCGGTCTTGTTGGGGGTGGTCATGCGTGACGAGCCCACTGTGCTGCTGACTCAACGCCCCGAACACATGTCCACACATGCGGGGCAAATTGCCTTTGCTGGCGGCAAATGTGACGCAAGCGATGCCGATGTGGTGGCCACTGCTTTGCGAGAGGCTTATGAGGAGGTGGGGCTCGAGGCGCACCATGTGCAGGTATTGGGTGCTTTGCCTGAGTATGTGACGGGCTCGGCTTTCCATGTGACCCCTGTGGTGGCCTTGATTTCACCGGCTATGACGCTGCAACTCAACACCCATGAGGTATCGGAGGCTTTTGAAGTGCCATTGGCCTTCTTGATGAACCCTGCACACCACCGCTGGCATCAGCATGAGTTTGAAGGGGTGATGCGTCAATGGCTGTCTATGCCCTACCAACAGGGGGAGCAGTTGCGTTTTGTCTGGGGGGCAACGGCAGGTATGTTGCGCAACTTTTACCGCTTCTTGCGAGCTTGAGTTTGTAAAAGTGACAATACTCACCGCTATCATTCAGCCATGAGTTTTCTTTCCCTGCTCCTTGCACTGTTGATCGAACAAGCCCGTCCCTTGTTGCGGGGAAATTGGGTGCATCGCTCGGTGCGCGCATGGGTGACTTGGATTAGCCAAACCTTAGATGCAGGCCATCCTCGTTTGGCGTGGACCACTTGGTCGTTGGCTGTGGGGTTGCCCGCATTCGTGGCCGTGGCCGTGCATTGGTTGCTACTTGGTTTTTTTGGCTGGCCAGTGGCCATGGTTTGGAGCGTGGCGGTGTTGTATGCCACCTTGGGCTTTCGCCAGTTCAGCCATCATTTCACTGATATTCGTGATGCGTTGGATGTGGGCGACGAACGTGTGGCCCGCGGGCTTTTGGCCGATTGGCAGCATGTGGAAGTGGGCACTTTGCCACGCAGTGAGTTGTTACGTCATGTGATAGAACATTCGGTGCTTTCTGCCCACCAGCATGTTTTTGGCGTGCTCACTTGGTTTTCAATCTTGGCTGCTTTGGGTTTTGGCCCAGCGGGTGCCGTGATTTACCGTATGAGCGAGATGGTGTCTCGTGACTGGCAAGCCTCTGTCACACCCTCCAAAGCTTGGGTGAGCAACACGCTTGAAGAGGCTGCCCGCCAAGCTTGGCGTCGCATTGACTGGCTGCCCGCGCGGTTGACTGCTGTGGCTTTTGCTGTGGTGGGTAACTTTGAAGAGGCGATTGACTGCTGGCGCACGCATGCACAGCGCTTTCCGGATGACAACGACGGGGTGGTTCTGGCTGCAACGGCTGGGGCTTTGAATGTGCGTTTGGGGGGCGAGGCCTTGCGTAGTGAGGCGTACAGCGTCGATAGCCAAGACAGTGAAAGCACACCTGGGCGCACACCAGAGATGGCACATTTGTCGAGCGTGGTTGGGTTGGTTTGGCGCAGCGTGGTGCTTTGGTTGGTGCTGTTGGCCTTGCTGACGTTTGCCCGATTTTTAGGCTAAGCCAGTGACGTTTCAGTAGTTCACAGGCTGCGTGAGATCGGCAAACAACATGCCGTAGAGCTTGTAGCGTGAAGGGCTGATGGCGCCTGTTTCTACAGCGTCTTGCACGCCGCACGAAGGCTCATGCAAATGGGTGCAGTTGTAAAACTTGCAGTGCTTCACATGCGGCTTCAAGTCAGGCATATACGCCGCGAGTTGCATGGCATCAATGTGATGCACCCCAAACTCTTGAAAGCCTGGTGAGTCAATTAAACCTGTTTTGCGCTCAGCATCCACCCAATGCCAAGTGGTGGACGTGGTGGTGTGCTTGCCCGAGTTCAGCGCTTGCGAGATCTCGGCCGTTGCCACGTTGGCGTGGGGGATAAGTGTGTTGATGAGCGTGCTTTTACCCGTGCCAGAGGGCCCCAAAACTAAGGTGGTTTTGTGCTTCAAACGTTCAGGCAAGTCGCCCAAATCACCCGATTTAAATGCGCCCTGCAGCACGGTGTAGCCCATTGCCACGTAGGGCGTCAGGCGAGCCAAGGCGCGCGCATGCAGTTCAGTCAAATCGCGTTTGTTCAGCACAATCAGGGGGGTGATGTGCTCGGCTTCTGCTGCGATGAGTGCGCGCGTGAGTTGCATTTCTGAGAATTCAGGCTCTGCAGCGAGCAAAATAAGCACTTGGTCTAAGTTGGCCGCAAATGATTTGGTGCGGATCTCGTCTTGCCTGTAAAACAGGTTGTGACGAGGCTCAACTTTTTCGATGGTGCCCTCGTCGGTGCTGGCCTGCCACTGCACACGATCACCCACCACCACCTGGCTTTTCTTACCCCTAGGATGGCAAATACGGCGCTCGCCATCTGGCGTTTCCACCACACAATGTCGTCCGTGGCTGGCCACCACCAGGCCGGCTTGCCTCATGCAGACATACGCACCAAGCGTTGTGAAGCAGGTGGATGTGAGTAGTAAAACGCCACGTACCAGGGGTCGGGTGTGAGCGTCGACGCGTTGTCTTGATAAAGCTTGAGCAGCGCGCTAGCCAAAGCCTTGCCATCGCTGTGGGCCACAGCATAGGCGTCTGCTTCGAATTCAAAGGTCCGCGAACGCAGCGCCGATAACGGCGAGACAAAAAAGGTGAACAAAGGCAGTACCAACATAAACAACAACAAAGCCAAAGCACTGTTGTTGCCGTTGAGGTTGGGCATCACACCTAAGCCGGTGTAAAACCAAACTTGCTGTGACACCCAGCCCAGCAAGGCAAGACCAGCGAGACTGGTGGCAAAACTGGTCGCCATCATTTTTAAAATGTGACGATGTTTGAAATGGCCCAACTCATGCGCCAATACGGCTTCCATTTCATCGCCGTTCAATTTGGCCAGCAGTGTGTCAAAAAACACCACGCGCTTGGCTGCGCCAAAGCCTGTGAAAAAAGCGTTGGAGTGAGCCGATCGACGACTGCCATCCATGACAAAAAAACCTTTGGCGGTAAAGCCTGAGCGAGTCATGAGTGCGGTGACACGGTCTTTCAGTGTGGCGTCTTCTAGGGGGGTGAATTTGTTGAACAACGGCATGATGACGTTGGGGGCAATCCACATCACAAAAAGTTGATACATCACCAAGGCTGCCCAGGTATAGAGCCACCAAAGCGCGCCGCCTGCTTGCATGAGCCAAAGCACTAGCCACAGAATGGGCAGGCCTAGCAAAAGGCCTACCAACAAACCTTTGAGCAAGTCACTCACCCAAAGTTTCAGCGTGGTGTGGTTAAAGCCAAAACGCTGCTCGATACCAAAGGTTTGGTAGAGCGACAAAGGCAGGCTCATCAAACCACCAATCAAAGCGAAGCTCATCACCAGCGCAATTTGCTGGCCCATCCCTTCACCGAGCCATTGGCGGGTCACTTGGTTGAGCAAGTCCAAGCCGCCCAGCAAAGTCCAAACCATCAATGTGATGGCATCTAGACCTAGATCCACCATACCCACACGTGCTTTGGCCAGTGTGTAGTCCGCCGCTTTTTGATGCGCTTCTAAGCTGATGGTGTGCGCGAAGGCAGCCGGTACTTGGGCGCGGTGCTGTGCCACATGCCGAACTTGCCGGCCGCTGAGCCAAAGTTTGGTAAGCAGGTTTGCCAGCAGGAGCGCAGCTAGCGTCAAAGTCATGGCGAGGGAGTCATTCATCATGGGTGTGAGTTTAGATGAACTGCCTTAACTGCAGTTGCCGTCCGTATGATGGGCGACAATCTACGTTATGTCTGATGTTGCCATTCCACCTGTTGCCCCAGTTGTCGCCCAACTTGCCAAGTCAGATTTGAACTTGGTTTGGCTCGATTGCGAAATGTCTGGCCTTGACCCTGAGCGTGAGCGCTTGCTCGAAATTGCTGTCATCGTGACCAGCCCCGACTTGTCGTTGCGCATCGAAGGTCCAGTTTTTGTTATCCATCAAAGCGATGAATTACTCAGCAAGATGGACGCTTGGAACAAAGGCACGCATGGCAAGAGTGGCTTGATTGAAAAAGTCAAAGCCTCCACCGTGACCGAAGCGCAAGCCCAAGATCAACTCATTGCCTTTATGAAGCAGTACGTTACGAAAGGGGCCTCCCCCATGTGTGGCAACACCATCGGACAAGATCGCCGCTTTTTAAACAAGTACATGCCTCAACTCGAAGGCTGGTTTCACTACCGCAACGTCGATGTGAGCACCCTCAAAGAGCTGTCGCGCCGTTGGAAGCCTGAGGTGTTGAATGCTTTCAAAAAAGCCCAGAAGCACACCGCACTCGCTGATGTGCACGAGTCGATTGACGAGATGATTCACTACCGTGATCACTTTTTGAAACTGTGATTAGGTAAAAACCCGAATTCGTGCCATAATTGCATTGTTCGCTACAAAGGTGTGGCGAATTTGTACATCTCCCTTCATTCACCGGGCTCGCCAAAAGAGCCCCAAGCACTGAATACCCCTCAGCGGGTCAGAGCAGGTTCCGTTTGATGGTTGATGTTTTTTAACCTAGAACGGAGCAGTCGCACAACTTGCGGCGCTCACGTGCGAGAAAAATCATGACTGACACTTTAAATGTGACAGGCGAATTTGCGCCTGCCGATACTATTTCTATTTCCGCTCAAGATCAGATGCCTACTGAGGGTGTTCACACTTCCGAAGTCGCTCACCTGGAAGCTCAAGAGCCCAAAGCGGATGTGCCGAACGGTTTTGTTGAACTCGGCTTGGCGCCTGAGCTTGTCAAAGCCGTTGGCGACTTGGGTTACACCCAACCCACCACCGTACAACTCAAGACTATTCCTTTGGCTTTGCCAAGCGACAACGCTGATGCCAAATCAGATACCAAGTCTGGCTTCATCGACTTGATGGTGTCAAGCCAAACGGGTAGCGGTAAAACAGCGGCCTTCTTGTTGCCTGTCTTGCACACCTTGCTTCAGCAACAAGCGCAAGCGGAAGCCGCTGACAAAGCAGCTTGGGACAAGCTCGTGGCGGATGCTGCGGCCAATGGCGAAGAGCCACCCAAGCGTGCCAAGCGCAAAGACCCCACCAATGCCCGCAACTTCAAGGCGCCAACACCTGGCGCCTTGATCGTGTGTCCAACCCGCGAATTGGCTCAACAGGTGGCTCATGACGCCATCGACTTGGTCAAGCATTGCCGCGGTTTGCGCGTGGCAAACGTGGTGGGTGGTATGCCTTACCAATTGCAAATCGCCAAACTGCAAAACGCAGACTTGGTGGTGGCCACCCCCGGCCGTTTGCTCGACTTGCAACGCTCGATGCAAATTAAGTTGGACAAAGTTCAATTCTTGGTGGTGGACGAGGCTGACCGTATGCTGGACCTCGGTTTCTCCGACGACTTGGCGGAAATCAACCAACTCACCATCGACCGCAAGCAAACCATGATGTTCAGCGCCACGTTTGCGCCGCGCATTCAGCAGTTGGCCACACGCGTCATGCGTCAACCTCAACGTGTACAAATTGACTCCCCTCAAGAAAAGCACAGCAACATTCGGCAAATCTTGCATTGGGCAGATAACGCGCAACACAAACGCCGTTTGTTGGACCATCTGTTGCGCGACACCACCATCAACCAAGCCATTATCTTTGCCAGCACCCAAATCGAGTGCGACGGCTCGGCCAATGACTTGCAACAAGAAGGTTTTTCCGCTGTGGCTTTGCACGGCGCGTTGAGCCAAGGTTTGCGCAACCGCCGCTTGATGGCGTTGCGCCAAGGTCAAGTGCAGTTCTTGGTGGCCACCGACGTGGCTGCTCGCGGCATTGACGTACCCACCGTGACCCACGTGTTCAACTTTGGCTTGCCCATGAAGTCTGAGGATTACACCCACCGTATTGGCCGTACCGGTCGTGCAGGCCGTGATGGCTTGGCCGTGACATTGGCCGAGTTCCGTGACAAGCGCAAAATTTATGACATCGAAGCCTACACACGCCAGCAATTCACCGCCGAAGTGATTCCAGGCATGGAACCCACTCAACGCGTGGAACAACGCGGCGGTGCGGGCCGTGACTACGACCGCAAGGGCGGCGGCAAGTTTGGCGGCGGTGGTAACCGTGGCGGCTTTGGTGGCGGCAATAAGTTTGGCGGCGGCGGTGGACGCTTTGAGCCACGTTCGGAAGGTCGCTCTGAGGGCCGCTTCGAAGGTCGTCCAGACAACCACCGTTCTGACGCACCGCGTGGCAATAGTTTCGAGCCACGTCAAGGCGCCCCTCGCGGCAATTTCGGTGACAACCGAGGTTTTGGCGAAAGCCGTGGCGCGCCTCGTGGCAACTTTGGCGAAGGCGCCCCACGCGGCAATTTCGGTGCCCCACGTAGCTTTGAAGACCGCGCACCACGCAGTTTCGATGACCGTGCCCCAGCACGTGGCCCACGTGCGCCATTTGAAGCAGGTCGCACACCTTTTGACAAGCCAGCTCGCCCTGCCGCAGGCAAATCGTTTGGTGGCGGTTTTGATGCCAAGAAGCGCGCACCCAAACCCCGCGCACCCCGTTAATTAGCCAGCGCACCACAGCATTACGCTGTGGTTCAAACAGCATTCAGCCACCGCGTTGCACATTGCGTGCAACTCCGGTGGCTGATTTTTTGAGGCCCGTGATTGAAAGTGAGGTGGATCAAGCTGTTAGGGTTTGAGCGCCTCGGCCACAAAGTCCAGACGGTCTTGGCCCCAAAACACCTCTCCGTTGACCACATAGCTGGGTGCTCCAAACACTTGTGCGTTGATCGCGCTTTGGGTGAAGCTGTCATAGCGGGACTGCACCTCGGGCGTGTTTGACAACGTCAAGCAAGCGGCATCTAGCTGGTGTTCGCTCAGCAGGGCAGCCAAGGTGACAGCATCGGCAATATCGCGCTCTTGGTGCCATACGGCACCTAGTACGGCGCCCGTGATGCGCAGAGCCGCCTCGGTGCCATGGTGCATGTTCACCGCGATGATGAGTTTGGCTGCGGGGTCACCAGCAACTGGGAAAAACTGAGGATGCAAATTCAGCGGCAAATGCATGGCCTTGCTGAAACGCGCCAACTCCACCAGCCGATAAGCTTGACGCTGTGGCGCTCGCTTGCCCAATGGCAAGCCACCCGAGAGGGGGAAGACCAGACCCAAGTCCATCGGCATGACGCGCACTGTGGCGCCTGCGGCTTGGGCAATTTGCACAAACCGTTGGTGGCCCAAATACGTCCAAGGGCTTTGTGGAGCGAAGTAGTAATCGATTGTTTTAGACATGGATGCCTCTCAATGAAGTGAAGTGTTCAGTAGTGGGGTGGTAGCTCATCGCGCAGGCTGCTGAATCCACCAGAGCCGCCGTCTGGCGTTTGCTGGCGCAGTTGGCTCACTTCTCGGATGAGTGCGTCAATTTGCTGTTGCTGCTGGAAGATAGTTTGATTGAGTTGCTCCACCAAGTCTTCGGTAAAACTGGCCTTAACTTCAAGATCGATCAGGCGTTTGTCAATATCAGAGTGGGGCATATTTAAATCTGTTCTTATTTCAGTTTGGCCAGTTCAGTTCGCAAATCATCAAGCTCGTCTTTGTAGGCTTGGGCGTTGCCAAAGTCAACAAAGCCGGTGTAGTAGGGATGTGCCGCCACGATTTTTCGGGCGTGCTTGATGGGGCACCAATACTGTTCGGTGCGAGCCACCACCTCGCGGCCATAAGCCATCACACCGTTGCCATACGAGCAATAGGCACAGTTGATTTTTTCAATCAGGTTGAGATAAGCCAAATGTGTTCGGTCATACACAAAGTAGTCGCCACGCTTGACCCGGGCAAGGCCATAAGCGCGAAAACAAATGTGTTGATACACCGTGATGGACAGGTCTAGGATCAAGATGGGCAGCAGCAGGGCGTAAATCACGGGGGCCGTGAGCACGCTCCACCCATTGGCGCTCAGCAGGTAGGCAATTGCCCCAGTTTTGTAGCGACGTTGCTGCTCCAACACTTCATGCTCAAACCGCACGCGTTTTTCTTCAAAATCGGCTTGCAATTCAGCGCGTTTACGCTTCATTTCCAGCTCAATGTCGAGCTCCATTTGCCGAATACGTGCGAGTAACTCGCTGATGAGGGGGTTCATAAATCGCCTTGTTTCGCTAGATTATGCGGGGTGATATGCGAAAATACGTCGATCTTGTGGCCTAATTGTGGGCTGTCACTTTTTACTTGGAAATTTCATGGGAAACAAAATCGTCACCGAAGCCGATCGCCAACGCGCACCAAAACCAACGCCGCTGCCAGGTACAACCCTGCGTACAGGTGGTCGTGGTCAACGTGTGAGTCTGGAGCGCGGTGTTGCGACACGTAGCAAAAAGAACCCTGGCAAACGCTCCAACAAAGGCGGCTAAGCCCGTACCTTGCTGATGCAAGCCAAATAAAAAGCGACCCTAGGGTCGCTTTTTATTTGGTCATATGCACAGAGCAATTACTCTGGGAGTTCGATTTTGACTTCGAGCACTTCTAGGTTGTCGTGGCGTTCCAAGTTGACTTTGATATCGTCTGGATTGATCTTCACGTATTTTGAAAGCACGGCCACCAAATCACGCTGTAAAGCGGGGAGGTAGTCGGGTTGTGGATTGCGGCCGGAGCGCTCGTGGGTGAGGATGAATTGCAAACGTTCTTTGGCAACGTTTGCGGTTTTTTTCTTTTCACCAAGTAAGAAAGAGAGCACTGACATGGCTTACTTTCCGCCGAACATACGTTTGAGAAAACCTGGCTTGACATGCTCGGTAAAGCGCATCGGGACATCTTCACCTAAGAAGCGACTGATGACGTCTTTGTAGGCTTCAGAAACATCCGTGTTTTCTAAATGAACGGCGGGCAAGCCTTGGTTGGAAGCGGTCAGTACGGTTTCAGATTCGGGAATCACGCCAATCAAAGGAATACGCAAGATGTCTTGAATGTCTTCCAGCGATAGCATGTGGCCTTCCTCTACACGGCTTGGGTTATAGCGTGTGATCAGCAGGTGTTCTTTGATGGGCGTGTCGCCTTCGATGGCCCGTTTGGTTTTGCTCGAGAGCATGCCCAAGATACGGTCTGAATCGCGAACTGATGACACTTCGGGGTTGGTCACCACCAGCGCTTCGTCGGCAAAGTGCATGGCCATCATGGCGCCCACTTCAATGCCTGCAGGCGAGTCGCACACGATGTAATCAAACTTCATGTCTTTGAGTTCGTTCAACACGCGCGCCACGCCGTCTTGTGACAGGGCATCTTTGTCGCGTGTTTGAGAGGCAGCCAGCACAAACAAGTTGTCGCATTGTTTGTCTTTGATCAAGGCTTGGTTGAGTGTGGCTTCGCCGTTGATGACGTTGATGAAGTCATACACCACACGGCGCTCGCAGCCCATGATGAGGTCAAGGTTACGCAAACCGACGTCAAAGTCGATGACCACCGTTTTGAAGCCTCGCAAAGCAAGGCCAGAGGAAAAACTGGCGCTGGTCGTGGTTTTTCCTACGCCGCCCTTGCCAGAAGTCACCACCACGATTTTTGTCATGAAAAAAGCCCTAAGTTGTTCTAAAAATTAATCTGCCATTTTACAGTGCTTGCATCACCAACTTATCGCCTTGAAGGCTGATTTGCGCGGCTTTGCCAGCCACGTCAGCGGGCAAAGGGGCGTCTCCGCTGGTGCGGTAAGTGCCCGCAATCGAAATCAGCTCGGCTTCTAACGAGGAGGTAAAGATGCGCGCATGTTCGTCGCCGCGGGCTCCCGCAATCGCTTTGCCTCGCAGAGGGGCGTACACATGGATGTGACCATCGGCCATGATTTCTGCACCCGGGTTGACCATGGCCAGCACAATCAAATCGCAACCCTTGGCATACACATGCTGGCCAGAGCGCAGCGGTTTATCTATGACCATCGCTGGACCCTGATGGGCAGGCATGTCGCGCACCACTTCAACCTCACGGATCACCTCTTGAACCACCGTTTCAACCCGTTGGGTTGGTGTTTGAATGCTCAGATCGCTGGCTTCAAATAAACCTGCTGCGCGTGCGTTAGCTAATTGGTGTTCATTTGCGCCACGCACGGCCACAGGCAACATGAGGTGTGTGCGTAACAGCAAGCACACCGAGGGCAGGTCAAGTTGGTGGTGTGGGTCATCTAGGGCGCTGAGGTCGATCACCACAGGGTCATGATCGAAAAAACCAGGGGTTGGCCCCAAACGGCGCGCCAGATCGGCTTGCAGGGCTGATGAGTCTGGCGTTTTAAGAAGAAAAGAGACCAAAGGCAGGGAGGCACTTTTGATTTCGTAGGTGTGTGGCGCAGCAGCTTGGCTCATGGAACTTGCGAGAAAAAGAAAACCTGCACTTTACACGGCAAGGTCATCCATACCTCGGTAAACTTTTTACCATGCAACTCAAGCCTCCCCACCGCGCACTCATTGTGCCTTTTGCGCTCAGCACGTTGGCTGCTATGGCGCAGCAAACGCCTACGCCTACAGCAGTCACATCTGACCTGGGGCGAGTTGAAATCACCAGTGGCAGAGACAACGACACCCAGCAACGACGTGAATCCACAGCCAGCAAAATTGTGATTGGACGCGAAGAGATTGAGCGACAAGGTGACGCCAACCTGGGCGAAATTTTAAAGCGCATGCCCGGTATCACCTTGGGCGGTGCGCCCGGCAGGGGCGGCGGCATTCGCATGCGTGGCTTGAGCCAAGGCTACACACAAATCTTGCTCGATGGCCAACGCGTACCTCCCGGCTTTTCGGTCGAGTCCCTCACGCCAGAGATGGTTGAACGTGTTGAAATCTATCGTGCCCCCACAGCGGAGACAGGTGCCCAAGCGATTGCGGGCACCATCAACATCATCACCCGCGAAGGGCGTAAAGGCATGCCCACCGAGTTGAAGGTGGGCTCGTCATTTCAGGGGGGCTATGCCTCGCCCACGGCTTCTTTGGTCAAGTACCACGATGCTGACAAGTGGTCGGCCAACTACACCCTGTCGGTCAACCGTTATGCAGCACCCGACCACAGTGAAAACGATTTAACCCGAACCGATGGCAATGGCCTCACGCAACGCCGCCGCGTGAGTGACAGCCATTACAACCGCGAAGGCGTGAATGCCACTGCACGCTTGCAACTCAAGGGTGACCCAGGGGAGACGCTCACACTCATGCCGTTTGTTTTACTGTCGCAGGGCAAGACACCAGGGATGATGCAAGCCACGGAGTCCCTCAACGGGGCGGCTTTGGCAGGAAGTCCCGCAACAGCCACCAGCGAAAACAAAAACCATTTTGAAGTTGTACGGATCAATGGTCAGTGGCGACGCAAGCTGTCGACGGACAGCAATATGGAAATGAAGTTCAATGTGGGGGGCTGGAATAGTCACAATGAATTCCAACAAACTTCCACCAATACCGTGCTCATTCCAAGCCTCTCAGAAAACTCGCGTGTGCAAGATCGTTCAGCCAATCTCAGCGGCAAGTACACCAACGTGATGGGAGGGGGGCACCAATGGGTGAGTGGCGCGGAAGTCGAGTCGGTTCGTCGCACCCAAAATGTGGTGGGTGCTTACCAAGCCAATGCGGCCATTGCAGGGACTGCTGATTACAGGGCAAGTTCTTTGCGATACGCCCTTTACACGCAGGATGAGTGGCAACTGACACCGCAATGGTCTTCGCACCTTGGCGTGCGCCACGAAGGCTTGACCACCGAGGGCAAAACCAGTGCAGGCGACGTGACCAACCAAAACAATGTGTTCACGCCACTCCTGCATGCTATGTGGCGGCCCAACCCAGACAGCCGTGATCAAGTGCGTATGAGCCTTACTCGCAGTTTTAAAACACCCAGCATGCCCACTCTGCTGGCGCGGCGTACTTTTACACGGGATGACAACAGCGCCACCAATCCTGATGTCTCCGGTAACCCCAACCTCAAACCCGAAATTGCTACCGGTGTGGATGTGGCCGTGGAGCGTTATTTGCCCCAAGGCGGTGTGCTGAGTGCCAGTGTGTTTCACCGCCGTGTGCAAAACCTCATTCGCAATGTCATCAGCCAAGAGTCCTCGGGTCGCTGGTTGTCGAGTCCTCAAAACATCAGCGAGGCCATCACAGAAGGCATCGAGCTAGAAGCCAAGTTCCGCATGAGCCAGTGGATAGCCGACGCCCCTCAGATTGACCTGCGCAATAACGTGAGCTTTTACCGCTCGCGTGTGCTGAGCGTCATGGGGCCAGAGAATCGGCTTGATCAACAACCCAGTATGACGGCCAATTTGGGCGCGGATTACCGATTGAAATCTGCCCCACTCACTCTCGGTGGTAACGTCAACTACAACCCAGGCTACAGCTCGCGGTTAAGTGCTACGCAGCTCAACGCTGTGTCCCAAAAGCGTGTGATGGATGTCTATGGTTTATGGCGATTAGACAGTTCGACCGCGTGGCGTTTGACCTTGAGTAACCTTGATCCGCTCAGCTACAACACATCCAGCGCTTACAGCAGCAGCACAGTTTTGGAAAACAGCCGTACCCAAAACCGCAGCTGGACCAATGTGCAAATTCTTTTAGAGAAAAAACTATGACACAACGCGACGCTGCTTGGTATGACCGCATGTACAACAACCGCGCTTTGGTGCCCGAGCATGAAGCGCACTTTGCGCATTGGCGCGATGCTTCTGCCCAAGTACGTGCCACGCAGCGATGCTTTCAAGAGGTGGCTTATGGCCGCGGCTTGAACGAAACCTTGGATATATTTCCTGCCGACTTGGCAAGTGGAAAAGCGCCCGTGGTGGTGTTCATTCACGGTGGCTATTGGCGCTCGCTGGATAAAGCTGATCACTCCTTTGTTGCCCCTACTTTCACGACCCAAGGTGCGCATGTGGTGGTGCCTAACTATGCACTGTGTCCTGCGGTCACGGTGTCAGACATCACGCTGCAAATGGTCAAATGTTTGGCGTGGGTGTGGCGCAACATCCAGCGCTTTGGTGGGGACCCCCGTCGCATCACCTTGGTGGGGCACTCGGCGGGCGGGCACTTGGTCACCATGCTGCTCAACTGCGATTGGAGAGCCTATGCCCCCGATTTGCCTGCAGACTTGGTCACCAAGGCCTTGTCGATTTCTGGTCTGTATGAACTTGCATCAGTGCAAGCCACGCCTTACCTCAAAGACAGCTTGCGCTTGAGCGATGAGGTGGTGTTGCGCAACAGCCCAGCGTGGATGCCTGCGCCCAAGCGGGGCACTTTGTTCAGCGTGGCGGGTGCCATGGAAAGTGAAGAATTCATCCGTCACAACTTCTTGATTCAGCAAGCTTGGGGCAAAGACCACGTGCCGGTATGTGAAAGCTTGGAAGGCTTGCAGCACTTCAGCATCGTTGAAGCCATGACCCAGTCGGGTCATCGTTTGCATCGCTTGGCGCTTGAGCTGCTTCACAGGTAAACATTCACGCCATAAAAAAGCCTGTCATGCAGAGCAGACAGGCTTTTTGTTGAGCCAATATTTGGCCCCAGCGCGCGGCTTACATCAAGAGATGTTCGCCTGCGTTGTCGCCGCCTAGCGTGACGTAGTTCACCTTGCGAATGTCCATGAGTTTGAGGCCCCCTGCGTAGCTGATGGAGCTTTGCACATCTTGCTCCATCTCAATCAGTGTGTTGGCCAATTTGCCTTTGACGGGCTCGAGAATGCGTTTGCCTTCCACGTGCTTGTATTCGCCTTTGTTGAAGTCAGAGGCTGAGCCGTAGTATTCCTTGAACAACTCGCCGTCCACTTCTACTGTTTTGCCTGGCGACTCTTCGTGGCCTGCAAACAGTGAACCAATCATCACCATGCTCGCGCCAAAGCGGATACTCTTGGCGATGTCGCCGTGGCTGCGAATGCCGCCATCCGCAATGATGGGCTTGGTTGCCACGCGTGCACACCACTTCACAGCCGACAACTGCCAGCCGCCTGTGCCAAAACCAGTTTTTAGCTTGGTAATACACACCTTACCTGGACCCACGCCCACTTTGGTCGCGTCAGCGCCCCAGTTTTCAAGGTCGATCACAGCCTCAGGCGTGGCCACATTACCCGCGATGACAAAGCTATTGGGTAATTTGGCTTTGATGTAGCCAATCATGTCGCGCACACTGTCGGAATGACCGTGAGCGATGTCGATGGTGATGTACTCAGGTGTCAGGCCAGCAGCGGCCAAAGTGTCTACCGTGGCGCGGTCGGGGCCCTTGACGCCCAGAGAAATAGAGGCATACACACCCTTGGCGTGCATGTCTTTCACAAATTGGACGTTGTCCAAATCGAAGCGGTGCATCACATAGAAGTAGTTGTTTTGCGCCATCCACAAGCAGATGCTTTCATCCACCACCGTTTTCATATTGGCGGGAACGACGGGCAAGCGAAACTTGCGGCCACCCAACTCAACACCTGCATCGCATTCGGAGCGGCTTTCCACACGGCACTTGCGTGGCAGCAACAAGATGTTGTCGTAATCAAAAATTTCCATATCCCGGAGCTCCAGAAAAAACGTTCGAAGATTGAGCGCTTGGCTTGGCCGGTTTTTTAGGTGCAAAACGCGGACCAAAAAAAACCGAGCGCAAGAATCTTGGGCCCGGTGGCTGATTCTAAACCTAAAATCTTTCGATGCATTCATCCACCCACACATCCCCCTTGCTCCAAGGCCTCAACAACGAACAAGCGGCGGCGGTGACCTTGCCCCAGGCGCACGCTCTCATCTTGGCGGGCGCGGGTTCGGGCAAGACGCGGGTGCTGACCACGCGCATTGCGTGGCTCATGCAAACCGGGCAGGTGTCGCCCGGCGGTTTGCTGGCCGTGACCTTTACCAATAAGGCGGCCAAAGAAATGCTCACCCGTTTGTCGGCCATGCTGCCTGTGAATGTGCGCGGCATGTGGGTGGGCACGTTTCATGGGCTGTGCAATCGCTTTTTGCGAGCGCACTGGAAGCTGGCCAACTTGCCCCAGTCCTTTCAAATTTTGGACACCCAAGACCAGCTCAGTGCCATCAAGCGCTTGAGTAAACAGTTTCAGGTGGATGATGAGCGCTACCCGCCTAAGCAAACCATGCGCTTCATCGCCAGTTGCAAAGAGGACGGCCTGCGCCCCAAAGACGTGGTGGTGCGAGACCCCGATGACCGTAAACGGGTGGAACTGTACGAACTGTACGAGGCCCAATGCCAACGCGAGGGCGTGGTGGACTTTGGCGAACTCATGCTGCGCTCATATGAACTGCTGCGCGACAACGATGCCCTGCGCGACCACTACCGCCGCCGCTTTCAGCACATCTTGGTCGACGAGTTTCAAGACACCAACAAGCTGCAATACGCGTGGCTCAAACAACTCGCTGGCCCTGTCGATGGCGGCGGCGGCGCCAT
>Ga0114979_10001486_pt1 | contig 15888 bp, 10 predicted proteins | sample S_140625_EF_Meta_FD_87315 | JGI IMG/M metagenome (GOLD analysis project Ga0114979, IMG submission 87315) | Freshwater microbial communities from Lake Simoncouche, Canada to study carbon cycling - S_140625_EF_MetaG | ecosystem: Environmental > Aquatic > Freshwater > Lake | place: Lake... | reverse complement strand
GGGCGCGAGCGAGGCATCCGTGAGGGGCGAATAATCGTTACCAAGCCCGTGTTGCAACAACTCGATGAGTCAGAGTTGGTTGCGGTTCTCGATCACGAATACTGGCACATCTCCAAGAATCACACTCTGGCTAGCGGCGCTGCCAAGTTGATTAGGCTGCTCTCTTTCAAAGTGGTGGCTTCAAGGTTGCTAGAGCGCGAAGTGTCGCATCTTTTGGAGCTCGAAGCGGATCGCTTTTCGGCGCGCGAGAACACGAAGCCTGTGTTGGCGAGTGCTATTCGAAAGTTGCACTCTGGCAACTTGGATAGAGAGTTACGCCTTAGGCTTGCGCAGCTTGAAAACGTAGAACGCACCGCCACCAAGTAGCAGCACCAGCGTCGCAACGAAAATCGCCCAACTGTAGTCGGCCGTCTCTGGCGCTAGGGATGTGGTCATCATTAGTTCGCGGTCTTCGACGGCAACTGGGCTGGCCTCATCGGTTGGCTCTTCGCCAGAACCTACCGAGGTGGTGGCAACATCCGTGCTTGCTTGGTCGTCGGCTGCGTCGTCTTCTGCGGTTTTTATAGCGCAGGTAAGGCAATCAAGCCGAGAGGTGGTGCTGAACTCGAACTGGTATTCGCTAGAGACCGGGTGGCCGTCAGCAGAAACAACGCGATAAGCAACCGTGTATGTTCCTTCGTTTAGCGGTGACAGCTCAACGCCAACTTTTCCACCGTTGACGGTGACATCGCCGGTTTCGAAGTGTCGATCGTTCTCGTCGGTCACAGTGATGATGTTCGAGTCGGTGCCTTCGATAACTTGAATCTCGTCGTCAAACACCAGGGTCACCTGAGTCGGCGCTTCGGATACCGAACTCGACACCTCTGGCGACGACCAGGTTAGGGCCGCGTGTGCGCTGGCAGGAGCGGTTACAAACAACGATGCTGTCAGCGCAAGCAGCGCCGCAAAAACAATTTTCTTCACTATAGAACTGTAACCTTTGGCGCTGAATTGTGCTCGGTGTCATCTAGTACGGTGTCTTTGCCCGAACCGTCCGTTACATCCCACTTGATGAAAATCTCACGCTTCGCTACTGCTCCACCAAGGTGACCCAGAGTGTTTGCACCGTTCACTACTGTGATGAGTGCACCTGCTGCCTTTACTTTTACAAGTTCGTCGCTGGTTAGAGCAAGCGCAAGTGCTCCGGTCTTAGAAAGCTTCACTTGTGAACGAAGAACTTCACCGTTTACCTTCACGTCCACCAAGAGGTTGGCGTTCTTTTTGGCTGCGGCCATGTTTAGAACAGTTGCCGACTTAACCTTCGTCAAGCTCATGGCGTTTGCCGACTTAGTGCTCGGCTTGTTGGTCATGTCCACTGTGCAGGTCTGGGTAGATGGCAACCAAACTTCGGTGCCGGTGATGCCTGCCTTCCACTTGATTGCAACTGGGAAGTCCATGAACAGCTTTCCGCCACCGTCACCCTCTGGGCTGTCTGGCAGGTAGAAGTCTGGTGAAACTGCAGTCCAGGTAACGTCGAACGATCCATCTGCAAGGTTCTTGGTCACCTTGTTTTTCCAGCCAGGAATGTAGGCAGGCTTTGGCACCGTGGTGCCAGTGCCGGTTGCCTCGAGTGGAATGTGAACCGAGAAGGCAGAGGTTGGCCAGTTGGTGCCGGCCATGCTCAAACCGGTAGTTGGGCTCTTGATTCCGGTTTCATCGGTGCATCCGTGGCCTGCTCTAAAAACCAAAGTTCCAGACTGTCCAGCAGTAAGCGCTGCGGTGGATGATCCGGTAGCGGACACCCCTGGATAAACGCTAACGTGCGCGGATGCTGGGCTGCTGAAGCCTAGGGTGAGCGCAGTTGCAACGGCGAGGGCAGTGGTGGCGGTTTTGTTTAGCAAGACGGTTTCCAATCGAATCTACATTGTGTAGAACTATTCTCTACTCTTTGTAGAACCAATGCAAATCGCCACGCAAGCCAAAGACCCCAGCCGCGAGGCCGGGGTCTTTTGTTTTGGACAACTAGTCCGCTTGAGCTAGCGGGGTGTCGCCGACATCCGTGCGGTAAAAGTTGAGGTACGAACGCGAAACCGTTTTCGCTATCTACTTGCGAAGAATTCAAGTGGTTTCCACCACATAACCCCTAGGCCTTCGATAAATTTTAGGGCTCTGGGGCCGAGCCTCCAACCAAATGCTTGCAAATGCGTCTGACATTTGCTGTGCAGCACCCTCCGGAATTTTGGTACCAGATCTACTCAATAATTTCGGCAACAAAACCATCGAATTCGCCGCCGGCCGCCTCGATGACCGTAATGACATCAGTCAAAAACTTCCCAACAGCGGCATCAGTCAGAGCCGAATCCGTCTTAGCCATCAACGACGATTTCCCAAACGCCTTCAATTCAGTCGAGACAAGATAACCCAACTTCATCAGCGCATCTTCAGCTGCTGCAACATCACTCTTTTTCTTGAAATACGAAAAGAAGACAACCTCTCGCGCAACATCGAGCTTGTCGCCCACATCAATACGTTGCTGCTTTTGCTCGGGCCAGAAGACCTCGATCTCATTCTTTAGTGACTTGCTGATAGTCATACTCAACTCCCCTCTCTTAAGCCATCCCAAAGGTTTATTTCAAGGCCCTTCAAGATCTCAACGGCCTGATCGTAATCACTTCGGAGGACTTCTCCAAAGTTCAAAGTCTTGAGATTAGGAAACTTTTGCTCTAAATATGACAAGTTTTCCAACTTGCCTACCCTCGACAAATCAAGTTCAACAACCGAGGGTGCGCTGGAGAGTGTGGAAATGTCAAGAGTCTTTAGAGAGTCCAAACCCAGACGTCTCAGGTCAGAAAATCGACTCAAATCCAAATTACTGGGGAACTTGCCACTATGGAAAAGTACCTCGATACTTGTTGGCAAGTCCCTTAGCCAAGTTATTCCGGGATTGACGCAATGGATTTCCCTGAGATTTGGCAGGCCCCCCAATCCAACAATCTTTCGAATTGAGCTTGAATTCGACGCAAGAAGTTCTAGACTCGACATTCTTGAAAAATCCGTGACTGCGAAAACCCCCGAAGAGAAGTATAGACCCCTTAACCTAGAGCGCTTGCGAACTACTCGAAAATCGAAGTTAATCCAAGAGTTCCTCACCTCGAGCGTTGTCACTAAAGGAGCCCAACTAAGCAGGCGCTCAGCGCTCTTTGCGTCCCGTCTAGCATTTAACGGATGCCCCTTTGCCCAGGGCCAGCCCATAACGGTCAATCCGACACCAAGTGAGGTGAGCAAGAGCACAAAAGGTGCCAGATAGGCCCTCTTCGCGATGAAGTGGAGATGACCCTGTCTTTGCTCAAAGAGCCAAGAGCGCCTTAGTGGATCTCTCAAGCTTCGCTAACCCTTTCGAATGGAATTGATGAGGTTGTGAAGATTTGGATTTCTTTCGCCTCTTTTAATCCCACCTGCTAAGTCAATCAAATTTTGTTCTACTTTTCGCACATCCATCAACGATTTTTTTGGCATGGCTCGAAATTCGAAATTCGATATTTCTTTGCCTGCCCATCTGCCGTTCATGTGCTCTTTCATTCTCCTAGCAACATCGTTGGAGCGACCAATGTACTTCTTGCCCTCCACCACAAAGCTGTACACGCCTTGCCCTTGAGCTTCGGCTAAATTTGTAACAAGTTTTGGCTTGATAATCTTTGCGACCAGTGGTATTTTTCGGACAGCAGAGCTGAGTTTCTGCACAACTCCGACTACCTTGACGGCCTTCGTTACCAGGCTTACTCCTTTGGCTATCCATGCAATTTGCTGAATGCCTGGGATTGGTAAGAAACTTGCGACTGTGAGTGCCAGGTCAAATGTGTTTTCCCAACTCCATAGTCCAGTGAAGTCCGATTTGTTGATTGGGTCGTTTGGGTAGCTGTAGGTGTTTTCGTTGCCTCCAGTTATGGGGTCGGGTGCTGTGAATTGGTTTGTTTTTGGGTTGTAGACCCTGGCTCCCATGAGGATTAGCCCCGAAGTGTTTGTGGCTCTTTCTGCTTGAGAGTAGCTGCTGTAGTTGATGAGCTGAGTGTTGGTTGTTGGAGTTTCTGGGTTACCGAATTCGTCGTAACTCTTCCAACCCGCGGTGATGTTTGTCGCGAGATCAATTGTGGTGACAGTGTGGCCTCGAAGGTCGTGAAGTTGGATGTCGGCTGTTTTAGTTGTTCCTTGGAGTGTTGTGGTGATGTTTAGACCTGTGCCGAGTGATGGTGAGTAAATCTCAGTTTTAGGGTTTGAACCGTTTTCGGTGACCCAAGTCGGGTTGTCTGATGAGTCGGTGTAGTGGCGGGTTGTTGTGACTGTATTGCTTGTTTCGTTTAAGCGCCTGGTCTCGGTGTCGTAGCTGAAAGTTGTTGTCACCAAACCTTGGTTGATTGATGTGACATCATCGGTGCTGTTGTATGACAGTGTGATGTTGCCGTTGTTCGGGTTTGGTGCGTCAACTGCTGGAATCAGTGTGTTACGGCCAAGTTCGTCGTAAACGTAACCAGGATTGGTTAGTTGTGAGAACGAGTTGTAACTGTGGCTGGTAGCGGTTTGGTTGATGCAGTTGCCTGCGGTTTGGTTGGTGCGGTTTCCGGCTTGGTCGTAGCTGTAACTATTCAGGTTGCAGCTGGTTGCTGTGGTTGTTTCGTTGCTGGTTAGGCGGCCTGAGGAGTCGTAACTGTAGGTGTTATTTCGACTGGTTTCTTGCGCGTCTGGTTCAGTTTCGGCGAGTACCCGCCCGTATTGGTCGTAGGTGCGGACCCAGGTGAAGAGATTGGTTGAAACGTTGTTGCTGGTTTTCCCATAACTCATTGAAGCTGTTTGGTTTGAGTCGGTGTAAGTAAAACTTTGATACAGACCGTTTGGACCAGATTGTTGGGTTAGTCGACCGAGTTCGTCATAGGTTGCTTGGTATTCGTAAAGGTAACTGTTTGTGCCACTCTTTTCGATCTTCAAACCAGTAACGAGTGCTCTTGGTTCGGTGGTGGATCCGTAAATGTACCTGGTGGTGTTTTGCAGGTTGGTGACTGTTTGAATTGATCCGGCAGCGAACTGGTTTTCGGGCACAAACGTGGTGGTTTCGGTTTCACCTAAAGAGTTTGTGTAACTGGTTTGGCGGCCGAAACTGTCAAAAGTTTTTTGAGTTGCGGATTGCAGGGTGCTTCCCAAAAACTTTTGGGTTCCGGTTTGCAACAAAGTGGTCGGGTCGTAAACGTTGCGGGTGGTAACCGGTGTGGTGGTTGGGGTTTGGATTGTGGTTTCGTAGAGACGGTTGTCATCTAGGAACGTGCTCAAGGTGGTGCGTTTGATGCCTGTTGGGGTGGTTTCATCGACTCGGGTGGCGTTTAAGCGGTAGTCGTAGTTTGAAATGTGACGGTTAGGCAGTGTTGCTGTGGTGGGGTACTCGGTGTAACAGAGCAAAAATTCCCACTCGGGTTTATTGCCGCACTCAGCACGGGTTGGGTTTGGGGCGTTGCTGTAATAAGTGTAAATTTCGGTGCGACCATCGGCGCCGTCGGAGCCTGGCTGAATAGTTTTGGTTGCTTGACCGTACTGGTTGAACACTGCTTTGGTTTCAGAAACGAGCACGTTGTTTTGATCGAACTGTTTCACAGTGGTTGGGGTTTTTAGAATCCAACCGGATGTTGGCCCTGTAACAGAAGCACCATCTAAAGGGTCGTAAACGTTGACGCTCTTACTGAGCTGAACGAGGTTCGTTGATGACGAACCAACACCTGAAACTAAACCGGTGATTTGAGTTGTGACCAAACCATAGACGTTGCTGGTTGGGGCGTTTTCGTCATAAACGTAGCTTGTGTGTGTTCGCACCTTTGTGGGAATGCCATTCAAAGTGACTGTTCGAACCGGTGACCAGGTTTCTTGTACGTACAACCCCGTGGTTACCTCCTGTGAGTTGATTTGGGTTGCGAAAACAGTTTTTGATGCGTAGTCAGTTGGGTCAAAAGAACCAACGCCGTCAACGCTGTTTTGAGCTAAAACTTTTTCAATGCCGTCTTGATCGAAACCCGCGTAAGCATTGTTGTCGCCGTCAAGGAGGGTTGCTGTGTAAAGCCACTTAGTTTTACCAAAACTCGATGTGTTGGTGAGGATGCCTGAACTGTTCGTGAAATAGAAATCGGCAAAACGCCACTGATTGGTGAACGAAGTCACCATGGGGCTGTTGTTGGCATCAAGGCTGACAGCTAGTTGGTTATCAAAAACGGCTGCCGCGTAAACAGGTGCATCTTTTTGACCCCACTGCAAAGTGTCTGAGGCCGTCAAAGAAGGTTTGTTGCTGTTACCTGACAAATATGCGTCATACACGTAAGTGGCTTCAACACTGCCGCTTGATCGTTTCACTTGGGTGAGACGGCCTTGGTTGTCATAGTAGAACTCGTACGGCGTGAAACCTTGCTGAGTGATTTTTGTAAGCCGCTTTGTGATGTTTTGGTACTCGTAAGAAGTGGTGGTTTGATTTATGTTGTTGGTGACCGAAACCAGCAAACCTTCATAGTTGTAGTTGTAGGTGAGTTGCAAAGTTGTTTTACCGTAGCCGGTGGCGGGGTTGAAACCGAAGTATGAAACAGTCTTTAACCGACGATTTGCACCTGAACCCTCATATGTGAGGCTCATGCCATACAGGCCCACAGTGTTTGTGCATGAAGAACCTGATGAACCGTAACCAACACGAGTGATGAACCCGGCCGAGTCGTATTCGGTGACTACCGGTTTCGTGTTTGTCGCATCTTTAGAACATCTCGCTTCCCATTCGAGGGTGGTTGAGTCTTTTTGGAACAGCGTGTAAGAGCCGTCTTCTTCGGTGGCTGTGAAACTGGAACCGATTTGGGTCAAAACAATTTTGCTGTCACGAGTGCCTGCATCAACAGCCGTGTAACCATCATCCACAGTTGGTTTGTAAACGAGAGCACCAATTTCAGGGTCGTAAAGTGTGACCACTCCGCTGTTTGAAACGTTCAAACTAAAAGATGACGTAGCTGAAGCTGATGATCCGACACTGCCCGACCAGCCTGGACCAAACAAACCTGTCGCCGTGTTTGCTGCCCCAATGGTGTTGCCGTATGAGCGTGAAACGTTCAACGATTCAAAACCGATCGACTGGGAAAAATCAGTCACCGAAGTAGAGAAGGCACCAGAGGTCAGTGACACCATGCCTGGTCCAGCGGCAGCCGTTGCACCGGAACCAAAAAGTGTTGGCAACCGCGTGATGGTCATTGACTCATCACCAGTGCAACTCATTTCTTGGATGTTTAAATACTCGTAGCAGATTCGAGCCTGCAAAGTTTGCGGCACTGAAATCGCAGGCAATGCCGATGCCGAATTTTGACTTCGAAGGTCCCATTCGTAGTTGTAAACGCCACGAATACCAGAACGTGTCGTCAATGGCAGGTTGAAACCTTCACTCACCCAGTTAGTGGTTCCCAATTCTCGCCACTGCAACGTAGCTAAACCTGGCTGATCACCAAGCAAGATCCTGCCATAACTTGAAATGGCAACCTTTGTCGAAGCGGTCACAGGAGACTGTGGTGAAATAACACCACCATAACCAAAAGTCATTATGTAACTCGTTTCAAGGGACTGAACACCAGAAGGCCCTGAAGCCTTAGCTAACAGTCGATGCTGAAACGAACCTTTCTTCAACAAAATGCTGTTACTTGACGAGCCATCTGGGTTAGTTGAAAAAGTTTGTGGCACCCCCTCAGAAACTGTTACCGTAACTGACTTGGCTCGGTAATTTGCTGGGCTGGCGGTAGTCGAAACAGTGCAAGAAACTGGGGTCGCAGGCACAGCGCCGGCAGAGTAACCGTTCACGTATGGGCAACTAATCACAGGGGCCGTTGGTTCAGAAGCGACCACCAAAAACTTCAAGACCGGCGATGGCTGTTTCGAACTAACAGAACCATCAGAGCTTGTTGCCCGAACGTAGTATGTTTGCCCATCCACCAACGCGGCCGTTGGGCGACACCCAGCCTGCACTCCAGACGGGGTGGAAACTGAGCACAAAGTGCCCAACGGGGTTGTGGATGTTTCTGTCGAATAAGTTTTGAAAACCAACGTCACATCGTCAGCATCGGCGTCTACCGCTTTAGAAGAAAGAAAAGGTTTCAACGAAGAAGAGGCAGGGATGCCTGAAACAGTGCCATCACTTTCAAAAGATGGTGCAACCGGTGCGCCCGGGTAAGTGTTGTAAGTGACTTTCAAAGAAGGTTTGTTAGTTGAAGCGTTAGTGGAATTGAAACGCTTCCAAGCAAACGAATCGTTCTCATTCACAGCTTTCAAAGCAAAACCTGCAGCACCAGAAACAATCGGTGCCAAATAGGAAACCGTGTTAGTCACATCCGTAGCAACATAAGTTGCAGCGCAAGAAGAGTTATAACCAGCCGCAACAGATTTTGTGACGACACCGCCACCATAAAGCGTTGGTTGTGCACCCCAACGACTAGAACCAGAAACAGCGGTAGCCGGAGAAACACTAAAAGAACGAGCTGAACAAGACCAAGACCAGTTCAAGTACAACTTCAACTCAGCCGAAATAATGTCCTGATCAGCCCAAGCCGATGAAGAAAAATTTAGAAAAGAACGATACTTCGACGCACCACCATCAGGTGAACCAACCAACAACTCGGTAGCCGACTGAAAATCAGTGTTCGGGTAAGCAGAAGAAACATACGAATCAAACCAAACACCCAAAGTAACTGCAGGATCAACAATCACCGGATAAACCAGATCAGGGTTATCAAAGAAATTTTCATCAACCGAAAGATTCAAAACTTTGCCAACCAGTTCAACATCCACGGCATCCGTGAGTGCAACCTGACCACCAGCTGCTGAATCATAAACAGAAGGGTCAACCATCGAAGCAAGTTTTTGACCAGAAGCAGTGAAATCAAAACCACCAGAAACATTCGGTGTCACAGCAACACTCTTAGTTTTCACCAACAACCGCAAACGATCCAAAACCGTTTGACTAGGGTGCGACTTCACCTCAAAGAACTGTTCAAACCCCGTCGAATCTAAACGAACAACCAAATCAACATCAGGCAAAACATCCACAAACCTAGCCGTATCCCCAACCAAAACAGGAACCGGTAAAGCACCATCCCACCCAAAACCAAAACTCGTGCCATCAACAGACACAGAAACCAAACCAGCAGCCGCAACCTCAGAAGCAGAACCACCACCAGAAATGTGCAACGGCAACAAACCCGACCTCGGAATCACAGAACCATCCGACGCAAACACCAACGTGAAATCCAAATCACGCCAACCAAACTTGCCATCAACATCCGGCACACGAACCGGCGAACCAAACACCTCAGTAGTCAAAGAACCATCAGGGTTCACCCAAGTAGTCGAATCAGCCGCTAACTGATCACCAACCAACACACGATGATCACGCAAACTCGCCTGCACCCGCGCAGACAACAAATCAGCCGCCTCAAAAGGCGCAACCGGCCCAAGCTCCGCACCAAAAACAGGCACAAAACCAGACACAACCAAAGAAACCGCAGCAACAACCGCTACAAAAACCCCACGAAAACGCTTCAAAATAAACCCCCAAGTTCAATAACCACACACTAGCACCCGCCAGCGACATCCAATGATTTACTCAAGAAATAGGAGCAGAAAGTCTCAACCAAATCAAAAGACCCCAGCCGCGAGGCCAGGGTCTTTTCTTTTGAGCTACTAGTCCGCTTGGGCTAGCGGGGCGTCGCCAACATCCGTGCGATAAAAGTTGAGGTACGAACGCGAGGCCGTTGGGCCACGCTGACCCTGGTAACGCGAGTTGTACTTGGCGCTGCCGTAAGGGGTTTCGCTTGGGCTCGAAAGCTGGAAGAAGCACAGCTGGCCAACCTTCATGCCAGGCCACAACTTGATCGGCAAGTTAGAAACGTTAGCGAGCTCGAGGGTTACGTGGCCCTTAAAGCCTGGGTCAACAAAGCCTGCGGTTGAGTGGGTCATCAGACCGAGGCGACCAAGCGAAGACTTGCCCTCGAGGCGAGCAGCGATGTTGTCTGGCAGGGTTACAAACTCGTAGGTGCTTCCAAGCACAAACTCACCTGGGTGCAGCACAAAGGCTTCGTCGGCGCGAACCTCAACCAGACGAGTTAGGTCATCCTGGTTTTCGGCTGGGTCGATGTAGGCGTACTTGTGGTTATCGAAGAGTCTGAAGAAGCGGTCGAGGCGAACGTCGAAAGACGAAGGCTGAAGCAGCCCCATCTCAAGTGGTTCGAGGCCAATGCGGCCGGCTTCAATTTCTGCGCGGATATCGCGGTCTGACATAAGCATGGGTCTAGGTTATCGCCTAGATTGCAGGCATTGATGCAGGCAGGGCTAGTGCGAGAAGCCGGCCTTCTCGGCTATCTTCTTGGCCCACCTAGGAGCCCACCAGTTGGCGCTGCCAAATAGGCGCATCAGTGCGGGCACCAAAAGCGCACGAACGACGGTTGCGTCCAGCAGGATGGCGAACGCGATTCCGATTCCCATCATCTTGATCATGGTCACGCCAGAGGTGATGAACGAGATAAACGAGACTGCCAAAACGAGGGCCGCCGCAGTGATGATTCGACCCGACTTTTGCAGGCCGAGTGCAACCGACTCGGTGGTGTCGTGACCGGCCTCGTGCTCTTCTTTGATGCGACTGAGCAGAAAGAGCTCGTAGTCCATCGAGAGGCCGAACACCAGAACTGCAATCAGCACGGTGGTCGACGTATCAACCGTTCCGGTGGTTTGGTAATCGCCGATGAGCTCTTTGAGGTTGCCGTTCATGAAGGTCCAGGTTAGGAACCCGATGGTTGCCGAGAGTGACAAGAAGTTGAGAATGACGGCCTTGATTGGCAACAGAATCGAACCGGTAAACAAGAACAGCAACACGAACGTGCTTAGTGCCACCCACAGCGCCGCCGCACCAATGTTGTTTTCGACACCCTGCTGCGAGTCGGTATAAACAGCGGCCGAACCGCCAACCAAAACCTCATCGATGCCCTTGGCCTCAACACCGCGAATCAACACGGTGTTCTTGAGCCCCTCCGGCGAGCGCGGTTCGACATCTTGCACCACGATCAGTCGGTGCCAGCCGGAGGCCGAGTAGGTGGTTGGGTCGGTCTCTGGCATGTAAGGGAACGCCCTCATGCCAGCCATGAACAAACCCTGTTCGCTGCGCACACTGATCACGTGTGCCTTCTTGCTCAAGGCCATCGCGTATTGCTCGCGCTCACTTGCGGTGGAGCCCTTCAACAAAATCTCCAGTGGGCTTGCCGTGCGGCCCTCGAAGCGCTCGCGAATAACGTTGCTAGCTGCAACCACGCGGTTGTCGCCCGGCAAGATGCGGTCGTCTACCTGGCTGAACACTGCGCCTGAAACCAGCGATGCCAAGAATCCGAGGCCGAGTAGCGACACCACAACCACACGGATGGGCTTGCCCATTACAGCGCGAGCAACATCGGCCCAGAAGCCATCCGAGTCTGGCTTGTTAGATGGCTTGAATAGTCGGAACTTGTCGACTCGATCGCCGAGCATGCAGAGCAGAGCAGGCAGGGCCAAGAGTGCCCCACCGAGGCTGGTGAACACCACTGCGATTCCGCCGATGCACATGGATTTCAAAAATCCCTGCGGGAAAAAGTTGAGCGCACCCATCACGATGGCAACGGTGAGGCCACTGAACAGCACGGTGCGGCCGGCCGAAAGCACGGTGTCGTGCACGGCATCCTGCACGGTTTTTCCGGTGGCGCGCTCTTCTCTATAACGGTTGACCATGAGAAGCGCGTAGTCGATGCCTAGGCCAAGGCCGAGGCCGGTGATCATGTTGACAGCGAAAACCGAGGTATCGACAAACTGGGCTGAGATCCAGAGAAAAACGAATGAGCCCAGGATACCGAGGCCGCCAACCAACAGGGGTAGCCCGGCGGCAACGAGCGAGCCAAACACCACGAGCATCAGCAGGATCATCACGGGCACGGCAAAAGACTCAGCCAGCGCGAGGTCGGCACCAATGCTTGAGTTGATTTCGCTTGTTACCGCGGCCATGCCGGCAAAGTAGACGCTCGAGTCGTTGAACGAACCACCAAACTCGTCCTGAATCTTGGCAGCTAGCTGTGAGCTGTTGAAGCTGTCGTCGAAGTCGATAAAGAAGTAAACGGCGTTGCCATCCTTGCTCTTCATTGCCACCTTCTCGGCCATGTTGGTAGCCGAGTAATAGGAGTTCACATCAACGACGCCGTCGATGCCGGTTAGCTGATTTTCAAAAGCCTGGCCAACGCTGTAGCTGAGCGGGTTATCGGCGCCGCGAGGAAAATCTAGGATGCCGATCAGCTCGGGTTGCGACTGCTTGAAGGTGTCTTTCAAAAGTGTTGTCACACGAGCGGAGTCGGAGTTTGGGTTTTCGTAACCACCGGCGGTCAATAGCGAGAAAACCTGTAGGCCGAGCGTGGCGCTCAAGAGGATGCTCGCAACGAAACCGAAGAACACGGTCTTTGGTCTGCGAACTACAAGTTTTGCGATGAACTTCATGAGGCCTTAGTTAGCTTTGGGTCGGAGCTAGCCCGAGTGGTTTGTGTAAAGATGGCAACATGAAAACTCAACGACGAGCCGCATCGGTTTATTTCTTTGCCCTTTCCATCGTAGGGCTAGCCACCGCTTGGTATTTCAACTCGATGGCGGTGCTGAAAGCCGAAGACTACCTGGCCGACGGATTCACCTCGAATGTGGACTGGGTGTACTCGCTCGATCTGCTTATCGGTGGCACCGCGGGCATGGGTTTCATCATCATCGAGGGCCGCCGGCTAAAGATGAGGTTTCTCTGGGCCTACATCGCCGCAGCATTTGTCACTGCCTTCGCGTTCGTTTTCCCGCTGTTTTTGGCGATGCGCGAACTGCACCTGCAAAGGGCCGAGTTGGCTGGTGGAAAAATCAAACGCTACACCTTCGACAACCACAAGGTAATCGCTTGGATCCCCAAGGATGTCGGGGCCGACACCCCCGTGCTGGTGATGCACGATGGGCACAACCTGTTCGACCCTAAGACTTCTTCGTTTGGGGCAACCTGGGGTCTGCTGGATGCTCTTGCCGACCGCGAAGTGGGCGGCCCGCGCATCCGTGCCGAAAAACAGCCGCTGATCATCGGGGTCACCTACAAGAACGACAACGGCGAGATTCGTGGGCTCGAGTACGGGCCGACCGACATTTGGGCCAAGCGCCCCCAACTGATTGAGGCGGTGCCAAAAGAGTGGGCACGCACCGGAGCCAACGGCAACGAATATCACGAACTGATTGCCCACAAGATTTTGCCGACCATCGCTGCCGAGTTTGGGGTTCAGCTAAAGCGTGAACGCACAGCCATGGGTGGCTCGAGCATGGGTGCGCTCACATCGCTTTATGGGTTGTCGAAGCATCCCGATGTTTATGGCACCGCACTGGCCTATTCAACCCACTGGCCGATTGGCGGCAACGACCTGGTGGATGAGTACATCAAGATTTTGCCGGCGCCAGGCAACCACCGCATCTGGTCTGACGGCGGCACCATCGAGCTCGACGCTCTGTATGCGCCTTTTCAAAAGTATTTTCAGCAGCAAATGCAGGCAAAAGGTTATGAGTTTGGCAAGGACTTCATAGAGGCTAGTTATCCAAACACTGGGCACAGCGAGTTGTGGTGGGCTGGGCGCGTTGAGCACCCGATCAACTGGTGGCTCGATGACCTAGAGGCCAAGCCGGCCGGCAACTAAAAGAGTCGCTCGATGGCGGCGTTGGTTTTGCCGTTCATAAAGCGCAGCACATCGTTGTCTACCAGGATGTCGCGCATCGTGATGGCACGGGTTAGGTAAAGCCCATCGAGCGAGCGCACGCGGCTGAGTGCAACGTAGGTTTGCCCTGGGCTGAACGCACCGCGACCCATGTCTACGATGACTTCCTCGTAGGTTTGACCCTGCGACTTGTGCACGGTTACGGCCCAAGCAAGGCGCAACGGAATCTGCTGGTATTCGGCCAGAGTGACCGGCACCACGATCTCTTTGAACTTTTGGGTTGCCTCGTCGAAGTCTTCTTCGATTTCGTATCGCACCTTTTCCCAGGTGCTGATGGTTACGTCGAGCTCTTCGCCGTCCACCTCAACAATGAGGTGGTTTTCGTTGACGATGTCGGTAACGTGGCCGATGGTGCCGTTCACCCAGCGACGCACCGTGAGGCCATCCTTGGTCTTTCGGTTGCTTTGGTCGTCGTTCTTGATGAACATCACCTGCGCGCCCACCTTGAGAATGAGCGTTGGTTCAACCGGCAGGCTGCGGCCAAAAGACTGGGCGTCGCCCGAGGCAAAGCGAGCCTCGAACATCTTTGGCGTGGTGGTGAGTTTGTGCAGGCGGGTGCTGTTGATCGAGTCGACCGTTTGGTTCACCGTGCAGAGACGAATGATGTCGTCGTTTGGGGCAAAGCGGTTGCCGGCCTTGTTGAGGCGGTCGAGCATCTCTTGCGTGCAAGACCCATCTCGGATGGCGTTAAGAATCTCTTTGAACTCGTCGTCGTGCTGTCTAAAGATTTCGCTCAGTTCGTAGCGCTCTAGGTCGGCGTCGCGCCACACGTGGGCATCGAAGAACCAGTTGCTCTGATAGTTTTCGGCAAGCCAGGTGCGCTCGGATGGATCGCCCGGAGGCACCGGGGCTAGCTGGTAAGGGTCGCCGAACATCACAACCTGGGCTCCACCGAATGGTCCGCGGTTGCGGCCGCGAGCGGCGATCATCATTCGGTTCATGCCATCTAAGAGGTCGGCAGAGACCATCGAGATCTCGTCGATCACCAGCATCTCGATGCTCTTGAGCACCTCGCGGGTGCGCTTGTTCATGTGGCGAGCGACATCCTCGGTGCCAAGCAGGCCAAACGGAAAACCGAACAGCGAGTGGATGGTTTGCCCGCCAACATTCAGGGCGGCCACACCGGTTGGTGCGCACACGGCGAAGGTCTTCTTGGTGTTTTCGATTAGGTGCGAGAGCAGGGTGCTCTTGCCGGTGCCGGCGCGACCGGTTACAAAGATGTTGGTGTGTTCACCCTCGATGTATTTGAACAGCGCCTGCTGTTCTTGGGATAGTTCTACCTGCTGCACTAGCGATCCTTGCGCTGTGCCAAACGGGCCAGCATTGCGTTGTACTCTTCGATGTCTTGGCCCCCAGACCGGTCTGATGCACGGTCAAGCCTGGTGGCGTCGCGTTTATCTGCTCGAGCCCATTGCACCGAGACGATAATCGTAAGCACCGCGGTGGGCAATTCGCCGATACCCCACGCAATTGCGCCGCCGGTGTGTTGGTCTTCGATCGGAGTTGGGCCCCAGGTGCGTCCCATGGCCCCGTACCACTCCGGTAGCAATAGGGCGTCGCCCGACATCAGTGCGAGTCCGAAGAAGGCGTGGAAGGCCAGCGTGCCGATGAGCAGCATGAGGCGGATTGTGTAAGGCAGGCGGTTTGGCCCCGGGTCGATGCCAACCAGTGCCTGCACAAACAGGTAGCCGGTGATCAAAAAGTGAACGGTCATCCACTGGTGACCGAGGTGGTCGTGCACGCTGAACGAGAAGGCCGGCGTGTAGTAGAACAGCACCAGCGAGCCGGCAAAGTTGACCGCAGCAAAGAGCGGGTTACTAACAAATTGTGCGAACGGGGTGTTCAACGCCCAAAGCACCCACTCGCGCGCGCCGCGGGAGGCATCCGTGCGTTTGTTCACTGCACGAAGCAGCAAGGTGATTGGCGCACCTGGCACCAACAGCACCGGCACACCCATGCTCAGTAGCATGTGGCCGATCATGTGCACCGAGAAGAGGTACTCCTGCTACACATTGATGGCGCCGCAAGTGATGTCGGCCAGCAGTGCGAGGCCAAGAAGCCACGAGAT
>Ga0114979_10001484_pt1 | contig 15890 bp, 16 predicted proteins | sample S_140625_EF_Meta_FD_87315 | JGI IMG/M metagenome (GOLD analysis project Ga0114979, IMG submission 87315) | Freshwater microbial communities from Lake Simoncouche, Canada to study carbon cycling - S_140625_EF_MetaG | ecosystem: Environmental > Aquatic > Freshwater > Lake | place: Lake... | reverse complement strand
TTTAAAAATAAAATCATATAAAATTAAAAAATTTAAAAAAAAAATAAAAATAAAAAAATATGTTTTAAAATTTAAGAAAAAAAAAAAAACAAAAAGAAGAAAAAAAAGCTAAGAAAAAAAAATTAAAAACAAAAGAGCAAAATAGCTTAACATTAGATTTAGAAATTAGTCAACCTAGTAGCGTTCCTAATAGCGTGCCTAGTAGCGTGCCTAGTAGCGTACCGAGTAGTGTACCGAGTAGCGTGCCCAGCATAAAGAAACCTGTACTTAACAAAGAAAGAGAGACTGAGTCTGTAAACAATATTGATTTATTATATTTAACAAATCAACATCGGTTCTTTAAGCCAAATAAAATAGATAGTTTACTAAATAATAATTATTTACTAAAATCAATATATAATAATTTAGATGAAAATATAAATTGCTTTAAAGATGAAATAATAAGTACAAACAATTCAAACTTAAAGGAACTATTAGAAAATAATGACTATAAAGAAGGCCAAGAAAAACACAAACTCTATTATTTGTTATATGTATTAAATTTAATACAACATTTTAAGGAAACAAAAATTCAAAAGTTAATATGTGAAGACCTTAAAGATTATTCAAACAATTATAAAACAACAAAACAAGAAGAACATACATTAAATGCCAATGACTTTAATATAGTAAATGAAACATTAAAATTAATGTCATCTACTAGTTCAGGTTCAAAAAAATTAACCAATATAGATTTAATGGTTACTAAAAAGTCAAATAATAATAATGCATATAAGAAAATACTTCCACAAAAGTGGGAATAAGGAAATAAATTATTTAATTACTTTTTATATAGTTATAATATAGTTAATATGAATTTTAAAAACATTTTAAAAAGTAAACAAAAATATAGTAAAGATAGACAAACACGACACAAAAAAATACATAAAGTCGGGCAAAATAAAGTAACACAAAACAAACAAAACAAGTTTAAACGATTAAAATGCGCCCCACAAAAAAATAATAATAATGAACCAGAACTTAAAGATTTTACATGCTATTCCCGTACTAACTTGCAAACATTTAAAGAGCTATGGAATAATAACAGTGATGATAAAATTAACACAAACAATAGTAAAGAAATATGGCAATTTTTCAAAAACAAGCTAAGCAAAGAGTGTTATGATGAATTATGTTGGTTGAAAAAAAGCAAATTGTCTTCTATTAACAACAGTGAATTATTAATTAAAGAAATATTTAAACCATTTTCACCAAAAACGTGGATAACAAATCCATCTACGTGGCTTTCTAGTGTTGATATAACAAAAATAATGAACCAATATGAAAAATCGCACCCCAATTTTAAGTTTATTGGTCCGAGCCCAATTGATTTTGATGCTAAAGAACTATTTTCAACATGTGTGTGGGAACAATTATGTAATTTTAATTTAAAGAACTACATTCAAAAAAAGATAACAAAAATAGGAATCATTTTTAATACTGACACACACGATAAGCCCGGAAAACATTGGATTGCGCTATTTATAGATTTAGATAAAAAGTTTATATTTTATTTTGATAGTAATGGAACAAAAATGCCAAAGCAAATAAAAGTATTAATTAATAGAGTAGAACAACAAGCACAACATGAAAATATAATATTAAAAGTAGATGACAATGAAGGTTTTACTCATCAATATAATGACGGACAATGTGGTATGTATGCGCTTTATTTTGTAATAGAATTGTTAAAAGAAAATAAAACATACAATTATTTTAAAACAAAACGAATTAAAGACGCAACAATGAAAAAATATAGGACAATTTATTTTAATCAGGCAAACCATGAACTATATGACACAAAAGACTAGCTTCTTTCATTCTACTTTTTATAACAAATTATAACATTTAAAATCTATCAATGGTTTTAATTAGTTCAACTTCTTCATGTTCAGCCATTAAATGCGGACTGTTTGTCTTTTTTACACTTTTATTAACACTTTCTAACTTAGTTAATATATATTCACCACAAAGACCACAATTGTCTTCATTTGCTAAATCTATTTTCTTGTTAATTTTAATAGCACATCGTTCTTGACTCCATCGCCCAAGCGGTCCCACTTCATTTAAAAATAACATATTGAAGAGTGTTCTACTATATACAAACTTGGTTGCTTTTGTGAATGGCATTGTTATTGCTATTATTATACTATAAACAAAGCTAGTATAATAATAAATCAATTTTTAAATAAAAAGAAAAACTCTAATTTAATGTCTACGCGAGCGTCTTGCTGTTCTTTTTCGGTGCAAACGTCTCTTTTTTGAACCATTTCTTCTTCTTCGTCTAGTTTTACTCCTAAAGCCTTTGCCCTTTACTTGTTCTCCATACGCATTTATTGTCTTGCGTAATGTGCCTTTACTTTTTTTCACTCTTTTTGCTCGCATATGTGTCACTATCAGAACTATAGTCTGAACTTGAATGCGAACGCTTCTCTTCCTCTTCTGCCTCGGCCGCTTCCTTGCGCCTCCTACATCCTCGTCTCTTCATCCCAAAACATGGCATTTTTATTATATATATACACAAGATAAATAATAAAAAATTCTAAATGAATTCAATATTTACGATTCCTCAGCGCCACAGCTTGTGCCCTAAGCATCATTTCAAATGGGTTAGCGTGTACATCACTGCGCCACCTAGCGGCCTCTGCATCTTCTTCTGCCTTTCTCGCCTCCGCCGCCATCGCCATCTCCGCCGCCCTCGCCCGCACCGCCTCCACCGCTTCTTCCATCGTCAACAACCTCGCCCTCGCCGCCGCCGCCTCCGCCTTCGCCTCCGCCGCTTCTACCCTCATCTTTTGCGCTTGATCCTCCCATGCATTTACCATCTTCTCCTTGGTTGTCCCTTTATCTTGCAACAATTTTTCCGCCCAAGTCGTCCACACCGCCTCCTCCTCCTTATTTGTCCCAAGATTACGCCACCTGTTTGCCTGCCTCTCCGCATTCTTCAATTCGAACCCTGCGCGTCCCGCATAGTCAGCTGCTTGATTCGCCTTAAATACCCGTATTGCTCTCAGTTCTCTGGCTTCTTCAGCCACCTTTCTGGCTTCTTCAGCCACCTTATCTTTGGAAGCTGCTTCTGCCACCTTTCTGGCTTCTTCAGCCACCTTATCTTTGGTGGCTGCTTCTGCCTTCATCGTTTTACTACGGGTTGAATTCATCGTTTTACTACGGGTTGAATTCATCGTTTTACTACGGGTTGAATACGATTCCCCTCCTCCCTTTTTTATTGAATAATATTTAATTCTTGCCTTCCCTAAATAGTTGTGTTTTCTATTTCTTCTTTTAGTTTTACTTCTTTTAGTTTTTCGCATTTATATAGTATACTAATATTTAAATAAAAAATTCTAAATATTAAAAACTACAAACTACAAACTACAAACTATAAATAATTTACGCGGCTAACATCTCATGTGCCATTCGTTCATTATCCCAACCTGGTTTGTTTCTAAGAAGTTCCTTGTAATCTTCATCTGTTCCATCATTAAATCGTTTTAGCGCAGCTTTATTCGATTTAATAGCAGTTTCTGTATATTTTTTATCTTTTATTACATTGGCAAGATATGGATGTCTTACTACTGTAGAATCTGGACTATGCGTTTGGCTACGTGTGCCGCGCGCTGGACCATCAAGTCCTAATTTCTCTAATCGCAACATTTCTGCTCTTTGTAGCTCGTGTAACGTATTATTTAGCTCTAATGCGTTGTCTAAATGCAGTTTATATTTCTCTTTGTCTGTTAAATCTTGCTTATCAAGTTGCTCAATTAGTCTTTTATGTTTAGTTTTTGCCGCAATTATTTTATCTTCATATATATCTATGTGTCTAGCTCCTGTTTCTGGCGTTTTAGAACGTCTAGATTTACCCGATTTAGACTTGCTACGCGATTTAGATTTTCGCGCAGGTTTAGAACAGCCGATTCCTCGCCCTCTTCTTTTAGACTTTCCTAAATAGTTTATACATTTTTTTCTTTTTGTTTTCCGCATTTATAGTATATATATATATATTTTATATAAATTATATAAATTATATAAAAAAATATATAAAAATTTGAAAAACTATAAACTATTAACTAACCTTAACGTTTTAATAGTTTATTCATAATTTATCGCATACACCATTGCTGTATGGGTTCTCCGCCATTTCTTTGGTTGCCACCTTGCAGCCATCAATGCCGCATTATTTATTGTTACAGTATTCCCCAACATCGCATGTATCCTCGGCGCTTTTGGTATCTTCCCTGTATAGTTGTGTTTTCTATTTATTATTTTAGTTTTACTTCTTTTTATGTTACTTCTTTTAGTTTTCCGCATTTATAGTATATATATATATATATATTTTTTAATTATGTTACAAAAAAAATTGAAATAAGTTTTTTTCTAAAATCATTTAACAATCAAGCAATCAATTCAAACATGGAACACTTTAATAATGATACTATTATTCAAGCTATTACTTGCCCTATTACTTGCTGTGTTATGACAGATCCCGTTCAAGGCAATGATGGAAATACATATGAGCGTAGTGCTATTATTAGCGCATTGACTATTAAACAAGAATCACCGATTACACGCGCGCCTATGAGATTTACCGATTTAAAAGTAAATGTGGCGCTTAGATATTTATGTGATAAATACCATCAAACATTGACAAGTCAATCAAGTGTAACACGTCAATCAAGTGTAACAAGTCAATCAAGTGTAACAAGTCAATCAAAGCAATCAAATGAAGACCCATCAAGTAAACCTATTATTTTAGACCATACTATCAGTAAAAACAATAATAAACTACTTTTAACATTTAATGTAAATAATGATAGTTTTCCTAAAGATTTAAGTACCGGTCATCTTTCACAAGATATTGTGCTAATTATTGACCGTTCTGGTTCAATGCATTCACAAGTCGAAGCAAAAGACCGAAATGGTCAAAATATGGAAAATGGACTATCAATCCAAGATATTGTTAATCATTCGGCAAAAACAGTCGTTCAAACATTAGATTCGCATTCCCGCATATGTATTATTAAATTTGATAATATTATTGATATTGTCACTCCTCTTATGTACGCTACTGAAACAAATAAAGTTCAAATTATGACTTCTATTAATTCCATTAGACCAGGAGGTCAAACAAATATTTGGGGGGCACTTGAGAAAGCATTACAAATTTTAGATGGTCGTGATGATAAAACAAGAAACAGTGCTATTTTAATGCTTACAGATGGAATTCCTAATGTTTCACCGGCACAAGGAGAGGTTGAAACACTGAAGCGATTAAGAAAAAATAAGAATTTTACAACTCCAATTTACACATTTGGTTTTGGATACAATTTACAAACAACTTTATTATATGATATTGCCAAATATTCTAATGGTGGAAACGCACACATTCCAGATGGTAATATGATTGCTACTGTGTTTTGTAATTTTATTGCAACAATCTTGTGTAGTGTAGTTATGAATTTACAACTTCATATTACTCCTAAACAAACTAATAGTGCCTCATTTAATAATTTATTAGTTGGTGATTTTGCTTATAATTATGACCCAATTAATCAAAAATATATTTATGATATTGGAACAGTTCAAGTTCAACAAGAACGAAACATTGTGTTAAATTTTGAAGATAAGTTGGATTTTGATTATTATTATACATATACTATTGAAGGAAAATCCTATACGTCATCTGTACATAGTGTAAATGTGGATTCTATTGCTTGTTGTGTAAATAATCCGACTATAAATAGTCATATTTACAGGGCTACAAGTGTTGAATATATTAGAAAAATGATTAACTCTAATAGAATTAACAATTTACTAAGCACTGAGGCAAATTATAATGACTTAGTAAAATTATTAGAAGAAAACAAATGCTCGCATAGTCAACCTTTTGTAGATGGTCTTCTCAAAAATATTAAAGGAGACTTCGCAAATATTGGGCAAGTTAAACTGGCAATTGATACAAAATATTTTAGGCGTTGGGGAGAATTTTATTTAGACCAACTTTCGCGTTCTCTTAATCAACAAATTAAACCCAATTTTAAAGATGAAGGTTGTATGTTTGGTGGAGAAGTCTTTGAAGCACTCGTAGATAAGTCAAGTGATATTTTCAATAGTCTTGAAGCACCTAAACCATCATTAGTTGTTCAACAAAATAGCGGAAACATGTTTTATAGGGGTTTAAATTTAGCACCACAAGCACCTATTTCAATGGCATCTTACAATGACCCGCATGGTGGATGTGTTGATTCATATTGTAAAATTGCTATGTTTGATGGAACATCTAAGCTTTTAAAAGATGTACAAAAGTTTGATATTATTAAATCTATTGATGAAAACAATAAAATTGTTGGGGCAAAAGTGCTGTGTGTTGTAGAAACACTTATTGAATCTGGTTATAGAGATTATGTGAATATTAATGGTACATTAATTACTCCGTGGCATCCTGTTAAATTTGGCTTACAAGGAAAAAAAGAAGATTGGTGGTTTCCGGGAGAATTATTTAGCACATATAGTTATCCATCGTCAAGCATGATTACATTAGTCTTAGAAAATCATCATATTATGATTATTAATGGTTTAAAATGTATTACATTGGGTCATAATTTTACTAATCATTCGAAATTAATTCATCCTTATTATGGAACAAGTAAGGTTATTGAAAATTTAAACTATTATTTTCCAGAAGATTATAATAATGGTAAAATTAGTGTAAAAAATACTCATATTGGTTATCATACAACATCAACATCAACATCAAGTTCAACCTCAATTATTACGGAGGCAGTTGTTTATTATAATACATCAAATCTTAAAGAACCATTAGTTGTATGTTAGACAGAATATATATATATATATATATCAGACAATTACTAATTAATTTATTAATTTTAATTAATATTAATATATTATTATATATAAACCATGGATTTTTATACTCGCTTATTTTGGATGTTTTTCTTTGCCTTCATTCTTTTATCTGGTTATTTAGTTTGCTGTACTAAGAAAACTAATATATTTTATTTACAAATAGGTTCTGGATTAGGTATGTTTGCTACAAGCAAAATTGGAAGAAGCTTTTTAGGAATCTGATTGATTCCATAGTTTATCTAATTTCCAAATAGGAGTGCGTTTATTTAGAGCCCAACGCGAAAAGCGATTAACATAATGACGACAATCATTAATACCTAATATGTATTTTTTTTGCATAGTTTTTTCAAATTGTACAACTTCGTCCAAAGTTTTACTTGTTTGTCCCCAATAAATAGTTTTGTTAGGAACATTTTCTGGTATATAAAATCTATATAGTTTGTCAACAAACCTTAATTCATTATTTAACACTGAACTAACGCCAGTACTACTAACGCTAGCACTAGTAATGCCACTATTAGAAGTTGTTTTATATTCACATTTAGTAGGGTCACAAAAAGGTCGATAATCATATCTCAACATTGTGTCTTCATTTTTAAAGCTAATTCCAATATGATATAAATTGAGTTCTTCATTAAATTTTTCTAAATGTAAATGAACTTGTGTTTTTAAGTTATTAATTGGTACAATATATGATAACAATGTTTGAATAATTACTAATATATATAACATATATTATACTATAATATATAACAATATAAAAATAACTTTATAATTAAGTAATAATATTTATTAACAAATATCATTATAATATATTAACTATGCAAAGTTGTATACTATGCTTGGAAGAAGGAGAGAATTTAAAACAATTAAATCATTGTGGAGTTTATTACATTCATAAAAAATGTCATAGTAAATGGAATTCTAAAAATAATACATGTATTGTATGTAGAGAACCATTAGCTAATGAACATACAATAATAGTTCAAGAGGTACAAGTTAATCAACGAATACAAGAACTGCATTATTCTAATTATAGGATTATAAATAGTATACAATTTAAGATGGTTTATACTATTATTGTAATAATAATAACACTAATAACAACCTATATTTTTTTTATATGGTAATTAAAAAATAATAAAATTAAGTTAAAGCTAAAGTCATAATATAATATAATATAGTATACTACATTATGGCAAACATATTATTAGGAGAGCAAAACAAAGAGCTTTTATGGAACATATTATATTCTAATAAAACATTTGAAACAATTCCGCAATCTAAATTTAACAATGTAAAAACAATATTTGAAAACGCTATTATAAAAGTAGTAAATTCAAATTTGGAAATGTTAGAGTCAACTACAAATATAAATACTATAAAAACACTGGTTACACAATTAAATAAGGTTATTTTACAAAACATAATAGTAGATATTGCTAACTTTAGTCAATTATTATTAACTTCAACTACTCCAAAAACCAACTTTAAAACAGCGAGTTTAGAATCATTTGAAAAACAATATAAAGAAAAGCAAGTATCATTTAATGAGTTTATGACAAAAATAGAGCCTCCACAAGTAAACTTTGAAGCAATTAAAGATGACACATTGGAAGAGAGTGAATTAGATAAACTATTAGAAAATATTCAAAAAGAGCGATTAAAAGATATTAAAAGTCCAATTGCAACAAATCCTATAATACAAACAACATTAAAGAACCAAGACAAATTAGAAGTGGTTGATTTAAATGTGTTTGAAAAAGACATTATTACGGAAAGTGTTGTACAAGAACCATTAGTGTCTAAAAAAAAAATTTCAACTATTGAGGAGCTATTATATGACATTCAAAATGTTCCAAAAAAGGACAATCAAAGTTTATTAATGACTATAGATAGCAAACTAACATTATTAATGGAAAACCAACAAAAGATTATGGAAAAACTGGGTCTAACAAGAGCGTTATAGATTTATATAAGTTTTCTTATAAGTTTTCTTATAAGTTTTCTTATAAGTTTTCTTATACTTTCTGAAATCTATGTGTGCCGTCTTCTTGTTTTACTAATTTACCCAAAAGCAAAAGTTCTTGTTTTAAGTAACTGTCATAATCATATAAATCTTTGGTTTCTTTATTATAAGCATATACTATTCCATTTATTGTGAGTTCATTCAATTTAACTACTTCGGTTTTTTTATTGAGTTTCATGCCTTCATCTTTATCTTGATTACTAATATTGGGAGTATATACATATTTATCTTCACGAGGATTACCAATAACAAAACATTTAAGGTCGGTCTCTTTGCCAGACGAGCGACTGTGAATGGCACAGTCAATAGCTGATTCTTTTACGCTTTTCAATAATGATGCATTAATTTCTTCTTTAATACTGGCTATTTCATATAAATATTCATCACTAGTAATAACTTTTTTCTTATCTTTTTTGGAAATATCTTTTAATCGCAATTCAATTGACAAATCACTTGACAATTGTGTTTCACTAAATACCATTAAATACAGAAATACTTTAACTGTTTGGAGTTCTTTGGGTAAATCGCTATGACTGCAAATGCGACGTGCACGACCAATAACTTGATGAGTCCGCACAGGATGCCAATAAGGTTCAGTTATATGAACATAGCGAACATTTTTTAAACTAATACCTTCTGCACCAGAAGAAGTAATCATCAAAACTTTGATTAGCTGTCCATAAAAATTGTCACTTGCAATTTCCATTATGGATTTCAACAATGAAGAAGGTACAAGTTTCCAAGTGCTATTTAGCACATTTTTAATAATTTCGCGCTCTTCTGGTGTTTCTGAGCCAGTATAACATGCATACATCGGCTTTCCAACATCTTCAGGTGCAACCGCCAAAACAATTTCGCCTTTCTCATTTTTCTTTAACTTAAACTCGGCAAAATTGTTTTCTTTTAAAACCAACTTAAAGATACCAATCCCCTCAAGTGTTTTAAACTGTGAATAAAGTAAGTGTATGCCTTTATGGTCATCATCAACAATATTTTCCAAAATATGTAAAAATTTGGGGCTGTATTTTTGTAGACCAGCTTTAGATAAATATTTGGTCGAATAGCGCTCAAGTTCTTTTAATGCTTCGGCAATACGTTTTCCATAAGAGCCGTCGCTTAATTTAGTCTGGGCTTGGTCTTTTTCTAATTCTTTAATATCATCGGCGTCATATTTGCCATCAATATTATTTATTTTTTCAGCACTAGTTAAGTCATCTAATAATTCTTCGGATATATTTTTTGCAATTATAGAATTGTCAATGTCTTCCTCAATAGCATCTAATGTTGACTCAACAGTTGATTCGCTATTTGGCATAGGACGGACAATGTCTGGTTTAGGAAATACAAAATTGCAAAATGCGCGCGAAAATATACGATAGGTTGATGCGCTATCATTATATAGCTCATCATTTTGCACACCGGTTTTGCCTTTTTTGGATTTCTTCTTTTTGTTTGATTCTTCCAACTTGCGTTCTTGGACACGTGCTTCTTCATATATTCCAAATTGAAAATCGCTCATTGCGACTCTAATGATTTTAAAGTCGTCGGGATTAGAATGGTCGTAGGTGGGCATTAATTGCTCTTGTGCGCTTCTAAAATAGGAAGTGAGCCCTATTATTCGCATTTTAAACATATATTGATTATTTATTGTATTATTTGGATTAATAAAGAGAGATTTAAACTCGTCAAAATTATCAGGTAATGCTTTATATCCCCCAATAGTAATTTTATTGCTTGCAATTTTAATATTATGCGCTTCTAATGCGCTTTTTATTTTTTCTATAACTTGTGTGCTATTTAGCAGTTCGTTGCTATATACTAGTTTATTTTTGTTTGCTCCTGATTTAATATATCCAAAAGGATTTGGTGTAATAATAAGTTCATAACTAACAGCATTATATTCTATATTGTCAATATAGCTTAACACATTTGCTTTAGTAAACATTTCCTCTAATTTTTCCTTTGTAATAGGTTTTTTATCAATAAGTAATTTACAATTATAAGTCCGTAGCGTTCCGCGCAATATGTTAAATAATATTGCAATTTCATTTGGATAATTGATGATTGGTGTTCCTGACAATAAAATAATTTTACAGTTTTCAGCATCCATTAAATAGTTATACAGTTTCATTGATAGCGAAGTTTTGCGATTAAGTTTATTTACAATCCTGCTTATAAAATTGTGGGCTTCATCAATAATAATGACTTTATTAGAAAAAGGATTAAGAGTTCCGCCATTTGTTAGACCATTTAAATGTGAGCTACGCAATCCGTTATAATTCATAAACTGATATTTGTAAGAAATCATTTTGTCCAATTGACTATTTATTTTTTGCTGGTCTTCAAAATCAAGCGTGTCATAATTTGGTTGTTTTTTAATATTAATAAACCATGCTCCGCCATTACTATTAATATATTCTTGTGGTAATTTTAAAATAGTGCTTAAATATTCAACATAGTCTGTATGAGTTTTTGTGCTAATAAACTCCCAATATTGATTTTTTTTATATAAATAATCGCCACATTTCTTCAATTCTTCAACATAGTTACTTTTTAAAGATGCAGGTGTCATTATTAATATTTGTTTCTCATTTTTAATACCTTCAGCAATTGCTATAGAAGAGCATGTTTTACCCGAACCAAGACCATGATATAACAATAATCCTCTATAAGGAGTATATACATTTATATAATCTCGCACAATTTTTTGATGAGTTAAGAGAGAAAAGTCATCAGAGCTTGAACTATCACAGCTTACAGACGACTTACCAGCTTTTAACTGAGCCTCTTCTTTTAATAATTGTTGCTTAAAAGGTTCAAAAAGCGAATTAATAAAACTTATAAACATCTCTCTATTATCCAAATAATAGTCGGGCGCTTTTATTAATATTTTTGGTTCAAGCTTAGGAATTCTATTTAAATAAAGCGTTTTGCCAAACCGTAAATCTTTAGGAATTACTAGGGTTTCGTCAATAATATCTGCCTTTTCTAAACCCTTAATTGTTTCTGTGGCGTTTTGAAGACCTGGTTTAGGTGTTAATCTCTCTTTACTTGGAAGTCTAATATTAGATTTTTTAATGGTTTGTTCGCTTGGATTGGTAATAATAATTTTAGCAGTTGTTTTTACAATTTGACTAAAACTATTTTTTGGGTCACTCATACTTATTTTGGGTTTTTTAATACTTGCTATGTCATCACTTACTGGCTTAAATAACATGTCATTTATATCTGTAATTTTATCTGTAATTTTATCTGTAATTTTATCTGTAATTTTATCTTTGTCTAGTTCTTCGTCTCCTTTAATATTTGCCATTTTAGAAAGTTTGTTATAGCCTTTTTGAACAACTTCTAAATGTTCTTGAATGTCTGAAAAAAAACGGTCTCTATTTATTAGGTGTTCACTTGTTTTATCTATAATGTTTGGTGCGACACCTTCTTGTGGTATGTTTAATATAATATTAAATTGTTCTTGTGCTTTTGGTAATGGTTTAATTTTTAATTGTTGCAAAGTACTGTTTATCATTATGTATAATAATATATATTAATAATAAATAATATATTATATAATTTATAGTTTATAGTTTATAGTTTATAGTTTATAGTTTATCACATAATTATTAACATAATTATTAAGATAGTTTTTCAAATAATTGGATAGCTTGGTCACATGCTAGTTGTTCTGCCTTTTTCTTAATTTTGTGCTCAGCTTTAGTTAAAAATACTAATAGTGTGTTTTGGGTTTCAAGTAACTCATGGATGCTCTTAAAAGAACCAAGACTATCAAATGTAATAGCATCACTAATTTTAGCATTATGAATGTTTTGACCAAAACAAATATATACACCCATTACATACAATCTATCGTTATCATCTGTATCGTCTAATCTTGGAGTTTTTAGTTCAACATAATCAGGAGTAATTTTAAACTCTTTTTGAATAATTACTTGCAGTTTATTTTTATAATTATCATCATTATTGATTAGATTAGTCCAATCTACGTGTTTTTCGAAAACATTTTCAACAAATATTTGAGCCATTTGCATACCGGGACCACAATTGAATACATTTTTAAACCATCCATATTCATCTTCAATAGAAATACGGTTAAAATCTAGAAAAATAGCACCAATAAATGCTTCAAATAAGCATCCTAATTTTTTTAAATTATTACGAATGTTTTTTTCTTCAGCATGCCGTGAAATTACATAATATTTTTGAAGCCCCATTTCAAGTGCTAATTTACCAATATGTTCATTCTTAACTAATGCAATCTTCTTTTCTGTCATAAAACCCTCATCTGCTTTAGGAAATCGTTTATATAAATAATATTTAGTAATACATTCTAATACTCCATCACCAATAAATTCTAGGCGCTCATTTGATTTGGTTTTTAATGGCAAACAATCGTCTGGTTTAGTTGCTATAATAACATTTGACACTACATTTTCTAATTTAGGACGTTTTGTATATGACTTATGAATAAATGCTCGCTTATATAGTTCAATGTTAAATGGTTTAGTAAAAATTCCATATTTTGCTAATAATTCTTGAACATTAGTGCTAACAATTTCTTTATTATTATTGTTATAAGGATTAAAAATCAACTCTTCATTATTATTAATAATATCATTATCAAGTTTGATGTTATTAATATATAATTTAGAATATTTAATATCATTTTCACTATCATTATTGAATAACTCTTCATTATCAGAGTTATTATCTTTTAAACAGTTGTTGTTAAGCAACATAGTGGTTATAATATAATAATACTAATATTTTTAAATTAATATTATTTAAGACAATTTTTATTTTTATTTATTATATTTTATTTTATAATTAATTTATTATATTTTACAATTAATTTATTATATTTTATAATATTATAAAAAAAGATGCCTGGCAAAAAAATAAGTAAATTAGGTAGCAACTTACATACAAATAACACATGCCAATTTGGTTCAATGGCAGGATTAAACTCAACTGTTGGCGTAAGACCAAATGTCACGGGAATAAATGGTTACAAATATTTGCGAACTGCAGCAAACGGTTCAGATTGGGTTACAGGACAATCATTAAATAGCGCTGAACGCAGCCAAGGGTGTGGTTTAGACTTACCTTATGGTGAAAGGTGCAGCAAAGGAAATATATGCATTAAGTTTATTGGTTATGAAACTTCTAATTATTATCATAAAACCGGTCGCGGTAAGTTATTAAATTAAATTAACTTAAGCAAAACAATATAAATATTATTTTATAAATTAGTTAAGTAATTTATAAATTAATAGTAATGCATTTATTAGTTGATGCGCGAGAGCCAAAATCAGTATTAACCCAATTAAATGCTTTAAATGAACAATCAAGTAATAAGATTAATATTATTCAAAAAAATTTGACTGTTGGAGATTATGTATTTTTTGATGAAATTAATGACAAAGAAGTATTAATAATAGAGCGTAAATCGTTAGCTGATTTAGAATCATCAATTAAAGATGGAAGATACAAAGAACAATCTTTTAGACTAAATGAGGCAAATGTGCATAATCATAATATAATATATTTGTTAGAAGGGGCTATTATTAACTATAAAAATGCAAATTTTAAAAATACTTTATATTCTACCTTATTTTCTCTCAATTATTACAAAGGATTTTCGGTTTTTAATGTATTAAATCAAAATGAAACAATAGAGTTAATATTAGCAATTGCTAGTAAATTGATGCGTGAAAATAAACCAGGCTTTTATTGTTTAAATGATATGCAAAATGTTAATGCTTTGCAAAATGTTAATGCTTTGCAAAATGTTAATGCTTTGCAACCTAATTATAGTAATACTTTAAAATCAACAAAAAAATCCCATATAACAAAAGATAATATATTTGCTATTATGTTAAAACAAATCCCTGGTATTAGTAATGTATCAGCATTAGCTTTAGTAACTGAATTTAAAACAATGGAAAATTTGCTGACTTCTCTCAAAGATAGTAATGCAAACTTTGAAACAATTAAATTGGAAAGCGGCCGCAAAATAAACAAAAATATTATTGCATCATTGAAAGACTATTTAATTTAAATACTTTATAAAATATTAAATAATACTTATTTATTTATAATATTTATTTATAATATTTATTTATAATATAAATGTCAACTTCAAAACCGAGAGGTAAGCCGAATCAGGGAGCTTTTTTAAATTTAACACCAGAAGCAAGAAAAGAGCTTGAAGACAGATTAAATAGTGCATTAGGGGAGACACCCCAAATAATAAAACAAGCAACTGCAAAGCTGAAGGAAGCACAAAATAGACTGCAGACTGCGAACGCTAAAGTTTCTGGGTTTGAGCACGACGCACTTCATTATCAAACCAGAGTTGACTCACGTCAAGAACAAGATGACGCGAGAGCTGCACTGGAATTAGCAGAAACGGAATTAGAACAAGCAAAAAAGATGGTTGGAGGAAAAAAGAAAAAACGTACGCAAAGACATAAAAAAAAGAGAGGCAAAAAAACACGTAGCTATAAAAGACGCCGTTATTAAATAATAATTATTTAATCAAACACTAAGTTTAAGATTTTCTAATTTAAAGTATTTAAATTGTGTATTTAAATACTTTATATATATACTTAATTTAAATAGTACTAATTATATATAGTTAATACTATGATATATGAAAATACAATACAAAAGAAAAATATGGTAGGCGGGTTCATAGGTTTAGGTGTATTAGAATCACTCGTGGCTGCGGCGGCGGCGAAGAAATCAATACACTTTATTAATACACATGGTGACGAGATAATAAAACATGTTGCTGATTATAACAGTGAGCATATGGCGATAGCGAACAAGCTGAAGGAAGATTTAGGTACTCATCTTAATAATATATTCCATACCCCCGACCCCGACGGCACTCACCACGACGGCACTCACCACGACGGCACTCACCACGACGGCACTCACC
>Ga0114979_10001483_pt1 | contig 15892 bp, 17 predicted proteins | sample S_140625_EF_Meta_FD_87315 | JGI IMG/M metagenome (GOLD analysis project Ga0114979, IMG submission 87315) | Freshwater microbial communities from Lake Simoncouche, Canada to study carbon cycling - S_140625_EF_MetaG | ecosystem: Environmental > Aquatic > Freshwater > Lake | place: Lake... | reverse complement strand
TCCGCCTGGAGTCAGGTTTCATCGGCTGTCTCTATGCGTGGAATTGTAGCCGATATGCGGAAGAGAGCCGAATCTGTCATCCGTTTTTCTGGCGCAGTGAACAGTCTTCGCTCGATTCTGGGCCGATCTTCCGAAAAGCCGGTTGTATGGTCCTGGTCCGATGGACCTCTGGGTGTCTTTGGTGATGCCTGGAATGATCCGAGTCGCATTCACCGACTTGTAGAGGAAGCCGCCGATCTTGATATGTCGATCGCAATTGCCTCTCTCAAACGCACCTGCTTTCCTTCCTACGATGTGTCTGGGTCCGGACTTCATATTCGCGACATCTATCACCCCGGTCTCGATAAGGAGAAACGGGTCTACAATACAATCAAAATGAACGATGCAGCGGACTCCAAGCGTCACGTCCTTCTCACGGGCCCCAATCGTGGAGGCAAGTCAACGCTGCTCAAGTCCATCGGTGCAGCGGTCCTTATGTCGCAGACACTTGGTATCGTCTTTGCTAGATCGGCCTCCTTACCGATCTTTGACAGCATTGTCACAGCCCTGTCTCCGACAGATACGCTGGGAAAGATGAGTCTCTTTGAAGCAGAGATCGAATTTGCCAAGAACGTGAAAGCCCTGGCAGCGGAGGAGACGGGGCCAATGTTTCTTATGATGGACGAAATCTTCCACGGCACGAACGCACACGATGGTGTGGAAGCCTCCCAGGTCTTCTTGGATGATCTGTATGCACTTCAGGGAGCTCATCCGATTTACAGTATCGTGTCGACGCATTACATGTCGCTGCCGACCCGCTATGGATCTGCAACGAAGGAGGATGTGAAAGGTCTAGATCTGACCCAGAATCTCTGTATGGAGGCATCTGTAGATCCAGTTGATCCGGATCGGCTCGTCTATACCTATCGTCTTCGGCCCGGCAAGAATAGCTACAGTTCTGTGCGTGAAATCTTGAGGGAGAGAGGGCTGCTTAGAGAGGGGTCGCGGCCCTTGCCACCGCGGCCAGACACCCTGAAAAAGGTCGCAGACAGCGAGTAAAGCAATGAACTCCTTGTCTATGGAATCGATCTTCCTGGCTCTGAGCGGCGTTATTTTGTTGGCCGGTGTGCTATATTGGTTCTGGAGTCACATTCAGCTGACCCAGAAGAAGGTGCAGCTTCTGGAGAACGCTGTCTTTGAACTGCGCGGGATGTTGCAACGAGGTGGTTTTACCGGTGGTGGTGGCCCTGGATCTCCGGATCTTGCATCCAGTGAAGAGGATTCCCCTCCTAGGAGCTCTTCTGGACCTAGTGCTGCAGCCTCCTCCATGTACAACGATCTGAGTGATGATGATTGGAAGGAGGATGCAGAGGTTGTTGACCACGAAGGAGAGGAAGCTGATGTTAGTGCTGGATCTACACCTCTCTCTGCCCTGGGGCTCGAAGAGTCCTCATCAGAGTTCCCTGTCTTTCAGGAAGAGGAAGTGAATCCGGATCTCCAACCCGGTGGACGTATTCAGGTTGTGGAGGAAGTGGGACCCCAGTCCAAGGGTGAACAGTTTCGCGATCTCTTCACCTCTCCTCCGACCTCTGAAGCGACCTCTCTTGATGCCATGCCTGTGAAGGACCTCCGGCGCCTTGCTGAACAGCGCGGAATTGCGAATGCTTCGGAACTTCGCAAGAAGGAGATCTTGTCGGCTCTCAAGTCACAGATTGGTGGTGGTGGTAGTGTAACCGGTGGTAGTGCAGCAACAGCTACTAATCCAACCACCGTTGTCCAGCTTGAGAAGACGCTTGATCTCACGGAAGTTTCTGAGATACTCGAATGAGCCCAACAATAAATTTGAAGGCAACAGATAAGGATGGATTCATCGCGTACTCTGCATCCGCATTGGTCCGGTGCACCTGCACGAATGGCAGACGGGCGCCTCTTCACGGACTATCGCGGAAACTGCACAACCTTGGCTCCACTGAGCAACGATACGTGGGCAGATTTCAATCGGAAACAGAGGATGGTAAAGGCGGGAGGGGCTCAGATGATAGCGGACCGCAGGGTCGCATTTGTGAAGGCGGCCTCTGTGGATTGTGTGGATACCATGGTACCAGAGACGGCCAAGCGTGTCTACACCTGGAACTCTGCTACCGTGATTCCTACATCAGCTGGATCAGTAGGAATCGGTACGGGAACCATGTACCTTCCTGGTCAACCGGATCTGGCATCAGCGGATCCAGATGTATTGGCGATGGCAACGTATCCTGTCGTCCCAGGATCGATAAAACCCATGACCGTGTCGATCCCAACTGGATCTCCACCAGCAGTAACGGGACGTCCCCGTAACCGATATGCAGCTCCCTATGGAAACTGAGATTGGACTTTGTTAATTTATGATCTGATTCATTGAGTGGATCGGATCATAATATGTGATGTGTTTAGCGTCGTCTTGTGGCCCTTGCCCGTTTCTTGCTCTTCTTCTTTTTGTGTCGCGTCTGTCTCTTTTGCCTTCTTCGACCCCCTCGTCCCTTCGGTGTAGGGATGCCTTCAATATACATACCCTGATAGGGGTCCCCTCCAAAGACATCTCCATAGACTTCTGCTCCATAAGGAAGACCGTACGAAAGGCCGCCATAAGGAAGACCGCCATAAGGAAGACCATAAGGAACACCTCCTTCCGCTACTTCAGATGCGACACGGCGGATACTTGATGCTGCTCCTGCTGCTGCTGAGTTAAAAGGAATCTGAGACTGCCCTTCCGTCAGTCGAAGACTTTGAACAGGAGCCGCTTTCGCCAATCCTTTACCGTATCCAGCTAATGCAGGAACCTCTGCAAGAGCAGCTGCCGCTGCTTCAGGATACCTTGCTAACCACCCTCCTGCAGGAGTTGCAGCTTCTAAAGATGGTTCCCGTTCCAAATAATAGAATCCCGTGTCATGGACCAAGGACTCTTTCAAACTCATCAGATTCGACGGCATATCAGGAATAGGTGTAAATAGGTCAGAATCCAGTTCCTCCTCTAGCATATTGATTAGCGCATCATCTGCAGTCACTGCTTCTTCACTATCATCAATTTGCGTGAATTCACCTCCCTCACAATCTCTCAAGAAATCCTCTATCGCATCAGCATGTGCCGCAATATAGTGCCTATTTCGTGGACTATTCAGATAAGCATAGCCCCCTTTCCATGATTCATCATCCATTTGTGGCAGAATACCATCTCTCACATAGTCATAGATCCGATCCGGCAGAAATGCACGTTTGAAGAAATACATGAAGATAGCAAACTGCACCAAATCGCGATTCACCTGATTATTTTCCGCATTGGAGCTAGAACAGATAATATTCTGCCCCCGCTTTTGATAATGGACAAATCCAAAATCGATCCATTTAATCTTTCCCTTCAGAAACATAAAGTTATCTGGTTTGGCATCTCCGTGATTGCAGTTTCCAAGTCCATTGATATCTTTCCACGATGCAAGAAACGCCTTTAAGATATCGCAACCCCGCTCCTTGGCTCGTTCGGGGTCCAGGATGCGTTCTACTTCATTCATGTATCGTTCCAGTGTGAGAGTATACTTTTGTCCACAGATCATGATATATTCATCTCCATCCATTGTGGCCTGACAGACATCATAAACTGCAGGGCAGATCTCGGGCTCATCTTCGTGCAATAACCGGCCGACGGTCACTTCCTTTAACGCTTTTTCTCTGGCACGGGGATCACCTGTGATTTTAATGAACTTCACCATACGCTTATCGGATCCGACTTTGGCTGACCATACACGACCAAACGAACCGCCGCCCAGGTACTTGATAAGATTGTAAGTCTTGCCGTTCACAGTAAAGAACATACCTGCAGCAGATGTAGTTATAACGACGCGCGGTACTGCACTACTGCTCATAGCGTCCCCTACTCTATGGACCATGATTAAACGGCAGGTCGCGCCGAGGTCATTTGTATTCCAGAATTTCTCTGAACTGACATTTTTCCTGATATGTTGGATGCAGTGTTTGTTGGCATATCCCCTGCAAGAAAGATTGATGAAGCTGCCCAGCAGCAGGGGTCAATCAGTTGTCTCTTTGAAAAATCAGATGCCTTCCCGTACCGTTCAATGAGATAGGGGATAGCGGTTTCATGTGTCCCCTTCATAGGAAAGAAGAGCAAATACCGGAGAAGATTTGTTGCCAGTTCTACATCTTTTTCTGCGACAACGGCATCGATGATTTGTTTGTAGTGGTCCTTGGTGGGTAGAAGAGATCTGGGTAACCCATTCTCAAGAATATGCTGGACGCCCGTCATATCATTACGACGAATCGCCGCGAGAAGTTCTTCCACATCCCTGGGTGCCTTCTGAAGGAAGAGAAGGAGGAGATCGGCAGTGGCCCCCTTTTCAAACAGAAGATGGATCATGAGATATTCAATAGAGAGATGACGAAGCTCTTTGAGTTCGTCGACCCTTCCCATGTCTCTTGTGTTTCTTTGCATTCTTTCTAGTATACCTTACGTTTCTTTTTATTACTCTGTCACGTTTTCGTCGACTGCCACCTTCACCTGGAGCAGGTGCACCTAGAGGAGCTGGACATAACAACCGAGCAGCTACAGCAGCAGGTGTTGCATTAGGATTATCAAATACATTAAAATATAGATATAATTCTGCTAGGCCGACAGGGGGAACACTATAGAGTGTTACTGCATCTTCAGATGCAGTTGAAATATAATCTCTATCTCCGTCAGGAATACCTGTTCTAAGTTTAGCTGCAACTCTTGCGGTAGCTATTCTAGCTGCATTGGTACCTGCTTTAACTGTCATGGTAAAGTTTGGTTCATCACGTATTGCATGTCTCTCTGACCATGATTCAAATGTACTGAATACAGCTCCATCGGGGTTTGGCCATGTTAGAAAGTATTCTAGATCTGCATTAATACTACACCTCCAACCTAATGCATTATGCCATATACTAAATATAAGCATTGTTAAATCACGTGATGCTGATGGAATTTTATTAAAATATATATTACATTCTAGTAAAGCTCCTTCATATTCTAAACGAGAATACCCAAAATCGATAAGTTTTGGTTTTTTTTCACCGGCTACATCTGTATAGAACATGAGATTGTTAATTTTTAAGTCACCATGAGACCCTGAATAAACAGTATGCAATGAATCTATTATATCTTTTACCGTACAAAGAGTATTTCCTGTAATAGTACCAATTTCTGTATCTACAGGACTACCCATGGGTCCTGGGGCTCCAAGTCTTTCAATACGTGTTTCAAATGTTTCTTCAAGTTGTTCTAATAAGTAATATATGCGTAAAGGGTATCCTGCAATTAAAGGGGCAATTCCAATTTTATAAATAATATTGTAATAAGTGGGGTTTATTGTTGCTAAAAATTTGTTTATCACTGCTTCTTTCACCATTTGAATAAAATTATTCCAATTATAACCGGTCTGAATAGTGTAGGCTGGGTGGCCCACTGGATATCTGCATGATATCTTCTGAAGTTTTAATATACGAATGATTTCACCCGCTGCAGGATCAGGAGATGTTGATACTTTACAAATAGATCCAACTGACCCATTTGCAATATGTGCTCTTACATAATAACGTGTTTGTGCTCCTGCGGGGCCTATATCTATATATGAAGTGTACGCTGCAGAATGTGGAATAAAACACTCTTGTCCAGAAGGATTTGTATAGTAGCGTAGAGAGGTATTATTTACCTGTTCTATATCATTCTTTAATGCATCTATACGGGCCCAATCTGCTGGGCGGCCGTTATCGGGATCAAGACGTCCAACATCGTCTGGTAATGCAAAAGCATTAATTCCAAGGTCTGAAAATATAGCCGCGTCAATAGGCATTTCTCTACTATATGAGGGGAATCATATAGTAAAGAATGTATTGGTTGTTGTTATGATTGTTCAAGTACTAGGCGGGACAGCTGATCTGCGATGTTTACAGGCGTGGGAACCGGCTCCCCGTGAAACGGAGATCCGTTAACCTCATCTCTTTAGAGACGAGGGAACCGGCTCCCTAGCGACGCTAGGGACCGTTATACACTAGTCCGTCGGCTGATCTGCTACGCTTATAGCCTAGGGAACCGGCTCCCTAGCGACGCTAGGGGCCGTTAACCACGCCTGTTTACAGGCGTGGGAACCCCACGAGGTTGGCACCGAGACCGAACCCAGCGCCCTGACGAGCGGTGAGGCCAATGCTAGGAGCCATCAGATCCAGGAGGGCGAAGGTGACGGCGGCGACAATGGCCACGGCCAGGACCTCCTCCACATTCAGCTTCTTCTGGGGGATGATGAAGGTCGCCAACGCAACGGCCAGACCCTCCAGGAAATACTTAACGGCACGGGTGACGAGCTCGGTAATGGTGAAGCTATCCATCTTATACTGTAGGTGGGGAAATTTAAAGTTAATGGATCCTTGATCATTTACAGGGTGCGTCAGGCTAAAGCCGGGATTATCTAGAGATACAGAAATGAGCACCCCCACCCAAGTTTATCTGGAGGCCGACGATGAAATCCGGGGTCAAAAGTTCATCTGCCTCAGTTTCCTCAGCCCCGAGCGGGTCCTCGAGAAGAAGGAGATCCATTTCTTCAGCAAGTTTCTTGAGTTCTACGCCATGGAGTACAAGGTCACTGCCACGGAGTCCTTCCTCATGGGCAAACTTCGGGATATCCAGAATGCCCTTTCCGATGTCGAACTCGCAGTGCAGAATGTTGACCTCACTGTTGTTACTGATGCGTCGGGATCAAGTACAATTGCATTCGACAAGGCCGCACTAGTGAAGAAGATCTCCGATTCCAGGGAGTCCCTTGCGAAGACCACAGCCGCCGATCTGGAGGCTCACGTCAAGGCTAACATGAGTGATTTCAAGACACCCACCCTTCAGGAGGCCTATGAGCGCTACATGACACTGCACAAGACGAAGCTGGAGGATGAGTTTCACAAAGCGAATCACTTCCAGACCTCCATTCGCGGCCTCAAGTGCCGGGGTGTCTACGGCAGCTACGAACAGGCCACCGCTCGTGCACAGCAGCTCCACAAGAAGGATCCCTACTTCAACGTATACGTAGCGGAGATGGGGGCATGGTTGCCCTGGGATCCGGAGCCAGAGGAGGTCCAGGATCAACAGTATTCCAACGAACAGCTCAACAAGCTGATGGGTTCCTATCGTGAGAATGCGACCAAGCGCGATGCCTTCTTTGAGGAGGAGAAGCGTCAGAAGATGGCTGCTGCTGTGGAGGCGGCTAAGAAGAAGCCAACGGAAGCTGTCTTCGGAGAGGCGGGAAAGGAACTCCCTGCAGCAGCTTTGGCAAAGCAAATCTTCGACGAGAGCAACGCGTCAGGTGACCTTGTTGTTGAACGAAAGGCAGCAGAGGCGAATCAAGACACCATAAGCCTTCAGTAAATTTGACACGGGTGGTCGCCTGTGTAAGTAGATAACACGAAGAGCTGACAATGAGCCGCCTCTTTATAATCCCCACAAACGATGAATTTGCCGATCTCTACAGGAAATCAGCAGATACATATAATCGCACAGCGCCGGAAGAGCGCAACTCGGGGTTCGACCTCTTCTGTGATGCATCATACGTCCGCCCCTTTGGATACGCCCATCTGGTGGAACAGGGATGCCGTGTCTTGGCTGTAAATACGAAGACTGGTCTTCCCTCTGCCTTCTGGTTAGCGCCGCGGTCCTCCATCAGTAAGACAGGGTGGCGTCTGGCCAACTCCATAGGACTCATCGATGCCACCTATCGCGGAGTCATCATGGCAGCACTGGATCCTCTTGACCCTGCTGCAGTCTTTAAGGAGGATAAGCAGCGCCTCGTCCAGCTGACTGCAGCATCGCTGGAACCCTGGCTGGATGTAATCGTGGTCGCAGAGATGCCGACGCTGACACCACCCAGTGCGCGGGGAGAAGGCGGATTCGGATCCACAGGGGTTTAGAGCTTTAATGTTTCCTTTTTTGTGTCTTTCTGGTTGCGGATGTATCACAGGGGCGGTATACGGGTCTATCCAGATAGATTTCTTCATATGCGCGTTTATTATCCCATCCCAAGTGTACAAATTTTATCTTCTTCGTGCTTCGCCTATCTCTTGGTGTCATGTAACTATAATATTTGATCCCTAGAGTTTTGCATTTTTTTCCAAAATAAGCTCGTTTTCCTTTTACGGGACCCGCCCAGGCTTGTTCAGTGTATTTAGATCCAACTTTCAGCTGTTTGGCCGTCACATCATTCGGTCCCATTCTGTAGGCTTCTGGATCGATTGGCTTCCTTTTTGACTGTGAGGAGCCCATCTAATTCTGCAGTTTATTTAAAAATAGTGGTGACTGGTGACAGGTGACCTATGACCGATGGACATTGAGCGTCCACTTACGACCGCGCCCCCCTGTTGTCGGATCAAAGTCATCATCACCTCCGCCTCCTTCATCATCACGCATATGAGAGGCCGAATGTGACCAGAACTCAGGGCTACACAAGCGGAACTCGGGGCGCGGGGTCGCCTTATACCAAAACACCTGATCCTCCAACTTGTTCGATTTTGAGTTGTTGTCAATCACCAGACATTCATAGTCCTCTGTGCACTGGTTCATGACCTGGCAGAACGAGTCAAAATCCGGAAACATACCGGCGTACTGCTCATAGAGTTTGCGTCGATTCGCCACCATGTTCTCACGCAGAATGAAGACATAGTCGATATTCGTACGCAGATTCGGAGGAATACCGATCGCATACTGCATCGTGATGATGAACATAGTGTGGACGTGTCGCCCATTCATGAAGAGATAGCGAACGTTCTTGTCACGAACCCAGGTCGAGTCATACAGACAGTCATCCAGAATCAGGAAATTGCGGGGATCCACCGCCGTTGTTCCACGCTCCGACAGATCCTTGGAGATCTTTTTGGCGATCAGCTTCTGGCGCTTGAGGACATTGGCCACCACAAGCGGAGAATACTCCTCATGGATGAAGAGCGGAGGCACGATCTTGCTGTAGAACTGATTTGCACCTTCCGTCCCGGATATCACAGTTCCACAAGGCATTCCCTGATTGTGCCAGAGGAGGTCCTTCACCAGAAAGGACTTACCGGTTTCGCGCTTACCGACCAGAACGACTACCTTGTCATGCTTGATCCGACTCATGTCGAACTTGCGCAACCGGAGATTCAGACGCTTCGGACCTGTACTAGACATCTGACAGACGGTTACATTTTCCATCGCGGTCTTAATCGCAGCAGCAAATCCCTTGATCTGTCAAGCCCATGCCACGATCGAAGGCCTCCACTTCCACCTCATCTAATCTCCAGCTCTTCTATCTCCAGCGCCCCCCTCCGACTGTACTGGAACTTCCCTCTCTGCAGACGTACTTCCCGAGTCTGGAGATCCTCTTTCCCTCTATTGCGGAACATACCAAGGGATCACCGACTCTTGCCTCCTCCGAGCTGGTGATCGACATTAGTGGCGCTTTTGCCACCGTGGAGAATCTGGTCACGCGTGAGAAGCGGTCCACCCCCTTCTGGGTCCGCATGATCCATCTGGTGGAGCCGGTGGATGTGATGTCGGGAGACTATGTGTTGCCATCCGATGGAGCCCTTCCCACTTTCCGTGCCGGGTGGCAACGAGCTCTTCGCAAGATCAACGATCCCTACAATGAGGCCTATACAGATGCCGTCTTTGCCTGTATGGCCTCCCGCTTAGTGGAGACGGAGCGGTCACCTCATTTCTGTCGCTTCTATGGAACCTTCACTGGTCGGGCGCCGACCTATACCTATAACATCACGGATGACATGCCGGATATTGAAAAGGAACCATGGTTCCACGAAGGGCAGACTAAGGGAGAGTTCGATATCTTGGTGGTCGATCCCTACAATTCAGAGTCCGTAGCCCCCTTTTCCTTTTATTCGGAGACACGACCTGTGAAACCAGTTCTCTCTAGTTCTTCCTCTGTTACGGAGGGTGCAGATGACGAGGATGAAGAGGGAGACAGCGACACAGCAGATGACACAGCAAGTGAGGAAGGATCAGAGTCAAGTGGCTCCAATGGTAACTTGGAGGAGATCGATGATCTGGTTGCAGAGGGAGAGGCTGTTGTGCACCGACGTCCTGACCGCCTCCGCCTCACACGTGTATCTGGATCAAGGTCGGCCTCCACAGGCTCTGAAGAGGATGATCTAGAGTTCCGCGCTGTCTTTCGCAATTTTCCCGTGCAATTCACCGTTTTGGAACGCTGTGACGGTACCATGGATGATCTCATGGAGGATGAGATCGATGAAGAGGCATCGGCCGATATGCAGGAAACAAAGGAGGCGCGATGGACAGCGTGGATGTTTCAGGTCATCGCGGCTCTCACGACGGCTCAGGCCACCTACGATTTTGTCCACAACGATCTCCACACGAACAACGTCATGTGGTGCGGCACTGGAATGACGCATCTGTACTACAAGATCACGGGGGCTGCAGGAGGGGATCGTGTCTATCGTGTGCCGACCTATGGCCGCATCTTCAAGATCATCGATTTCGGTCGTGCGACGTTCCGTCCACCGACCGCATCTAAGAAATCAGCAGTCTGGATCCCCGATGCATATGCACCAGGAGCCGATGCAGAAGGACAGTACAACTGTGGCCAATACTTCAAGCAGGGAGCTCCCAAGATCGGACCTAATCGCTCCTTTGATCTCAGTCGCCTGGCAGTAGCCATCTTGGATACCCTCTGGTTGGATCAACCGGCTGAACAAGAACCCAAGAAAGTGCTGACCCGTGAACCAGGACTTGTTCAACACGAGACCGTGTCGCCTCTATGGAACTTGTTGTGGCTATGGCTGACGGATGACAAGGGATGCAATGTGCTTCGATTGCCGAATGGCGAAGAGCGCTATCCGGAATTTGATTTATACTGTGCGATCGCGCGAGATGTTCACAACGCTGTCCCGGCAGCGCAACTCACTCTGCCACTCTTTGACTCCGCCTTCAAGGTGAGAGCCAAGGATGTTCCTGCAGATGCGAAGGTATGGGCCCTTCAGGCGGGGAAGTAATAGATGCACGTTTATATTAATCTGTATAGAGTAATATAATACTATAGATGACTGATTTTGATATTGTAATTCCGGTAGGACCCCATGATTCTAGCATTATTGCACAGCAACTAGAGTATACAAAGAAAAATATAGTTGGTTATAGGAACATATATCTTATAGCTTATGACCCGGCTCTTGCATTCGAAGGTTGCATTACAGTGCCAGAGACAATGTTTCCATTTTCAGTTGAAACTGTTGCAAAATATCATGGTAAAATGGATAGAAATGGTTGGTATCTTCAACAACTACTGAAGCTTTATGCTGGATTTATTATACCCGATATTCTTGAACGCTATCTTGTTATCGATAGCGATACATTTTTCTTGAAACCTACCAAGTTTTTTGATAATGGTAAATGCTTGTATAACTATGGCACTGAGAATTATCGGCCTTATTTTGAACATATGAGGCGCCTTGATCCCCGATTTTCAAGACAAATAGCTGATAAATCCGGAATATGCCACCATATGATGTTTGAAACAAAGTATGTGAAAGAAATTATAGATATAGTGGAGGCAAATCACAAGGGTGCCTTTTATAATATTTTCCTGTCATCTGTTACAGATATACGAGGGTCGGGTGCATCTGAATATGAGATTTATTTCAACTATTTGGTCCAATATCATCCAGATAAGATTATTATACGATCTTTATCGTGGAGAAATATGGAAAGGCTTGAACTGAATAGCGATAATGATTACATATCTTATCATTGGCATTCACGTGTATAAATGCGATCAGATCCATATATCAAGTTCTATCATTAGAGTAAATGCCAGAACTTATTTTAGTTCATATTGGAGAGTCCTTCCCCGACTACTTGAATACATGTATAGCACAGATATCCTCCGTTTCAGCAATACATGTTCATGTGCTTGTGAACAGATGCAATACAGAAAGGGTGAAGGGGGCAATGACAGTATTTCCTCTTGAAATGATCCCAAAGGATGATCTGCAAACGCAGTTTGAAACCCAATCGCAGTTAGATTCATCATTTCGTGCCGGATTTTGGAAATATACCAGTTTGCGTTTTTTCTATCTATATAACTATGTGAAGATGGCCAAGCTAACAGATATCTTTCATATTGAATATGATAATCTTATATACTACGATATTTTTCAAAATATAATCCCCTTTCGGTCAAAGGAGATGTGGTGTGTGATGGATGCACCGAATCGCTGTATTCCCTCTTTTCTCTATTTCAAAGGGCTATCCATTATGGAACGATTACTCACTACCATCATTGACAGCTCTGCCCGAAGAATGAATGATATGCAGAGTTTAGCTGTCTTTTATAACAAGAACAGGGGGGAAGTAGGTGCACTGCCAATTGTTTCTGTCTATGTGGATCCGATTGACCCTCTATACTATGAACATGCAGCAGCCTTTGGCCATCTTTTTGATGGAGCCTGTATAGGGCAGTATGTTGGCGGAGTGGATCCTCGAAATCAGGCTGGAGATACCGTCGGTTTCATCAATGAAACATCGGTCATCAAGTGTAACAAGATGACAGTTGTGTTTGTAGATAAGAAACCAGTGCTCAATGGCATACCCCTTGTGAATCTCCATATTCATTCGAAGGATCTTGTGCGATGGATCTCATACTAATGTAATTACTGATACCTCTTTTGTATTATACGTATATAATACAACGGGGCTATATTTCTTAAGCGGAAAGAATTTAGCACTTAGAGGCCTCCCACCACCATTTTCAATATCCGTATTATCTGTAGTTTGGCCACAACAATTACATAATAATATATATTTAAATTTCTTACTTTCCACTAGATAATCCAAAAATTGGTAGATATTTTTTAAATCCCAATGTTGAATCACATCTTTCAAAATACACAAGTCGCCGCCGATAATCTCTTCTTTTTTACTTGAAAAATCTATATGAATAAAATTATATTTAGGCAAAGAGTGTACATTTTTATTATGAACTACAACTTTATTATATGTATCATACCCAGTGTAGGTCACATCTAGTTCATTATAAATATATGGTCCACATTTAAAATCACCGCATCCCAAATCAACTACAGTTTTTATAGAGTGATCTTTTATAAATTTTTGCAAAAATGGAATATAGGTAGTTATATTATAGTGAACATCGCTTCCACCTCCACTACTTCCATTGTAGTCTTTGTTTTTATTATTACCCCATACAGCTGTTTCATAAATATGAGTAAATACTTCCTCCATATACTACCATATATTAATTTAAATTTATATTTTAACCGAAGAACATATGCAAACTCCGGGATATTATCTGGACGATTAGCGTTTGAAACATATCTTAATCGTTGATGACAGCAACTTTAAAGTTTATTTTGGGGAATCTTCTTTATAATAAAGAGACAGTAATATATCAATTACTGTGCATTTAAGCGATTATTTGTAGAAATATGAAGGGGCAAAATTAGCACATATTATTTAATGAGTATGTAAAAACATACATTCTTGATGTAAACTGCTAGAAATTATACTAAAAAGAAATTATTTGCTATTAAAATTCTATAAAATTCATCAAAATCATTAAGGCTCATCAGGTGACATGAAATAATTTGCTTCATATCGACTTGGCCGTTGTGACAGGGCGCACCTTTATGATTACAATGAATGAAGGATAAATCATTTGTTTTAATAATTGAGATATCTGTATATTTTTGTATGAAATAAGCGATAGCAACATCGCATGCCCCCAGTAGATACTGATTATTTGTTTTATTACAGATATCAATCCATTGTTCTACACAGGTCTCCATATAGGGAGACAGTTTTTCTATACTTTTCTTTGTAAGAATAAAGCCTGGCCCACCCGAATGAAAGTAATAATTCTTATCACCGATTTGTCGATGACAACCATGTCCGCCAATATATAGACTCTCATCCAAATTTAAATTATCTATATATCGCTGCAGCTTCGGTATATTTAAAAAAGTATCCGTCCCACAACATAGAACAGCAGCACAATCCACGTGATCATAGATATATTTCAGACCGTGTGCTTGTTTATAAGAAGCAGATAAATAGTCATTCTTCACACTAGGTAAATAAATATAGGAATCTCCAACAAAATCTGGAACTACTTCTTCGCCTAAGAAAAAGAGCAGTTTCACATCACCTATACATTCTTTCTCCCATGTAGCATTAATTTTTTCAACCTGGTGGCGGTATGTAGGAACAGTAACACAGCCAAATACGCAAATTACGAGTTTATTGGGCATATCTACCCCTTAGATGTTGTTATTTTAAATAAAAAAATCGCATACATTAAACTCTAACAATTCTTAAATCATCTGCAAAGCAGCATTCTAGATATAAATCATGTATTTCCACGATTCTATCATTTGATATACTTGATCGAACATGTAGGGCAATTTCAGTTTCAGGACTTAACTTATTTTCATATTTAAAGTCTCTTAAATATTTACACCGGATACCAATAAGCCCTAATACAGAATCAGTCGGGCCGAACTGAAGTGTACATACATTTAAAAATTTAATGAATGCATCTTTTGTCTCTATATTTTCCTTTACGCATGTAAAAAAATCCGGGCGTAGTACTTTATATCGCCCAGTTAACTTTATGACAATATCATTATCTTTTATTGCATACTTATCTATTACTTCATGTATATCCATGAGTTCATTTATCCCTTTATTCGTAAAATGCATTTTATTATTATTAGTATAAACAACATCACATCCCAAATCATCCAAGTATGTCTTTCGTAATCCATTATTTTCTACAATGATTGATTTTATACTTGAATCATCCTTAACTAAATCTAATACACTGCGTATAGAGTCGATATATCTATTCTTCCTATGATTATCATTGACTAAGCAATGTTTATTGTTGATAGAGGTTGTTATAATAAGGTAAATCATATATGTATACATACATATTTATTTTCTTAAACTACCCTGACTATATTTTTTTATTTGAACTTTTTGAATAATATACATTTGGATAAAAATATTACAGTATATTACTATCTACAAATAGATAATCATTATGAGTGCCATCCCAACCAGGATTCGACTGTTTATTATAGTTGGTAAAGTTTGAATGTAATTCGTAGCAATTTAATTTCAAGAATGTTACTATCGCATCATAGTCTTTTGTATATACTTCTATAAGCATGTAATGAGGTCTATGGCGTGTCAGATCAAGCCCATTTAAGATTTCTAATTCATATCCCTCTGTATCCAATGAAAGGAGATCAATCGAATTAACTGCAGGTATAACTGAATCTATAATAGATGATAATGTTCTTGCTTCAATTTCTATAGAAATATTTAATCGATTATTTCGTGTACCCATTATGCTTGACATAAGACTGCCATCAAAATCACCTGAAATAGTTTTATATGTGTAAGAATTAGAGGTACATGCATAGTTAAAACATATACTGGTTGGTCTATTGGATACACATTGTATATATTGAGATCGTGACGGTTCTATTAAAATCCCCTTCCACCCCCTGTTAAATTCAAAAAATGCGGTATTGCTCTGTGATAGCCCATCATGTGCACCTAATTCAATAAAAAAACCATTTATTTTTCCCTTAAATAATATATCTAACTTGGTATCGAGCGATACTTTTGAAGAATCTACATGAGAATAAGAGGTCATATACTTATGAGTAATAGATTATTTGACTATTTTTACCGAAAGATTCTCTTATATGATCTATACTTAGTTTGGAATAGATTGGTGGAGACTTATAGTCTTTCAGTAAAGTATCAATAGAAAGATCGGTCCAGTTATCTAGAAGGACACACTGGAACTGTTTTGCGACCTGCTCTGTAAAG
>Ga0114979_10001482_pt1 | contig 15894 bp, 15 predicted proteins | sample S_140625_EF_Meta_FD_87315 | JGI IMG/M metagenome (GOLD analysis project Ga0114979, IMG submission 87315) | Freshwater microbial communities from Lake Simoncouche, Canada to study carbon cycling - S_140625_EF_MetaG | ecosystem: Environmental > Aquatic > Freshwater > Lake | place: Lake... | reverse complement strand
GATTTGGTTTTGAGCTTGCTGCGGGCGGTTCGAAAAGCCATGCCAGCCAACGGAACCTTGTTGATTGCTGAACCGATGGCTGGGACCTCTGGCTCAGAGCGGATTGGCGATACGTACTTCGGTTTTTATCTCCTCGCGATGGGTAGCGGACGCGCGCGAACCCCCGCCGAACTGACGCAGTTGCTGGAGTTGTCGGGTTTTACAGAGGTCCGTTTGCAGCCCACTCGTCGCCCATTACGGGTTCGTCTACTGACAGCGCGGCCGGCTTTGCCGACCGAAAAAATAAAAGCGTAAATTTAAGTTGACAGGTACTAGTGTCAGCGTTACTTTACATCTTCAATGACCTCCGCCCAGTAACTCATGCCCACCATTGCCAACCGATTTGATGTTCCGAAGGAACTGTCCGTACAGCGCGAAGCGCTGGCGGTCGTTCTGAACGAACCCGGTTGCATCGCCCTGAACCGTCTTGCGTTGTGTGAGCCAGGCGATGACGACGTGGTGGTCGACATTGAGTGGAGCGGCATCAGCACTGACGCTGAGCGCTTGCTTTGGAGTGGTCAGACCCCCGCGCAGTTTGGAGTCGGCTATCCGGTCGTGCCCGGGTACGAATCGGTGGGGCGGATTCGAGAGGCTGGCTCACGTACCCGTTTTGTGCTTGGTGAGCGCGTGTTTGTCCCCGGTGCCCGATGTTTTGGCTCTGCTGGCGGTCAGCTCGGAGCAGCTGCCTCGCGCCTGGTCGTGCCGGGTGCTCATGTCGTTCCAGTCCAACAATCGCTCGAAGAAAGTGCGGTGTTGATGGCCCTCGCTGCGAGCGCCCAACACGCGCTCAACGCAACCGAAGCGGGGGCGGTCGATCTGGTGGTCGGACACGGAGTGCTCGGTCGCTTGATTGCCCGCGTAGCGATGGCCAACGGGACTTCGGCACCGGTGGTCTGGGAGCCCAGCGCTGCCCGCCGCGACGGCGCGGATGGATACTCGGTGATCGATCCTGCCTTAGACCGCCGGCGAGATTACCGCTCAATCATCGATACCAGCGGTGATTCGATATTGCTCGAGCGTTTGATTTCAGGTTTCGAGCCGGGCGGAAATCTGGTCCTCGCCGGCTGTTACCCCGAACCGCTGAGCTTCGCATTTTCACCTGCATATCAGCGCCGATTGCAGATCACTGTGGCCACCGATTGGCATCCAGATGACTTGATCGCCGTCAAGGGCTTGGCCGAAACCGGCTGCCTCTCGCTCGACGATTTGATTACCCATCGTTGTCCGGCCGAGCAGGCCAGCGATGCTTACCGGACCGCGTTCAGCGATCCTGGTTGTCTGAAAATGATTCTTGATTGGAGGGGATACCAATGAGTGGCTTTACTCAGCACGAGCTGCGCCGAATCGAAACCTTGCGGCAGGAGGCGGACGAGCCCCTGGATCCAGTCGCCACGGGCGAGCCAACGCGCAAGACCCAGGTCATTGCGATTTATGGCAAGGGCGGCATCGGCAAGAGCTTCACGCTGGCCAACCTGTCACACATGATGGCTGCGATGGGCAAGCGGGTTTTGCTGATCGGTTGCGATCCGAAAAGTGACACGACTTCGCTGCTTTTCGGCGGGCGTGCCTGCCCGACCATCATCGAAACGTCTGCGAAGAAAAAACTCGCAGGCGAACCGGTCCGGGTCGAAGATATTTGCTTCCGTCGCGGTGGCGTCTTTGCGATGGAATTGGGTGGGCCTGAAGTAGGCCGGGGTTGCGGCGGTCGCGGCATCATTCATGGATTCGAACTGCTCGAGAAGCTTGGCTTTCATGACTGGGACTTTGACTACGTCCTGCTCGATTTTCTCGGCGATGTGGTCTGTGGTGGCTTCGGGCTGCCAATCGCTCGTGACATGTGTCAGAAAGTGATTGTGGTTGGTAGTAACGATCTGCAGTCGCTCTATGTCGCCAATAACGTCTGCTCCGCGGTGTCGTACTTCCAGCGTCTCGGTGGCAACGTGGGTGTCGCAGGTCTTGTCATCAACAAAGACGACGGCACCGGCGAAGCGCAGGCATTCGCAAAGGCCGTGGGTATTCCGGTGCTGGCCTCGATTCCGGCAGACGAAAGTATCCGGCGCAAGAGTGCGAGCTACGAAATCATTGGGCGTCCTGGTTCGCCGTGGGCCTCATTGTTTGAGCTCCTGTCCGACAACGTTGCGCAGGCTCAACCGGTATTGCCCGAGCCACTTTCGCAAGATGCGCTGTTGGGGTTGTTTGATGCCTCAGCAGTCGGACGCGATGTTGTTCTCGAGGCGGCATCCAGTGCCGACATGATGGGTAAAAACCATGTCGAGCGCCCGTCGCTCGAAGTCATTTACGAAGCTGCGTGAAGCCATTTCCATGAATGCACCTGTCGAACCCACGCAGCGAATCGTTCCGATCGCAGTGGAACCCACAGCGGTTGCCCGGGAAGGGGATGCGAGCTGCCATGGTGGTCGTGATCGCATGCGAGAGGCTGCGATTGCCGCCGGCAAGAGCGACACGCTTGCGCGTTATGCCGCCGACTATCCGGCTGGCCCTCACGATCAGCCGCAGAGTATGTGTCCGGCGTTTGGTTCGTTGCGCGTGGGCTTGCGTATGCGCCGTACGGCAACAATCCTGTCGGGTTCGGCTTGTTGCGTGTACGGGCTGACCTTCACCTCGCATTTTTACGGTGCACGGCGAACGGTCGGCTACGTCCCCTTTGATTCCGAGTCACTGGTGACCGGAAAACTTTACGAAGACATTCGTGATGCGGTCGCAGGTCTTGCAGACCCCGCTTTGCATGATGCGGTTGTCGTCATCAATCTCTGTGTGCCGACCGCGTCGGGGGTTCCCCTGCGGATGCTGCCGCGCGAGATTGATGGCGTTCGAATCATCGGGATTGATGTGCCGGGCTTTGGGGTGCCGACGCACGCCGAGGCTAAAGATGTCCTGGCTGGGGCGATGCTCAATTACGCCCGTAGCGAAGCAGAGCACGGCCCGGTTCAAGCGCCGCGGGGTGGCCGCGCGGCGTTGCCGACCGTGGCGCTCGTGGGCGAGATGTTCCCGGTTGATCCCCTGACCATTGGTGCTCTGCTCGCACCGATGGAATTGGCCGCCGGCCCAGTGGTACCCACACGCGAGTGGCGTGAGCTTTATAGCGCGCTCGACTGCCGGGTTGCCGCCATGATCCACCCGTTCTACACCGCAGTACAACGTGAATTCGAAATCGCGGGTCGCTCAGCGATCGGTTCGGCACCGGTCGGTGTGGATGGCACAGCGGCGTGGCTCGAAGCGATTGGTGCCGCCTGCAACGTGCCGGCTGAAAAGATCGGGCTGGCCAAAGAGCGGGTTCTGCCGATGATTGCAGCCGCCCTGGAAAAACACCCGATCCGTGGCCGCATTACGCTTTCGGGCTATGAGGGCTCGGAGCTGCTGGTCGGTCGGTTGCTGGTTGAAGCGGGGGCGGATCTTCGATATGTGGGCACCGCCTGTCCACGGACCCGCTGGTCCGATACCGACCGCGAATGGCTCGAAGCCCATGGCGTTCAGGTGCAGTTCCGCGCATCGCTCGAGCAGGACATTGCCGCAGTCGAGGCCTATCAACCCGATCTGGCCATTGGAACGACCCCGGTCGTTCAATATGCAAAAACCAAGGCGACGCCGGCGTTGTACTTCACCAATCTGATTTCGGCGCGACCGCTGATGGGTGCTGCGGGCGCTGGCTCACTGGCGCAGATCATCGGAACCGCAATCGCCGGCAAGGCGCGATTCGACACGATGCAGACGTTTTTTGAGGGCGTGGGTGTTGGCGATAAGGCCGGCGTCTGGTCCGAAACGCCAGTCGCCCATCCCACATTTCGCGATGATCACCGGCGCCGCCTCGAGAAGGCTGCCCGTGCCCGTCGATCACTGGATGCAGTCTGATGCTGGTCATTGATCACGATCGAGCCGGCGGTTATTGGGGGGCGGTCTACGCCTTCACCGCCATCAAGGGCTTGCAGGTCATCATCGACGGCCCGGTGGGTTGCGAAAATCTGCCGGTCACTTCGGTGTTGCATTACACCGATGCCCTGCCGCCGCATGAATTACCCATTGTGGTCACAGGTCTGGGCGAGGAAGAACTCGGACAGCACGGGACCGAACAGGCGATGCGGCGTGCCCACAAAGCCCTCGATCCGCACCTCCCCTCAGTCGTCGTAACGGGGTCTATCGCCGAGATGATTGGCGGCGGTGTGACACCCGAAGGCACTGGGATTCAGCGCTTTTTGCCACGTACGATTGATGAAGACCAGTGGCAAAGCGCAGACCGCGCCCTGCTTTGGCTTTGGACCGAGTTTGGGCCACGCCGCGTGCCCAAGCCGCGTGAGCGCGAGGCGGGTGAGAAGCCCCGGGTCAATCTGATCGGCCCCTCCTACGGGATGTTCAATGGGCCATCCGATATCGCCGAAATTCGCCGCTTGATTGAAGGGATTGGGGCCGAGATTAACCTCGCGTTCCCGCTGGGTAGCCATCTCGAAGAGGTCTCCAAGCTCGCGGATGCCGATGTCAATGTGTGTCTGTATCGCGAATACGGCAGCTTGCTCTGCGAAGCGCTCGATCGGCCCTGGTTACGCGCCCCGATCGGCTTGCACTCGACAACCCGTTTCTTGCGCTCGCTGGGTGAACTGCTCGATCTCGATCCAGAGCCTTTTATCGAGCGTGAGAAGCACACCACGATTAAGCCACTGTGGGATCTCTGGCGATCGGTGACCCAGGATTTTTTTGGTACCGCCACCTTTGGCATCGTCGCGACAGAGACCTACACGCGCGGCATCCGGCGTTTCCTGGAAGACGATATGGGCCTCCCATGCGCTTTCGCGTTCGAGCGATCGGCTGGGGTGAAGCCCGATAACGAAGCCGTACGCAAAGCCGTGCGCGAGCGCTCACCGCTGGTCTTGTTTGGCAGCGTCAATGAGCGCATGTATATGGCCGAAGCGGGCTCGCGCGGAATGCTGATCCCCGCCTCGTTCCCTGGCGCCGTGATTCGTCGTCATACCGGAACCCCGTTCATGGGCTACAGCGGGGCGACTTATCTCGTTCAAGAAATATGTAACGTCTTGTTTGACGTGCTCTTCCACATCCTGCCCCTGGGCACCGAGATGGATAAGGTCGATCCGACACTGGCCAAGGCTGGGGCGGCTGGTCTGCAAACGTCACTCCCCTGGGATGAGGACGCGATGGTGGTGCTCGACGAATGCGTGCAGGCCGAGCCGGTTCTGGTGCGGATCTCAGCGGCCAAGCGGGTGCGTGATCGGGCCGAGCGCGATGCGCGCCGGGCCGGTGAAGAACGCGTCACCCTGAGCCGGATCGAAAAGACACGAGAAGACTTGTTTGCGGGGGTGCCAGCATGAGCATGGCACCGGCCGATTTTGATCGTCGCGTGGTCCGAGACTCCGCAAGGGTTTCGGATTGCGCTCGACCGTTCGGATTTTCCGAACGGAGTGGGCGTCATGGTGTCAAAAACCATGGCGATGTTTGCTGCGCGCATGTGGCGTGGTGCCAGCCGTAAGGCTGTTTCGGAGTTTTCAATTATGAGCGATTCTGGAAGCACGGGCGGTCATTCGTCCGGTCTGACGAATGAAGAAGCGAGGGAATTTCATCGACTCTTCATGGCGTCGTTTTTTATGTTTACGTTGATCGCGATCGTCGCGCATCTTCTCGTCTGGAACTGGCGCCCCTGGTTCCCGCCGCTCGAAGGCGCTTCGCTCATTCACGGCGTAAAGGTCGCGCTTCAAGAAGCGCTGCCAATCGCCTTTTCGGTATAAGGAGGGCGTCACATGTGGCGTATATGGGTCCTATTCGACGCGCGACGCGCACTGGTCGCCATGGCGATCTTTCTCTTCTCGCTCGCCATCCTGATTCATTTCATTTTGCTCAGCACGAACCGCTATCAGTGGATCGACGGGTCGCGTACTGCTCAACCAGTGGCTTCCAAGGGGGCTCCAATGCCACCTGCGGCTCCTGGAACCAGCAAGTAACAACACCCGGTAATCCCGGTTGCCGGATGGGGTTGACTTTCGGGTCTAGCCTCATTCGGTAACCCTCGGTTTTTTATCGATCTGGCCTGCAGACGGAGCCTTGGTCATGGCAATGCTTAGTTTTGAAAGAAAGTATCGTGTCCGCGGCGGCACCTTGCTCGGTGGGGATCTCTTCGATTTTTGGGTCGGTCCCTTTTACGTCGGATTCTTTGGGGTCACGACGATCTTTTTTGCTTCACTGGGCACCGCGCTGATTCTTTATGGTGCTTCGCAGGGCCCGACCTGGAATGTCTGGCAGATCAGCATTGCTCCGCCCGATCTCAAATACGGGCTGGGCCTCGCGCCTCTGATGGACGGTGGTCTGTGGCAAATCATCACCATCTGCGCGATCGGATCCTTCGTATCCTGGGCACTGCGCGAAGTTGAGATTTGCCGCAAACTTGGTATGGGCTATCACGTACCGTTCGGGTTCTCAGTGGCCATCTTCGCCTACGTCACCCTCGTCGTGATCCGCCCGATATTGCTCGGCGCCTGGGGGCACGGATTTCCCTACGGCATCCTCAGTCACCTCGACTGGGTGTCGAATGTGGGCTACCAGTACCTGCACTTTCATTACAACCCAGCGCACATGCTGGCGATCACCTTCTTCTTCACCACGACACTCGCGCTCGGCATGCATGGCGGCGCGATTTTGGCCGGTGCCAATCCACAGAAGGGCAAGACCGTTCGCACGGCCGAGCATGAGAACTCTTACTTCCGCGACACGATTGGCTGGTCGATCGGACAACTCGGTATCCATCGTCTTGGGCTCTTTTTAGCCCTGAGCGCGGGTTTCTGGAGCGCCATTTGTATCGTCATCAGCGGGCCGTTCTGGACCCGCGGATGGCCCGAGTGGTGGGGTTGGTGGCTTGAAATGCCGATCTGGAACTGACGGCAGGAGAAACAGTCATGGCTGAATATCAAAACATCTTCACCCGCGTCCAGGTTCGCGGCCCGCTCTACCCCGGAGCACCGCATGAGGTGGCCAGCGATGCGCGCGAAGCAGGCACTAGCTTCTTCAGCCGAATCCTGGGCATCTTTGGTGACCCACAGTTTGGCCCGACTTATTTGGGCTTCACGGGGATCGCGTCGCTACTGTGCGGGTTCATCGCCTTTGAGATCATCGGTCTCAACATGTTCGCGTCGGTCGACTGGAACCCCAAAGAGTTCCTGCGTCAACTGTTCTGGCTTGCGCTCGAGCCCCCTGGACCCGAATGGGGCTTGCGCTTCCCGCCCCTCAATCAAGGTGGCTGGTGGCTGGTCACTGGTTTCTTCCTGACCACCGCGATCCTGCTGTGGTGGGTCCGGATGTACCGCCGCGCGGTAGCCCTTGGTATGGGCACACATGTGCCCTGGGCGTTCGCATCGGCCATCTGGCTTTACCTCGTGCTTGGGTTCATTCGCCCGGTCCTGATGGGTAGCTGGAGCGAAGCGGTGCCGTTTGGGATCTTTCCGCACCTGGACTGGACCGCGGCCTTCTCACTGCGCTACGGCAACTTGTTCTATAACCCCTTCCACATGCTGTCGATCGTGTTTCTGTACGGCTCTGCACTGCTGTTTGCCATGCACGGTGCCACGATTCTGGCAGTCAGTCGGTTGGGTGGTGAGCGTGAAATCGAGCAGATCGTCGACCGTGGCACAGCCACCGAGCGTGCAGCCTTGTTCTGGCGCTGGACCATGGGCTTTAACGCCACCATGGAGTCGATCCATCGTTGGGCCTGGTGGTTTGCCGTGCTGACGACGCTCACGGGGGGAATCGGGATCTTGTTGACCGGTACCGTCGTCGACAACTGGTATCTTTGGGCAGTCAAGCACCACGTGGCACCGGCCTATCCGCAGATCTGGCCTGAATACGTCGATCCTTACACCGCCAACCCATCGGCCGCTGGAGCAACCGTCAACGTCGTACCAGGAGCGGGCAAATGAAAGCGAGTCTTCGATCCCTTGCGGCGCTCCTTGGCCTGGCCGCGTTGTTGGCGGGCTGCGAGCGTCCACCGATGGAAACCGTGCAGCGGGGCTATCGGGGTAATGGCATGGAGCAGGTAGCGAATCCCCGCCTGGTCGCAATGCAGATCCCCAAACATCAGGCGCCCGATCCACTGCCGCCCGCTTCGAGCGAAGGTCCCAAGGCCTCGCAGATTTATCAGAATGTTCAAGTCCTGGGCAACCTGAGCGCTGGCGAGTTCGTGCGCACCATGACCGCCATCACGAATTGGGTCGCCCCCGAGCAAGGCTGCGTTTACTGCCACAACCCGGCGAATTTCGCAGACGATTCGATGTACACCAAAGTGGTTGCGCGTCGGATGTTGCAGATGACCCAACACGTCAATGCGGACTGGAAGCCTCATGTGGGTGCGACCGGGGTGACTTGTTACACCTGCCATCGGGGTCAGCCAGTGCCAGCCGAAATCTGGTCCGCTCAAGCCCCCAAGGGACGTCCTGACGCGATGCTGGGTAACCGGTTCGGGCAGAACGAACCGAGCCTCAAGGTCGGCTATAGCTCGTTACCGGTGGATCCGTTTTCGACTTATTTGTTGGGTGGCGAGCAGGGCAGTAATGAAATTCGGGTCGCTTCAAAAGCCGCCTTGCCGGATGGAAGCAATCCGATGGGCACCAAGGACGCCGAACATACCTATGGCCTGATGATGCATTTTTCAGGCGCACTGGGGGTCAACTGCACCTATTGCCACAACACCCGCGCGATGGGCGAGTGGGCCAATAATCCACCCACTCGTAATACGGCGTGGTATGGCATTCGGATGCTTCGCGATCTCAATACGACGTATCTTGACCCTCTACAACCGGTGTACCCGGCCGAGCGCCTGGGCGTCCTGGGCGATGCACCTAAAGCCAACTGCGCGACGTGCCACCAGGGTGCGTACAAGCCGCTCTATGGGGTGAGCATGCTGGCTGAACATCCAGAGCTTGCTGCACCCAGCGGCAGCACGACCAAGGTGGCGTCCGCGGCCAAGGAAAAATCCAAGAAGTAGGTCAGGGCGGGGGGCAGGCTCGTCCTTGCCCCCGGCTCAGGCGTCTGCCTCGGCCTCGCTATACTTTGGCTCTTTCGATCCGGATGTTGTTGCCATGACGACCAATGCTGTTGAATTCGAACGAGCACAACACGTGCTCGTGGGTGGCGTCAATTCTGCGGTAAGGGCCTTTCGGGCCGTAGGCGGTCAGCCCCGCTTCATCGCATCGGCCGACGGCGCGTATATGACCGACGTTGAAGGTCAGCGCTACGTCGATTATCTCGGTTCCTGGGGCCCGATGATCGTTGGGCACTCTCACCCCTTGGTCCTCGAGCGGGTCCGTGAGGCCGCGGGCCGTGGTTTGAGTTATGGCGCTCCGAACGTGATGGAAACCGAGCTGGCGGAGCGCATCGTCGCGCTTTTTCCGCAGGTCGAGCGCGTGCGGTTCACGAGTTCAGGCACCGAGGCCGCGATGAGCGCTTTGCGTCTCGCCCGGGGGTCTACCGGTCGTACCAAGATCATTAAATTTGAAGGCTGCTACCACGGCACGGCGGACAGTCTGCTGGTCAAAGCGGGTAGCGGAATGCTTGCCTTCGGCACGCCAAGTTCAGCCGGCGTGCCCGCCGATCTGGCGCAGCACACCCTGGTCGCTCAATACAATGATCTCGAGAGCGTGCGGAGTCTGTTCCTCGCGCACCCCGAGGAGATCGCCTGCCTGATGGTCGAGCCGATTCCGGGCAATATGAACCTCGTACGTCCGGCTCCAGGTTTCCTAGAAGGCCTGCGCCAGCTCTGTACAGAGTTTGGTACCTTGCTGATTTTTGATGAGGTCATGTCGGGCTTCCGGGTGGCATTGGGTGGCGCCCAGGAGTGGTGCGGCGTGCAACCTGATGTCTCCGCATTTGGCAAAGTCATCGGTGGCGGTATGCCCGTGGGTGCGATTGGCGGACCAGCTTCGGTGATGGACAAGATGGCCCCTCTGGGCAATGTCTATCAGGCCGGCACCTTATCGGGTAATCCGATCGCCATGGCCGCGGGACTCGCTACGCTTGAACTGATCTCTGAGCCGGGCTTTTTTGACCGTCTGAGCGCTCGTTGTGGTGCATTGATTAACGGGCTGAACGACGCTGCCAAAGCCGCTGGGGTGGCCTTTACGGCCCACCACATTGGTGGCATGGCCGGCATGGTGTTCTCGGAGCATTCGCCGGCGAGCTATGCGGATGTTTTGGCGCAGGACACAACCCGCTTTAAGGCGTTTTTCCACGCCATGCTCGATCGCGGCGTTTATTTCCCGCCCTCAGCGGTGGAAGCCTTTTTCTTCTCATCCGCTCATGGCGAGGCCGAAATTGCCTACACCCTCGAGCAGGCTAAGTCCGCATTTCAGTCACTGCATTGAGCCGCGAGGTTCGGTCCGCTTAATTCGTTCACTTGCTCCGTTTGCGCTGCCAGCGCTGAATCGAGTGCACGGCGCTCATCGAACACCGTGCAGTGACCCTCGAAGTAAGTGCCGCCGACGGTCTCGAAGTACTTCAAAATGCCGCCATCGAGTTGCCAGTGATCGGTCATTCCGAGTGCGTTCATGTACAGCGCCGCTTTTTCACAACGAATCCCGCCCGTGCAATAGCTGACCACAGCCTTTCCTCGTAGTTCGTCGCGCAAGGGTTCAATGGCCTGCGGGAACTCACTGAATTTCTGAATATTCAGGGTCATTGCGCCCCGAAACCGACCAGCCTCCACCTCGAAATCATTACGCGTATCGAGCATCACCAGTGGTCGCCCAAAGTCATCCTGCCCCGCACTCAGCCAGCGCTTAAGGGTGATGGCGTCAACCGCGACCGCGCGCCCGAGTTCGGGACGAATAGTCGGATGATTCATCCGGATGATTTCGCGTTTGACCCGGACCCGAAGTTTGCGAAATGGCGGCTTCTCGGACCAGCTCTCTTTGACGGTTAAATCCTTAAGGCGTGAGTCGCTGCGTAGCCCCTGCAAAAACGACGCAATACCCTCGGTTGAGCCAGCGAGAAACAGGTTGATCCCCTCGTGTGCCAGCAGGATCGTCCCCTTTAAGTTGCATTGCCCAGCCATCGCCTCGAGCGAATCCCGTAACGCTGCCGGATCGTCAAGATGGACGAACTGATAGCCCGCGATATTCAGAACAGAGGCCATGATGTGCGGTAAGACGGGCGGGCTTAGTGGAGGCTTGGACGGCCTGAAGAGCCTGACGAGCCCGCAGAGTCCGCAGAGTCCGCAGAGTCCGCAGAGGCTGACGCGCCTGCAGAGCCTTGTTGGCGTTCCCGGCCGGCGGCGCTGAGGCGACGCCCCCTGAAGAGTGTCTGCATCACCCGCGTCGTACCCAGTGCAACCATTCCAGGGCCGAGTTCGTGCGCCGCGTCGCCCAAGACATCCAAACTGACATCGACTCCGGCCGCACGTAAGCCGCGCCAGGCGCGCTCGCCCAGTGCCACGGGAACAATCGTATCGAACTCCCCATGGAGCAGGTGGATGATTGGTAGCGGGTGTTCGTGGGTGGCCAGTGGGCGCGCGAGCTGGCCCGCATAGCCAACCACGACCGCGGCAGGCGCTGGCAAACAGCGCGCGAGTTCGACGACCATCGTCGCCCCCTGGGACCACCCGACGAGAATCGTCTCCCGAGGCTCGAAACCGAGCGCCCCCTGCAGGGCACAGAGGCGATCGTGGGCTTGTTCGGTTGCCTGCACCACGCGTTCGGCGCGCCCCGCCACGGGCTGATGCTCAAACCAGTGACGACCTCCCCGCGGTGCGGGTTCGTTGCCTGCAAGCAAGGCGACGGTAGCGCCGGGGAACTTACGTTGCCAGGCGACTGCGAACGGCACCAGCGCATCATTGCTCGCGCCCGCCGCATGCAAAAAGACGATCAGTCGCCGCGGGGCGGTTGTAGAGATCGGGGGCAGTTCAATCCAGAATTCTTCGGGCATCACGGCCGTCAGCGTACACCAGCGCCCTGAACGGACGGGATGAGGTGATCAAGAACTCGCGCCGACGAGAGGACGCCCGGGATGCCCGCGCCTGGGTGTGTGCCTGCGCCGACCAAGAAGAGTCCCTCGACCTCTTCGCTGCGATTGTGCGGCCTGAACCACGCGCTCTGAAACAGCTGTGGCTCGAGCGAGAACGCAGCGCCCCGGAAGGACAACAAGCGATCCCGAAAATCGATGGGTGTGAGCATGTGCGAGGTAACGATTGAACCCGTCAGCCCCGGAAGAACGGTTTGCGCCAGACGGTCTTCAACGGCCTTGCGGTAAGGTTCGGCTTTGACCGCCCAGTCCACCCCGCTTTCCAGATGCGGCACCGGTGCCAGTACATAAAAACTGTCACACCCGGGCGGTGCCATTGAAGGGTCGGTAGCGGTCGGCCGATGCAGATAGAGACTGAAATCTTCCGAAAGATGCTTACGACTAAAAATATCGTCGAGCAGCCCTTCGTATCTTGGACCAAGCACCATCGTGTGATGAAGAACATCGTCCCATTGACGATTGGTTCCAAAATACCAAACGAATAGACTCATCGACCAGCTCGATCGGTCGAGCTTTTTGTCGGTCCAGCGCTTGCGCGGATGCGACCCCAGCAGTTTGCCGTAGGTCCATCCAACATCTGCATTGGAAACAACGATATCGGCGTCCAGTCTTTCACCGCCAATGAGTTTGACACCACACGCCCGGCCCGACTCGACAAGGATCTGATCGACCTGTGCGTCGCAACGGATGCTACCGCCTTGGCCCTGGATCAACGAAACAATTCCCTCGACCAGTGCACCCATGCCGCCCATGGCGTAATGCACCCCGTGCAACCGCTCGAGGTGCGCAATCAAGCAATAGTAGGCGGTGGTTGTCAGTGGATTGCCACCAATCAGCAAGGGATGGAAACTGAAAGCCACCCGCAAACGATGATTCGTAAAGTAGTCACTGACTTTGTTCCAGACATTGCGATAACCCTGCAAGCGGATCATGTCGGGGGCCGCGCGCACCAGCGTGCTCAGCCCATGAAACGGTTCGTCGGCGAGTTCTTCAAAGGCAACCTTATAGATCGCCTCGCTGTCTCGAATGTAACGATCAAATCCGGCCAGATCCTCTGGCGCAATCCGCTGGATTTCTGCCCGCATGGTTGGTAGATCACCACTGCACGACAGCGTTTCGCCGTCGTCGAAGCGAATTTCATAAAACGGGTCAATTCGACGCAAGTCGATGTCATCCGCCAGCCGACGACCGCAGAGCGTCCACAGCTCCTCTAATAGGTAAGGCGCGGTGATGATGGTCGGGCCGGCATCGAACGTAAATCCGTCCTGCCGATACACGTATGCGCGCCCACCGGGTGCATCCAGTTTTTCGAGCACGGTGACCCGATAGCCGCGGGCGCCAAGCCTCACCGCGGCGGCTAAGCCACCAAATCCGGAGCCGATCACAACGGCATGGGGGCGAATATCAGACATGTTCCGTTTCTCGCTTTGAAAGCCACACAGGCCAATCGAGTTTGACCCAATGATAGGCAATGATGACAACCCCGACGATCAGTGGGATTGACCAGAGTACGGGGCTCAGCGCCAGATCGGGCATTAACCGGACCGCACCGAACGCCATAAAAGCGGTGTAGGCCGAGATGCCGGCACCGACCAGTGCCTTGATGTGTTCCTTGAGCCAATGTCGCCTTTCCAGGTGGCGGCGACGGAGAAAATAAAGGTTCGTGACGACGGTCGCGAGTCCCACGCCGGCCATGCCTTGCATCAGAGGTTGACCAATTTGCCAGCCCGCCCAGGCACATTGCGCGGCTGCAGCCAACAGGATCCATTGCAGCGCATAGGCCATGGTCGAGTCATCGGGCCCCTCGTGGCGGCGCTCCCGAATCGCGCGCCAGCCATGCCATGCCAGGTTGACGGTCAGGATACCGTTATGCAGCATCATCCAGCCGAACATGCCACGAATGAATGAGACCTCGAATTGTTCAATAAGGTGAGGGTGGGTTCCCAGCGGATCGAAGAGGGTGAGTAAGCTCATCCCGATCGCGAACACGCCGGTCGCGAGGAGCGCCCGTGAAAACCGGGTTCCCCAGAGCCGATGTTGTGCATTGCCCTTGCGCCCCAAAACCGGAATCCAGAGCACGATGGCGCCAAACCCGCCCGTTGTGATGTGGGCAACCACGAGCATCTTGAACAGTAGTAGCGTCAAGGACATCGCTCACTCACCTCAGTGAACCCAGATATTGCGGTCAAAACGTCAATCCAACTTGACAGTGAGACTGTAAACCTTCTGAATGTCGACGTCACCTTCGGGGTGACCCAGGGGGTGACCCCGGGGTGGCCCCTGTCCCCCTTTTAACCTTCGCCGGATTCGGTCGCGATGTCTGTGAGCCCGTGGTTTGAGCCGCCGCACCCGCGTGCCCGATCGGCACTGCTCTCGCTTGTGCGCGCCATGGTTCGGGACGGTGGCGATCTGCTGAGCCTGTTGCCGGCTCAGGCGTACCGGATGGGGATTGGACCGCTGGGATGGTCACGCCGTTCGACGATTGTGGTGAATTCGCCCGACCTCGTCCGGCGGGTTTTGATCGAGGACCGTGAGCGCTTCCCAAAGAGCGATTTGATGGTCAATGCGCTCGATCCCTTGATCGGGAATTCGATGTTTGTGTCCGATGGTGACACCTGGTTGCGCCAGCGGCGTTTGATGGATCCCTCGCTCTCGCAGATGCGAATCGACCGCGCGATGCCAGCCATGCAGGCAAGTCTTGACGATGCCGAACAGGAATTGGGGGTTCGCGCCGACCGCAATGAAACGTTTTCGCTCGACCTGGCCATGAGCCACCTGACTGCCGACATCATCTGCCGAACCGTATTTTCAACGAGCCTCAAGACCCAGACCACGCATGAAGTGTTCGAAGCATTTTCGATCTTTGAGCGCAGCGTCGCCCAGGTCAATATCCTGCGCCTGATCTTCGACCCGGCCTGGACAAAGCCACCGCAGCGTCCCGATGTGCTCGCGGCGTGCGCGAGTATTCGGAACCACCTTGGCGAGTTGTTGGATACCCATCTGGCCGATGGCGCAGATTTTGACGACATCGCTGCCGCGGTCATTGCGGCCCGAGACGAATGTGGTCAGGGGTTTTCGCGGGAAGAATTGATCGATCAGCTGGGGGTCCTTTTTTTAGCGGGCCATGAATCCAGCGCGAGTGCTTTGACGTGGGTTTTTTATCTCCTGGCGATTCGACCCGAACTCGTGCAAAGGATCCGAACCGAAGTCAAAGCCGTTGCTGGTGATGGGGCCATTGGACTGGAACACGTCAAGCGCCTGAGTTTTGTGCGCAATGTTTTTCGCGAGACCGTCAGGCTCTACCCCCCCATCACATTCTTGCCCCGAGTCGCCCTCGAATCGACCCGCCTGGGGGACTATCCGGTCAAGCGCGGCGCGCTCGTGATCGTGTCGCCATGGGTCATGCATCGCCACACCAAGTATTGGCGCGATCCGCATCGCTTTGACCCGGATCGGTTCTCACCCGAGCGTGAGGTGGGAATTCAGGCAGGCACCTACCTGCCCTTTGGGCTCGGGCCGCGGGTCTGTTCTGGTGCTGCGTTTGCGACCGTCGAGGCAACGTTGGTCATCGCCCGCCTCATTCGGGACTTCAACTTCGAAGTCGTCTCGCGTGGGGTGGTCCGGCCTGCGGCCCGACTCACCACCCGACCCGCCGATCAGATTGTTTGTCGCGTTAGCCGGGTCAGGGGGTAAGGGGAGTCGATGGGAGATGTATCGACCGCATCGACCGCATCGACCGCATTGAATGCGTCAATGGCCAAAACCGCCCTGATCACACTCGGGCGCTTGCCCAAGGCGCTTGATATTGCGCGTGCACTCCATGCGTCCGGCTGG